>Ga0098044_1000614_pt1 | contig 18877 bp, 21 predicted proteins | sample 10_taG_FD_75053 | JGI IMG/M metagenome (GOLD analysis project Ga0098044, IMG submission 75053) | Marine viral communities from the Subarctic Pacific Ocean - 10_ETSP_OMZ_AT15264 metaG | ecosystem: Environmental > Aquatic > Marine > Oceanic | place: Pacific Ocean | collected 2015-01-16 | reverse complement strand
TTAGTCCCATTATTTCACGGGTTCTTATAATCTCTTCTTGGATGATTTGTTTCATATTAATAAATATAAATTATTTACAACAAGAGTGGTCTGGGAGACATTTCTGTCCATTTTGCATTAGTTCACAATTATGAGTTGTTTTAGTTTGCTTGCTTACACCACAAGAGGAGAACCCTATTATACTAATTGATATGATTAGTGCAATTAAAATTCCCAACGATTTTTCTGTCCAATTCTTCATGTTATTTTTCTAAAACAATTTTTTTAGTTCTTGTTCTAACTGTAATAATTGTGTTTTAAGGTGGTTAACCCTTTTTTGATTTTCGGGACTGTATCTCTGATTAATGTCAACTAAAATACTTTGTTCCTCTATTGATAACTGTGGCACCATGTTTATTGTGTTTTGTATAGTAGTATGTCTCCTTACTAGGTTGTCATATAATACTGCGTTCTGTTCACTCATAATTTTTTATTTATTTTAATAATACTAATTTTTACCAAAAAAATCTATAGAAATATTTTTTAACTACCTCTATCTCTTTTGTTCTATTTATTTCTTCTTTTAATGTGCTCATAGCCTTAATTTTTTTATTTAATTTTATACTTGGTGGACTTTCCAATATTGTGTATTGATGTACATGCCGTCAATCTTTTTAACACCTCTTCTCGCTTCACTCCTCCTGTCTTTTGGCCTCTCTACTTGAAACATTGGTACTTTCATCCTGTCAACATCCCCAGATAGTCCTGCTGCCTTCCAAATTTTTGCTGCTGCCACATATTCTGCTGTTGTTGAAGCTAGTGTAGGATTATATGATTTACCTACACCCTTAAAAATCTCTCCTTCAATTTTTTTGAATACTGAGTCTTCAGACATTTTGGATTTTGTATATTCATCTTTATCCTTTCCAAACAGTCTACGGAACCAGGAAACTATATTTTTTATAATATCTCGTAATGGACCTTTTTCCATATTATTATATTTTTCTTTAACTTCGTCTTCCTCTAGGTCCTTGAATTCGTCATGGGCTCTAAATGTCTCTTTTTGTTCATCATCTAGTTCGTCCCAATTATCTTTTTCCCAATCAGATTCATTCTGAGAAACATTAGATAAATCCATGTCTAATTCAGTTTCTAAGTCTACACCTAATTCAGATACTTCATTAAGAACTTTCATTCCATGTAATTTTCTTATTCTATTTTTTTCTGACTCATTAATATTAAATCTATTTCTCACAATATTCTTTTAATATAAATAGCTTCAAATAATATAAAAAAATTTTATAAATATTTTTTTGGTTTTAGGTGGGTTGTATGAACACACCACACGTTCTAATCCAGTTATTAAATTTTTTTGGTAATACTTGTATATTAGGGTTATTAACAACAAATCTCACATAAATATTATTTTCATAATTAGAGGTTCCTTCTCTACGAAAAACAAATTCGGTATCTTGACTGGATGCAAGTCTTGGGTCGTCGTACTCACCAGCAGAGTTCTTTTTATATTTGTATTCCTGGTGGTATACATAATTAACATCATATTCATTATTAAGATAACCAATTAATTTCTCATACTTATCATTCCCTATATACATTGGATGAATTTCAGTCACAATCATTTTAATCTTACTTAAATCTTTACCATATAATAAATCCCACTCACAACCTTCACAATCAACTTTCATATAATCAATCTCACCATGTTCCTTAATAATATCCTCAAGAGATATAGTTTCGACAGAACCCAACTCAACAATTCCTTTATCCTTAGTTTCTTTGACCCAATCTTTCTCAGTACAACTTATTGCTCCAGAATCTTCGGAGGTTTCAGGAATCGACATATTAATCATTTTTCCACTTTCGGAGGATATAGCTTTATTAATAGGAATAATCTCACCTTTACTACTCTCATCCATCATAGCCAAAGCACCAGTAGTATGAAACCCCCTATCGTATTTCTGAATCATAGAGACCATATAGTCATAATTTTCTTTAAAAGGTTCAATAGAAATAACTTTATCACAGTAATAAGACATTGCCAAACTAAAAGCTCCCACATTAGCACCAACGTCTACACATAGTGGCAGTCTATTATCTGGGAACGGATAAGTGTCTACTACCTCCTGTACTTTAGTGTTAAAGAATTCATTGTTTATATTAAACTTTTTTTCCATACAGTAATAGGTTAAACTTGCTTAATGGGTATATCTACATTAAAAAACATAAGTACCTCATTATTCTCTGGTCTAGCCTGCATACTTTTAAACTGGGTACCTAAATAATTTAACAATTCTCTTTTTTTCTTTTTACCTATATAATCACCATGAAGTTCCATAACAAGTATTTTAACTTCTTTTAAGGGGCTTCCCATAAGAAGGTCATATTCACAACCCTCACAATCCACCTTCATATATGTTATGCCCGGATAGTTTTCATTAATATAAGAATAAGACATTGTTTCAGCAGTTCCTAAATGAACAATACCTTTAGGGTCCGATGTAGAGATATCCCCAGAACAGGATTCCTGGTCAGCAACACTCATTTCTATAATTTCACCATCAATACGAGAAATTGCTTTATTATAAGTAATAATATTATCTAATTTAAGTTCATTAATCTTATTAACCATAAAATCATAGTTAGGTTTATAGGGTTCTATAGCAATAACATTATTACAATACTCAGAGAATAAAATAGAAAATGCTCCTACATTAGCTCCAACATCTAAACAAGACCTCATCTTATCCCCAGGGCTAGGAAAAGGATAACTTTCCTTTGTCTCATTAATTCTCTCTAAAAAGAATTCGTTATCTATATTAAACTTTTTTTCCATATAGTAATAATATCCATTTTTCCAAAAAAATCTATAAAAATATTTTTTTAGCGTATTAGAGTCAATTTTAAAAGCATTGCAAATTTCGTGGATAGCTTAGACCCCCCTTTTGCCGCCGCTCAAAGCCATATGTAAGAGGGGATACGGAGAGGGGGGAGGGGGCCCCTAAAAAGGGGGCTGCCTACCGCCATATATGGGGCGGGGGGTATTTGGATATACTATATAGGGTTATGTATGGGGGCGGCCTCCCTTATGCCTGCAATGTTAAAGATTACGTGACCAGGGTCAGAATATTCTCCTGTTTAAATTTTGTGGCGTCAAAATTATTCCGTATCTTTGTAGTATAAAAAATGTGGGGCAGGGCCGTAAGCTGAGAGGGTGCCTTTCATCTAGATAAAAGTCCCATTTAATTTGGTAGTGTCGGAATAATTCCGTATCTTTGTATTATGAATAAGAGAGAACTAAATAAGAAACTAAGCTCCACCCTCCTAGAGGGAAAGGATGGGCAATACATTAGAAACATTCACATAAGAGTGAATAGAGTAAGACCTAAAGTAGGATGGGGTCAGAAGTACACTGAAGTAGATATCACAGTGTGGGCAGAGATACAGTCTATTCATGGAGAATGGAGAGAGTGTCACACCTACGGACCCAGGGACTCCAGGAACTTTCTAAGAAAGGAAAAGAATTTAGTTAATGGTATTGTAAGTGACTGGACTAGATTATGGGGACTACCCACTGAAGTTAAACTTAAAACGATTAAGTTCGGGATGAGTCCCTCCTGTTATAATCACCACCCACCGATAAAGAGAAGAAGATACTGGTAACCATTCCGGTATTTTTTTTGTCCACAAAGTCGGTTTCATTAGTATAAGACCCGCCCTCCCACAACCTAAAGGTACAACTTTTTTCTGACATGGCCTAATTAATACCATGACAATGTGTCAATGTTAATAAGTATGGGTTATGGAACACAGTTAAAAACCCGTCTGACAATATGTCAGGGGGAATTTGTTAGTAAATAGTGGTCGAAAAACTTGACTTTGTCAGAATGTCAGTCACGGGTCGCGGAAGCGACAGACCCCTACGGTGTTTTTACCTCCTATTATAAATATATCATATAGTGTGTAATTCCGTCTAACAATACTGTCATAAGGAAATATAGTGTCATAGAGTGGTAGTAAGTGGTATAATGTGGGAAACGATGAATAAAGGAGTTTAAGGAACAAAGAAAGTGTTAGTAAGGGAATCATATATAAATATGTAGAAACTCTCTAAAAGTATGGTTAGATTGCAATGCGCGGGGTACTCATTCCAACCCTGAAAGGTGTGGTTTACGGTTATGTATGTACGGTTATATAGATGGGTTATTTACACTGTTCCTTAATAGTAAAACCATATATACGTCATTAAAATATCTCTAATAAAAAACCCCCTTTCGGGGGTGTAAGTTGGAGAGATTATGTGTATGACTTTCTTATATAAGTTCTATATAGATTATAACATTGTTTTCATTGTTACTACCCCCAGAACTGATACCATGGTTTTTTAGGGACTGGAACATTCTCCATTACTTTATTCATATAATATTGTTCGTCAACTTCTTCTATCTTAAGTTTATTCATATTAATCTTAATATCCTTTTTATTAGATAGGATGGTTTCTTTGTCAGCGTGTCTCCAGTGTATATAATAGTCGTTGTATACAATTGCTATTTTTAGTTGTTTGATGTTTCCTCTACAGATGTCTAGTAATTCTTGATACATAATTGATATGGGTTTTAAAGGGTTAGTAAGTTATTTATTTGTATAACAAAGATACGAAATTTCTTTGATATATCCTAATAAATTTATTATATTTGTATTATTAAAATGAATATTAATCCCCCTAAAAACGATGACAGTATGGGAAGAATGAAAGAACTCTTTTTAGAACAACAATATATTAATCAGGCTATGGATTCTTTAATGGATGAGGACTATCATTATAAACAGTGGGAATTGAAAGAATATTACTATGGTTGGGTACCTGAAAGAGATGGTTTAACTCTGGAAGATATAGAACGGGAAACCCAAGAAGAACTTAAAAAGAATAATAACCTAAATAAGGAGTAATAGTAACGAACACCGAGAACGAAATGACCGTAAGGGAATGGAGTGTCCCGAATGACCTGAACGAAGTGAGGGGAATGATAAGGGTGAGTCGTGTGAGTTAGTGTTAGACCTTATTTAATAAAACAATTAAAATGGCTAAGAAAAGAAAACTTAACAGTAAGAATCCTAGATACATAACGGAAACAAAGAAGGTTGGACCTAAAATTAAAGAAAAAAGATTATTCTGTAACGTTCCTGTACGAAATGCAAATGGGGAAATTATAGAGGGAAAAACAATACCTGTGTATGGTGTGTGGTATGAAGAGGATAAAAAGACTAACAAAAAGGAGCTGTATACAATAGCAGATAATGGGCAACATTTAGCAGGTGAAGAGGCTGTTAAGTACAACTTAAATTAGGATTGGTATGGGAACAAAAATGGTGGTTAAATTAAAAGATGTGAAACCTTTATGGGTAGCATCTTTGGTTAGAAAACGGTTCTGGAATAAACTATACCCTTCATATGACTGGGAAGTATTAAAGTCAAAACTACGTGTGGAGGGGTATTCCCCCAAAAAATATGGGTTTATAGAAATAAACAGTGGGGGACATGTAAGAAATGGAAATCATAGAGTGATATTATTAAGAGAATTACACGGTAATGAGTTTAAAATAGAAGTGGAGCTATATGAACCTACTAAGAAAAAGAAAGGACTTGCTAAGGCATTAGCAATAATAGGTGTGGGTGTTGTTATATTCATAATTGTTAAATGGTGGTGGTTACTACCTATTGTTGTTGTAGCTGGTTGTATAATGGAATATAAAAACCACAGAAAACTATAATGATAAAATACCTTATTTTATCCCTTATCACCATGTTTATATTAATAGTATTATTTATTACACTTCAGTGGTGGATTTTAACAGGAATAATGGGTGTTATATTTTTAGGGTCACTCTATGAAACTATTATAAAATTCACTTATTTTAGGACTGTCCGCCTTAAGATTAAAGACATTACACCTAGAGTTTCCCATGATGGTGTCATAATAGATAACATACTTAAAAAAAAAGAGAGGGGTAGTTATAATTGGATAACCCTTACTCATTCTATACAAGAACTAGGTGTACAAAAACCACTCTTAATAAAAGAAACAAATAAAGGATATACTTTGGTTGACGGCAATCATAGATTGAAAGTACTTAGAGAGTTATATGGGGAAGACCATACAGTCAAAGTAAGAATTATAAATAAAATAATATGAAAAAAGAAAAAGTGGGTTCCCGTGAACCTTATCGTCCTTTACCTAAAGAATTATATATAGGTGTCTCCGATATAGATGGTAATGGAATAATGACATTGGAGATTCTGGAGGCCGGCAAAGAATTAGGAATTTCTCATGTTAAATATGAGAGTGGAGATTTTCATAGTGGTTACATAAGAACACCGCTAGGGGGATTTGTTAATCATTCGGAGGAACCTAATTGTGAATTTTATACATGTGGGGTTTATATGAAAATGAGAACTATTAAAGAAATACAAGCAGGAGAAGAACTTACCACTAACTATACGTTATATAAACCTTGTAAGAATTATATATAAATGATAACATTAAAAAGTGCCCATAAACCGCATATTATTGAAAAATAATTTGTATATTTGTAAAAAAAAGATATGAGAATATACCTATTTGACTTCGACAACACTATCGTTGAATTACCTTATGAAGAAAGTCTGACTTACATGGATACAGATAAGAGTTTAGATTTATCTTTAGGATTTAAACAAATTACTAGAACCAAAAAAGGCTATCAAAATGCTTTAAACAGTAATGATGGCCCTATTTTTCTTTTATCTAATAGAGTGATAGAAGTTAAAAAAGCATTAGAGAGTTTATTAAAGACATTGGGTTATACTTTTGATGATTATTTTCTTATAGACGGTGCTGACAGAAAGAAAGGAAATAGACTTAAACAAATCTTGGCTAAGTATCCTAATTGTAAACACATACAATACTGGGAAGATAAAGATAAACACATAAAAGACATAACAGACACGGTTAAAGAATACCCTGATATCGAATTAGAAATAATTAAAACTATATGAAAAAAATATTAAACATTTTACTTACTTTACTTGTTATGATAAGCACAATGGGTTGTACTAACTCACGGGATTATTCATTGCAAAATGGTGATATTATTTTTCATACTTCATTGTCTTCCCAAAGTCAATTTATTCAAGAAGCTACCAATTCTAAATTAAGTCATGTAGGTGTGATTTATATTAAGGAAGGAAAACCTTATGTATTTGAAGCTGTAGAACCTGTTAAGATTACCCCTTTAGACGAATGGATTAATAGAGGAAAAGATAACAAGTATAAGGTATATAGAACTACCACACCTTTATCCGAAACTGACCTTAATAAAATGTACGACTATTGTGTAACTCAACAAAGTAAACACTACGATATGAAATTTCAGTGGAATGATGATAAAATATATTGTTCCGAATTAGTTTGGGGTGCGTACAATAGTGTGGGTATTCAATTGTCTATCCCTAAAACTTTTTCCGACTTTGCGATAGATTCTCCTGAAATTAAAAAAGAAATCATTAGAAGATATGGTGATAAATTTGTACAATCGGAACCTGTGGTCTCACCACAATGTCTGGTTGAGAGTAAATACCTTTATGAAATTTTCAGTAATTATTAAGCACTGAATTCTTGTACGGATTTACTTTCGAAACTATCTACAACACTTGCTGGGTCCGGAAAACACCAATTACCCATATCTATTCCTCCCGCTTTGGCTACATCATATATAAATGTCCCACAATTAAAATTCTCATCCCCAATTTCTAAATCTATTGCTTGATATTCTCTTTGTATATTTCGTTTTGCGAAATTATATGCTCCTCGTATGTTCGGTATTGGTACCACGTATCCATCCATTTCGAGTCTAGGACCTTCCCCATATGACACTTGCTTAATAGCGTTAACAACAGCTGTAAGGTTTGTAATTATACATTCTCCATCCTCAGTCCCGAATTTTGCTTTTATATTAACTTTTTTCTTTAAGGTGATACCCATCCCTTCTTTTGCTCCAGCATATCTACCAAACTCAAAAAACCCTACTAAACCACTACTATGGATGAGTGCGAGTCCGCCGTGACCTAATTTACCGTAAGTCCCTTCTGTCCCTGTACTCTCAAAATCTCCAGACATAAGTGCTGCATAAATTCTAGCTCCCCAAATTTCAAAGTCACCAGCACCTTTTTCTAGTTTGGGTTCATAGGTGGGCCATGCAAGAGGTAGAATAAAATTACAGGTCTTTGTTGGTGGTTGACTTCCAATTTTTTTAATCTGACGGGCAAAACCACCAGTAATTTGTTCTCTTAATATTCTCTTAATTAATTTTTTCATTTTATCTTTTCTATGTTATCACTAGGTCTTGAATCTAAATCTATAGATTCTTTATTATCTACGGTCCAAACATTATCAAATATAGGTACCATATTTCTCATATTGTCTTTAACTTGTTGATGATATTGTGCTACCATATCATTAGGTAAACTTCTAGGTCTTTTTAAATTTCGTTGTTGTGCTACCTCTAAAGGGGTTCTGACATAAATTAAAGTAGTGTTAAATCCGGAATCTTTAGCTATTTGATGTACGTCTTTCATTACTTTTTCTTGTCCACCACCAGCATCATAAATCACATTAACTGGTTGGTCTCTTTCAGATTGTAAAAACTGTTTTAAAAACTTAACGGTTAAATTTCTAGGGTCAGAAGTAGTGAAGGTCATGTCTAATATCTTTTGATATCCTTCTTCTGTTGATATCTTTTCTTCCCATTCGTCTCCCCATAATTTTTTTGCAGTCATGACTCTAATTTGGTCTACATTGAAGTCTTTTACATTATCTAAATTAATTAAGTTCTTTGTTATAAAACTCTTTCCCGCTCCTGGGCCTCCAGCTACAACTACAAAGTTATTAGACGGTGAGTTAAACCCTACAACCTTTTCTTCATACAATACTTTTTTAATGGTTTTCTTTAATTCTTCTTTTATTGTATATTGTCCTAATGAACTTTTAATATATGGACAAGGGTTTACATTTCCTCTCTGATATGCTCTCCATATGTTGTCACCATATCCTGTGGCGTCATATATAGAAAAATGTAAATGAGGGTGAGTGCCTTTTGCGTTTCCAGTTTTACCTAATGTACCCACTGTTTCACCAGCACTTAGGTGGTCTCCAATTTTTAAGTTCCGTATCGACTGTAAATGCATTAAAACAAATGTTATTCCATCTGGTCTTTGTATATGAATACTTTTTCCAGGATTACCCACATCTGTTGTGGTGATATGGGTTACTACTCCATCTGCAGGGGAAACCATAGGTTCACCCTCCGGACCAAATATGTCTATTCCCCCTTCATGGTAAGAGAATCCTCTCCAATTACAATGATGTAGAGCTTTATTTGCGTCTAGTACCTTCGGTTTTACGTCTCTACCTAATCCCTGTTTATCATACCCTATATTAAAGTTATCACTGTCAATTGGGAATATCATAGTTGTTCCTAGAGAAGACCCCTGTCTAATACTCTTCCCTACTTTTTTAGCTACTTTTTTACCTACTTTTTTAACTATACCACCTATCGGTGTTATTTCTTTTAACAGTGGATTTTTTCCCTCATAAATTTCAGGTTTCATCTTGCCGTAATATTTAACTAATCTACCAGCGTCAACATTAGCTTGGTCTTCTATTTCTCCACCAATTTCAGGTACTGGAGGATTAATTTTTCCTAATTCGTTTTGTTTATGGTGTACTAATTCATGTGCTATACTTCTCAATAGGTCTACTAGTTTTCTACCATTATTTCTTATTTTTACTTTATTTTCTTTAGGGTTGTAATTTCCTGTAGTGTAGTCACTTGTTGGTTCTTTTTCTATATGAATGTCTATTTCATTTTCAATGCCTAATTTATCATTAACAAAACCAATAAAATCTTCGTAGTCTTCTTCAGAATAATCATTATCCTCATCTTGAATATGAACATCTTCATTTAGATAGTCATCTGTTTTTAAATTTATTCTTTGATTTAACCAATCAGTAATAATACTAACAAACATTTCTATGTCTTCTTGAGGCATTCCACCTGTTATCATATTATTGATGGGGTGGTAAATGTCGTCTATAGGAACAAACATCTCCAGAGTATTTGAGTATAAGGATACAGGGTCTCCCATATTATCTATATCTCCTGCAGGATGTGGATGAATAGAAAACTCATCGTCTAGTGTTTGGAATATTTGTGGAGTTAATTCTCTTATCTTCATTTCTTTAGGTGATACCATCTCATATTGTTCCTCAATGCGCTTAACACCATAAATCTTATTATTTATTCTTTCTAATATGTTAGGTATAGTGGTGGTTACCCATTTGTCAGTATCCATCCCTATTATCTCGTCTTCTCTCTCATGGAAATACTCCCAAATCTGACCATCATCATAATCAGGGTTACAACTCTCATCCTCAACAACAAAGTTACCCTCATTTAATTCATTCATTACTTCATACATCTCCTCATATCCATAAGCCTCATCTGAACCTTCATGAGTATTTTCTAACTTAGTGGTACTATAGATAGTTTTTGTACATACGTTGTTATAATACGTATCAAATTCTTTTCTCCACCACTCTATACACTCACAATTATCGTCTTGTTGGTAATCACATTCTTCTTCCTCTTCATACCCATCTTTATCCTGTACATATGTTACACCTTCTTGACACTCACAGTCTTCACCCGTTATTTCTCCATATCCATCACTATCACATTCTTCCTCATCTTCCCCCTGTTCATAATCACCATAGTATTGAACTTCATACTCCCAAACCCCTGGAATTATATAATCTTCGACAGGCATATTATTTAACATATCCTTTATAGAGTTGTCTGATGAAACTTCAGTAAGGTTATACATTAATGTTAGATATAAAGTTTGTACTTCCCACTCAGATATATTAAATAAGTCAGCTCTAATAAGGTCATAGTCATTACTAATTTCATTTGTTTCAAATATGAATTTAAGATACCCTATAAGTTTAGGTGTGAACACTTTCATGTTTCTAACGTCTTTCTCTTCGTTTAAAGCCTTATCATAATGTACGTCCGTAATGTTTAATTCATGGGCATCTGTATCACCGTAATCATAATGGTCCATCTCTGGGTCGTAATCCCACCATGACATATCAGCTCTTTCTTCAGCGTCATCTCTATCATATGCACCAAGTTCTATAGTTCCATTTCTAAATTCTTTTTGCCAATATGATTCGTCAGCATGAACTTGGAACCAAGCAGGCCAAGATTTTATAGGGTTAGTAACGTCTTTAAAGTCACAAATAGTTAATCCCTCTCCACTATCTTTACCACCACACGCTTCACTCCAATTTTCTACAGCCCACTTTGCCCATCTAGTAGACCTAATCCAAGCCTCCTCATCTCCTTTAGGTGCTTGTCCAAATAGTTTTAATGTATTGTCCCATTTACGTTCTAAGTCACCCATTAGTTGTGTTTCATCTACTGATGATATGGTATTTAATTCTTCCCATGTAAATTCTTTGGTTAAATAATTTAAAATTTGTGCTTCAGTTCTGGTGAAAGGTTCTCTTGTTTGTATTCCATCTTCAGGGTCATCATAAATAATTGCCTTATCATGTTCTTGTAATTCTATTTGTTCGGCCTCCTCTGTTGTTTGTTTAATAGGTAAGGGTGGGTTTAATAAGAATTTTTGATTTAAATAATCTCTTAGTAAGTTTTCTACAAACCAATCAGGAACTGGTCGACTGTCGGGTTGTGATGCTGCAACATCTGCGACATATCTAGCAAATTTAAGTTTGTATTTATCCCTAATCATTTGGAGTAACCCATCAGAAATAAAGAAAACTTTACTCAAAGGGTCATCTCCCATAGCGATATCCGGAATATAATCTCCTTCGGCTATATCCATGGCTTTTAATACTACTTTACCCCACCATTCTTTATACCCTCTAGTATCTTTAAGAGCTGGGGTAACTATTTTATTAATTGCTCGGGTTAAAGTAATACCTACAGCTGCTAATAATATTTGGGGAACAAAAAATGGTATTATCCTCCATAGAGTTTTAAATACTCCTCTCCCCATATCTGCTTGGATTCTTTTATTAGTGGCAGCTTCTACTAATTCCCTTAACTGACCGAATGTGATTGGTCCTTGTGCTTCACAAAATCCTTTTACTTTACATATGTTATCTGTGACTTCTCGCGACGGAGCTACAAATCCTGCTTCTGGGTCAGTTTCTCCTCCTTCATAATGGTACTCTGGTTCTACTTCAAACTTCTCATCTTCTACATCACTAACTATGTCTTCCCAATCTTCATCGGTTCCCTCATATTCTTGTGGTTCTATTGGGTCTAGTAATCCTTGTCCAAATATATCACTGTCTTCTGTAATACCAATCTTAGGTAGTTTTAACCATTTATCTCTGGTGTCTTTGTGGTACTTATCACGTATAGGATACTGAGTTCCACCTAACCATTCTCCACCATATAAACCAATAACCTCATCTGTATCTTCTAGTTTAACTAAATACTTTATTCCATTTCCATATGCTGGATTATATATGTCTAACACATCTATTACAGTGGCTATAAATGTACTTGGTATTGATTTGTTGGGTTCAGATGCGTTTGGTGGTGAGTTATCCGGGGATATATCCCATGCCATTATCCTATCATCCACTTCTAAGTCTGGGCTTACTTCTTGTTTTTTCTCTTCTGTATGTTCTGTAATTGTGCCCTCAACAATTCTAAATAAATCTTTATCTGCCCATTCTCCCTTCTTTTTTCTGAATTCCCCTCTCTCCCACCTTGGTTTTGCTTCTATTGTAAACGTTGGGTAATTGGCGACTGAGCCATATAGTACTTCATAGTCCTCTCCGAAATCAACAGAAATGTATTTTTCCATCTTACCACTTACAATTCTTCTAACTATTCCTGTTTCACCAATTTTATTTTTATTATGGGAGTCTGGGTGGTTAAGATGTAAAATTTGTACCTTGTCTCCTATTTTAACTGAAGGATTTTTATATTGGGTTAATTCATGTTCACTAAGAATTTGTAGTGGTAATAAACTAAAGGTTCCTTTTCTTAATGAGAATTTTTTAGTTACTTCTTTATTTAATTTTTGAGAAAAGGAAATACTTTTTTCATTCACCGACTCTATCATCAATGGACGAATTGTAGAATTATTTTCTACACATAAAATTTTATTTCCTTTTTCTATTTTCATTGGTTTTAGACCATGTGGGATATTTTTTCTTGTTTGCTAGCATAGATATCATTCCAAGTATTTAAAAAAGTACACGGGTCACCACCTTTATTTCCTTTCATATTATTATAAATGTGTATACCGTAACTCTTCTTATAACCCATCTCTACTGCTGCTTTTTGTAAACTTTCCTTACCTTCTAAATCACCATAATTCTCACACGCGGTATATATTACTTTAAACCCTGTAGTTCCTTGGTTATGAGAAATATATAATTCTGCATCAGTCGGTCCTCTACCTAAAAAACTAGTAAGTGTATACATTTTTCCTTTGAGTTTATTAGCTGCTGCATCCGCATTAATGTATGGGTCCCAAACAGTGGTGGAATCAACCCCATAACTGTTAAAATACTTTGGCAGAATTTGAAATAGCCCAGATGCTTTACTTCTCCTATTGTATGCACTAGGATTTCCACCGGATTCTATATTTGCAATGGTTAAAAGAACTTGATAAGAAACATTATGAGTCTCACTAGCTTGGCTTATTGCATCCACTACTTCAGGGGAAAAATTCTTATAGTCCTTCTTTTTTATTATTTTCTTAACTTCGGTTGGGTCATTCATTTCTGGAGTTTGATTAATATTTTCTTCTTGTTTTAATAACTCCATCATTTCTGGTGTTACTTTTCCTGTAACTTCGTCCATATAATCTTTTTGAAACGCTTTAACTGCTGCTAATGTTTCTGTTCCAAATTTACCATCAATTCCAAAATTTGGTAGTACGTAGTTTCTTTTAATAAGTAACTTTTGCATTTCTTTAACCTCACTTCTTTTGTCTTTTCTTCCTTTGCTCATACCATCCCATATTTCTAACACATCTTCTCCATATTCGTCTGGTTCACCAGCTATATATGTATCGTCACCTTCACCACTTAAGACATTACTTAAAGTGCTCTGTAAATAAGGCCAAGGGTCTCTATTATCTGAAAAATACCCACTAGGTCCATAAACAGAAAAATGAATATGTGGATGAGTGCCACGTGCATTACCTGTTTTACCTAAAGTTCCTACTTGTTGTCCTGCACTAATAGGGTCACCCCTCTCAAAATCTCCAACGGTATCTAAATGTGCCATATAGAAAGATAGTCCATCGTCTCGTTTGATGGTGATAGTTAACCCTCCTTTACCTCTATCTCTCTTACTTATTTTATCAACCACACCAGGAACTGGTGCGACAACTGGTTCACCTAATGGGCCAAAAATATCTATACCCTTATGTTTAGAGCTGTAATCAGTATTTTGTATACTATCTTCTCTATCTAAAACTTTAGGGTTTACTCCACTACCTAATCCGGGTGTATCATAACCAACATTAAAATTATCACTACCTACTGGAAAGTAGTTCATAGTTTTTTCATTAAGTAAAATTTTACTACGTTGTTCTTTTAATATTTTTTTTATTAACTTTTTCATTTTTCTTATCTTTAATTATTTTTTATTAACTTTTTATTATTATAAATATATTATAATCCTACCCAATTCGGTAGAAATTTAATCCACCTTATATTTTGTACCACTACATTCTCAACATCATATAGCTCTCCATAATTAGAATCTTGAGAATCACTATCTTCGACATATTCCTCAATCTCATTTGTGAATAGCTCAATAGCCTCCCCTTCATCTTCTACACCAACAATATTACCCCAGCCTGTTCTATACTCAAATACTTCTTCTGTATAATCTCCTTCCATTTCATATTCTGGTAGTTTTGCTAATTCTATTTCTCCTTCTTTGAAATCTCTACCATATCCTCCATTCTTCATAAAGGTACTTGAAAACCAATATGCTTTATCAAAGGAGGAAGAATCTCTAGTAGATTCCTCTCCACCTACTAACTTTAATATAGAATTAATAGTTTGTTTCATGTCCCAATGACCGCTCGGTTCTTTTTTTACTTCCTTTATGTCTTCTAGATATTTGTCCCAGCCCTTGTATTTTTTCATTTGATTTAAGACTATTATTAGTCTACGCATAGCATTGTCCTCTAGTTGAGGATGTATTGTTAAATCCTCTTCTACTTGTTCTCTTACTATATATTCTTCTAAAGGAATTAATTGGTCCATAGTTTTGGTAAGGGTGTCACCGTTTTCATAATTTTCACCATCATTGGTTACTGTGTAGGTGATGGTTTTACCTACATCATCAGGCAAGTCATCAATATCTTCAATAACACCTTCACTACCGTAGTGAACACAACCTGGATTATTATTTTTTACACTATCCCCTATTTGTGGTTCATACGAATGACTTACAAAAGTTTCATTGATTGGTGAGTTTATATATTTTGTAATAATATCTTTTATTTCATGGGTTGGTATAGATTCTTTTTTGCTTGAAGTTAATTCTTTTAGGTCGTCAATAATATCATTTTCATCTGGGCTTTCATTTTCTTGTATAATTCTTGATTCATTAACAGGGCCTATTTCTGTAACCTGTTCAATCTCTTTACCATCACTATCTGTATCTCCATATTCTTTGTCATAACTTGGGTCACTATCATATTCCCAGTGACTATAATATCCATCGTCATCCATCTGGACTATATTGGCTGCATCATCTTCACTATAAGCTTCTACTATTGGTTCCCATGAATAGGACACATGTTCTACCGCGGTTTCATAACACTCTACACGGTAGTTTTTTAATTGTCTTAATTCAAGGTCATCAAAAGAATTTATACTCCCATCTTCTATTCCAGTTCTATTATCGGATGCTGCCCAAAATATTTTATTAATAAGAACATTATAGTTTGAGTTGATTCCAAATAATTTTAATACACTATCCATCTCATATGCACGGTCTTCAGTATTAGTATCATCATACTCCAAAACGTCGCCTGGGTTCGTTTCGACAATTTGTTTAACAGCCTTGAAGAAAATAGTTTTAGACGGTATTGGCCTTTGGATTTGTTTTCCCTTTATCCAAGTATGCTCAACCGGTACACCAGGTACAATTTCACTTTGTTCTCTTAACCTTTGAGGGCGACCTATACTATCACGACTATCGCTTCCAGTAGGGGTGTGCATTGTTGGTGGGTCAACATCTAATTTCATCCATACGTCAACTTCAGGTATCATAGGCATGTTAAACAGTTTATCATTTTCAGGGTCAACTATCCATGTTACCAAAATCTTATCTTTTCCTCCAGGAACTCTCTCAAACCCCCTTACTATCCCTCTGGTTAAAGGAGAAATAGGGTTGTATGGGTCATCCATGTATATTAATTCGATTATGTCTCCCTCTTCTAAAGGTTGATTGTATCTTTTCTCTTTATGTTCCTTAAGTATTTTTTTAATTAACTTTTTCACTCTCTCGTAGTTAAATATTGCATTATAGTTTCTGCCATCTGTCCATCAAAAAATCTAGAATCTAGTTCTGTTACTATTTCATTACCATCTTCACTGTCATAATATATGACATACTTTGGGTAATCGTATCCTTCCACATATTCCAGACTTAATACACCATCTCTATAGTCTGTCTTTTTAAGTTCTTCTATTTGGAATTCTTTTAATATTGTTTTGATTACATCTTTCATGTAGATAGTTTTTAAATAAATATCTAAACGATGAAAGAACAGCAATAAAAAAGGGACTTGATTAAGCCCCCTTTTATTTAATAATTATCCTACCCTACTTACACTGTCTCTATTCTGTAATACTTACAGAAAAGGAGTCACCTTGTTTAATTTTATCTATTACGTCTAATCCTTCGATTACTTTACCAAAACACGTGTGGTTTTTGTCTAAGTGTTGTGTTGCTGGTCTGCTGTGGACTAGAAAGAACTGAGAACCTCCGGTATTTCTTCCTGCGTGTGCCATTGAAAGAACTCCTTTATCATGATGTTGGTTGTCCCCGTTTAATTCACAGTCAATCTTATATCCGGGCCCACCAGCACCTGTCCCTTCCGGACAACCACCTTGTGCAACAAATCCTGGTATTACTCTATGGAATTTTAATCCATTATAAAAACCTTCTTTTGCTAATTTAACAAAATTCTTAACTGTGTTAGGTGCGTCTTTTTCGTAGAACTCTACGGACATGTCACCTCTGTCTGTACTAATTTTTCCTTTCATTTTTTTTTAATTTTAAATATTTTTCTAACGTTTCATACCATCCATTGTCATTTTTATGTACTTTAAATATTGCACCATTGATGGTTTCTGGTGCGTCGCCTGATTCGTATATTTTATAATCATGCTTAATATAATCTTTAATATATTCCTCTATCATCTCAAACTCTACTTCCCAACTATCATCATCATAATAATAAGATAAATCACCTTCTTCGTCTTTTTCTACATGTTCTGGTTCAACAGTTGCATATTCTCGTAATTCTTCTTTTGGGATATCATAATAATTTAAAGCATAGTATTCTTCATCGATGGTGAAGTATAAAACTTCACCATCGTCATAAGCATATTCTAATTTTTCTATCATTATTTTTTATTCTTTTTCTTTAGGGTAAATGTCTATGGATATTTGTCCACTTATTGTTGCATCTAATTCGGGCATCATATACTTAATATGTTTACAAATAAATTCTCTTTCCTTGTTATGTCTATCCCATTCTTGATAATCGTCTCTTTGGTGTTGGGGACAATCTCTACCAATAATACTAAAATTAATTAACCCGAGTCGTTCTTCAATATGATTACCAAATTTATAAGGCCAAGATGACCTATGTAATTGAGTATTGAGAATGTCACCTAATTTTTTACTTAAACTAAAGTCCGATTTATCTGTCATAATTATTCCTCTTTTATATGTTTCTTCCGTTTTGATAAATGTGTTTTACAACGGGAAATCTTAATGAGTGACACCCATCTTGATTGAGTGTCTCTTCAAAATATTGTACTGTTATTGTTTTACCAATAATAAGTGTTGGCTCATTAAAGTATAGTCTTCTTTCTTCTTGATTGAATCCAGAACCTACACCAACATCACACCCCTTATGTTCAATTATCACATTACTTAACATTTCTTCTTCAACTTCCAAACCATCTACAATAATTCTGTGTATGGATGTTTCTATGGATTTTACCTCGTACTCTTCATCAAAGAACTTCTTTACTTTGAGTAGGTCATTACTTCTTTTGCCTTTATACTCACAATCTTTACGTAGTATTAAACCTTCCCAATTATTCTTGGTTGCAAGTTCTGCTAATTCCTGAAAATGTTCTTCAGATTTAACCTTCCACTGTTCTAATTTATCAATACTATAAGGACAATAAAAACTTACAAACTCACTATATATCATGTTAAAAGTAGTTAATCTATCACTTAATGTACGTTTGCTTACTTGGTTATCAAATTCTTCTAGAGTTAAATAATCAAATACTTTATACTTTGGGTTTTTAATTGTGTGGTCTTTTCTTTTAATCTCTTTCATGATACCTTGGAAGTCCTCTACACCATTATCGTCCACTATACATATCTCACCATCAAATACCACATTAAATAAATTTAGACTCTCTATTTCATTTTTAAGTACCTCTAAAGTATCGAATGTCTTTCCTTGTCTTGAATAGAAATTACATTTTCCGTTTTCATCTACTATAGCTAAACACCT
>Ga0098044_1000612_pt1 | contig 18885 bp, 12 predicted proteins | sample 10_taG_FD_75053 | JGI IMG/M metagenome (GOLD analysis project Ga0098044, IMG submission 75053) | Marine viral communities from the Subarctic Pacific Ocean - 10_ETSP_OMZ_AT15264 metaG | ecosystem: Environmental > Aquatic > Marine > Oceanic | place: Pacific Ocean | collected 2015-01-16 | reverse complement strand
ATTTTGACCCAGATACGTGGGGGCCAGGTAATCCATATTATGACCAAAATCCTGATTTAGGTTTCTGGCAAGATGCACATGGTGGTGGTGATGATGATGATGATGACCCACACACAGGGCCTTAATTATGGCAAGATATAAAGGTATAAATATTCCAGAAGTAATCTCTCCAGATATGGGAGGGAATAATGATTTTATGGAATTTGTTAGTTCGTTTGGAAGCTCTATGATGAGGTCTTGGATATATGGTATGCAGAAAAAAGAAACCGATATGTTAAAATCTGATGTTACACTTTGGGGTTCTGCTGTTAATGCAGCTGCTGAATATAAAGAACCAGAGCCAGTTCAATTACTATTAGATGATTTAAATGCTGAAAAAGAATTATATAAAGATGACCCGATAAGATATAATTATTTAGAATCTGTTACAAATAAAGTTGGTGCAAGATTATTTAATCTTAATAAACAAGACGATTTACGAAATTTAATAGAAGATACTGAAGTAAAATTAAGACCACTAGAAAAAGGAGATGCAGCTGGATACAAGGGGGAAGCTTTAAAAATATTAGATGAATTTCAAGATGCATTATTTCAAGATGAACAATATCAAACTACATTAATGAAGCAAAAAGCTAATGAAATAAATGATGAAGTTTTATATACTATTAATGGTATTGATTTAATGAATGCAGTTGATGATAATATTGAGGTAGAAGGTATACAAATTAATCCAGAAAATTACCCCAATGAATCAAGTCTTGTAAAGACTAGAGAAGCAATTAGACTAATAGAAGAAGCAAGAGATATGCAAAGTATAACTGGTAAGTTTGATAAGAATAAGTATCAAGCTGCTAATAAGTTATATAAAGAATCATTAACTGATAGAAAAATAGGTAATGCATCTCAAGATAAAGTAGCTAAAGAACTTAAAAAAGACCAAGTTAGAAGAATTAAAAAAGGTGCTAAAGGATTAGAAAAAGCATTTTCATTGTCTAAGGGAGAATCTTTAAGTGATAGATATGGTGATTTTATAGAAGATTTAAATATTAATACTAATATAGAAGGTATTATTGATGTAGGTGAAAATGCTTATAGCAAGGAAAGAGGTATTCAATCTAGAAATTCTGTTTTACATGATGTTGCTAGAATAATTGGGAAATCAACAGATTTACCAGAAAATTTAAAGAAGGCAATTAATGAATGGGAAAATGATAATTATATGTTAACATCTCCTTACTTAGATGATATTTGGAATGAAGTTTCTTATTGGAAACCTGGAGCTCCAAATGATAAAAATACTATAAAAAATATAGATTTTCCAGGCCTTCTTAGTAATAATACAAAAGTTCAAAACTTAGTTATGCAGTATATGGGATTTTTGAAAGAAATGGATGAAGTTCATTCATTAATGTTTCCTGAAGAATCTGAAGAACAAAAACGAATACAAAATAATACTATAACTAATAGTTCATCTGGTTCTTATGGTGGGGCTTTAGACCAGTTTTAAGTAAATAAATTTTACTCAGTAGTAAAAATGGATATGCGAGAGTAATATTATGGCAAAACGTGAACCTCTAGATTATTTAGATTTAGCTGATTTTCTTTTAGAGGAAAATGAATATACAAAAGCACTTTGGGATAATTCTGCCCTCTATGATTTAACTCAAAGAGATGAAAATGAAAATTATATTTCTCCTAATGATGAAGACCGTATAAAGTTTTTAAATAGTGGAGCTCCAGATGCTGTAAAGGAAAGAATAAATAATATTATAGAAGCTTATCCAGAATGGTCTAAAGCATCAATAGCTCATTCACCACCATCGCATCTAGAAAGAATAAAATTCACAGCTGGTGAAACATTAAAAGACTATACTTCTGGATTACCATTATCTGATGGTGAAAGTTCACAGTGGAACTCTTTTTTCGCTTCTATTACTGGAGGAGGCATAGCAGATAATAAGTATGAAAAAAAATCATTTTATAGAATGATTGATAATTTTCAAAGTTGGCATGATGATAAAAATGAACTAATAAAATCTGGTATAATTACTGACCCTGAAGAAATTTCAAAAGTACAAGACTTGGGAGATTTTTTACAAAGATATCCAGATGAAGCAGAAGAGGTTTCATCAAAAGGAACTGATAGAAAATATATAAAATTAAAAAATCAATTACCATTTATATTGAAATTAGGTAATCAAAGAAAAGAAGGATTTGTTTCTGACCCGACTGTAGAAAGAACTCAAGATACTTGGTTTGGTGAATGGTTAAAAGATTCAAATACAGATTTTCATAAAAATGCTATTGCAATTAAAAATGAACATGAAAGAAGACATAAAGAAGACCCAAGATATCAAGCATATAAAGAACATTTAAGTAAGCAACCAACTGAGTTTTATGAAAGGTGGACACCTAATGATTATTGGTTTGATACTTTTTATCAAATGGCTCCATCTTTAATTGCTTTAATACCAACAGCTGCAGCTGGAGTTGCGGGTACAGCAGTGGGTGGCCCTGTAGTTGGAGTAGCCGCTGCTAGTGCTGTATCACTTTTAACTCACGGGCCTATGGTAGCATCTCAGTATCCACAAACATTTAAAGAAGCAGAAGAATTATATGGAGATAAAGACCTCGCAAAAGAGATTGCAGAAGGAGCTACAGCTGCATCAATAGTAGCTACAATGGCTACAGAAGCTATTCCAACAACAAGACTTGCTAAAATGGCTTTACCAGCTACTGCTTATAAAAGTACCCAAAGAGCTATGAATAGTTCAATTCGTAATAAAATATTTAATGCAATTGGTGAAGATGGTATTGCAAAAATAGGAGGAACTAAATGGCAAAGAGGAGCTTTTCATGTTTTAAACGCATCTAAACAAGCTGCATTAGAAGGATTACAAGAATCTGTACAATATACAGCTGATGCTTTGATTTTAAGAAATTATAAAGGAACAAAGTTTACAGAAGAATTTAGTTGGGATGAAGCTCAAGAAGCATTATTGGGTGGTATAATGATGGGTTCATTAACTGGAGCTGGATTTTCATTAGTTGGTGGTAAGAAAGCATATACAAGAGAACAAGCAAAAACATTTGTTGACCAAATAACAGACGAAGGTAGAATATCTCCAGAAGATATTATATCTGTTGCTATGGCTGAGGAAGGACTTACAAGAACAAGTCGGGATACTGAAGGTGGGGATACTGCTACAAGAAATAAAGCTAAGCAAGATGCTAAGTTGTTACCTACTATATCAGAAACATCTGAATCTAGTTTGCGTGGATATGTTGATGAAGTTTTAAGTTCTGGAACTGGCAAAAGAGTACAAATAAATATTGAAAAAGTAGAAGATGAAAGAGATAAAAATTTAATAAAAGAATTAGATAAGATTGATGTTTCTCGTCAGTTTGAAAAACTAAGCAAAGTATTAAAACGAGGTGGTACTAAGTTTGTTGAGACATTATCTCCAGAGCAAAAAGAAAAAGTTAATAATTTATTATTAGGCAATATAGAAAGAATTGATAAAAATATTCTTGGCATTATTAAAAATAAAGATAATGTTATAAATGACTTTGCATCAGGAAAACTATCAGTTGATTTTAAAGTAAATAGAACATCTGGTGATATTACTACTCCCATTGATAGAAGAAAAATATCTGTAAATGATAAAAAGTATGCTGATAGTTTAATTAAAAAATATGAGAATCAGATTTCTGAGGAAGTTGGAGACAATGTTAGTGATGAACAAATTTCTAAATGGTTTAGTGATAAAAATATAGATATTTCTAAGTCTTCATTAGAAACAAAAAAACAAAAAGTTACTTCCAAAGAAGGATATAAAGAGACTTCAACTAAAGATGATAGAGGTTTAGAGGCTTTTAGTCAATTGCCTGGGATGCCATTTGAAGGTGGGAAAATACCTACAAAAAGTAAGGTGTCTTCTAAAAAGAAACCAATAAAAGCTGCCGAACAAATACCTGTTGGAAGTACAGTTGCTATTTTACAAAAAGGCAATAAGTTTTCAGGAACAACAGGAGAAGTTGTTAAATATGATTCTGTAAAAGATAGAGTTAAAGTAAAGTTATTTGATTCTGAAAAACAAAAAGATATGTTTTACACTTTTGATGCTAAAAAAGATGTAGCTCTTATGCCTGATAAGCCTAAGACTGATAAACCTAAAGATGATACTATTTGGATAGAAGATAAAAAAACACAAGATTATCTTTCTAAAAAAGAAACAGTTGAAATTAAAGAGTTAGATGATAAAAAAAGTAAAAGAGATGTAAGACCACCTAAAAGAATATTGGATGTTTTTTATAAAACACCTTTAACCACTACTCAGATTGTTGATGGAACAGGTCTTCCTGTTGAGCAAGTTACAAAGCATCTTGAAAAATTAACGGATTTAGGGATTGTTAAAACTCTCAAAGAAGATGGTAAAACAAAATATATAAATACATACGATAAATTATATTTTGGTAAAAAACAAACAGAACCTAAACCTACTCAACTTAAAGAATGGTCTAGATATAAACCTAAAGGAAAAGAAAATTTTGAAGTAAGTAGTAAAGGAACTGCTCTTGGTAAACAGTTCAGCGCTTTTAATGCCAAGTTAAATGATGGAAGAACAATAGAAGAGGCTTATCAAGTTGGTGTTAAAGGTTATTCTTCAATTAAAGAAGGAAAGGGAAAACCACCTAAAGATAAAAATATTGATACTTATACTGAATATAAAAAATTATGGCAACAATGGGCTAAAGAAAACCCAAGAAAGATGGAAGATTTAATTAGTGCATCAAAAGGAAAAGTATTAACAGATAAATTTGCTAAAACTGATGTTTCTCAGGCTAGGGCATTATCTGAAATAATTAATGAAACTAGAGATACTAGAAGTATTGATGATGTATTTAAATTTCCTACGCAAGCTACTGATAAACCTACACCAAAAGAAATAAGTAAAATAAAAATTGATGCTAGAAGAGGTATGGCAGAGATTGCAGATATTGAGGGAGTAACAATAGCTAAAAAAGACTTACCAAGAGATTTGGCTTTTACAACCATACCCGCTGGTCTTGAAAGAATTGGTCATATAGAAATGATTGAAGATTTGAAGAAGAAAGGTATTGGTCAAAATTATGTTGATAAATTAAAAACTCTTAGAAAAGCTCAAGGTAGAGACACAATAGATATAATTGCTAAGCCGGGTTCAGAAGGTTTTTGGGAAAAACAAGGATTTATATCAGTCAAACCATATTTATCTAAAGATACAAAAGATATATTAAAAACACCCAGTATGGGAGAAAAAGGATTTTTGCCTCAAAAATTTCAAGCTATGAAATTACCTGATTTTAGAGATGCAGTAATTGATAAAGATGGCAATATTAAAAAAGTAGATGGTAAAGAAGTAACTCCAATGATTTTTGTATTAAATGATTATCAAGGTATGAAGGGAGTTAGTTTACAAGACTTAGTTGCTCAATCAAAATTAACTGAAAAAACAAAACCAGAATACTTAACACTACCTAAAAAGAAAGATTCAACATTAAAAAAATTAGACGAAGGAACAGAAAAGAAGAAAACAAAACTTCAACACATAAAAGATTCAGCAGATAGCTTAGCTAAAGGATTAGATGATTTAAGTGATATTACTCAAAAAGGAGCAGTAAGTCCCGGTGGTGATTTATGGGATGAAAGTGCATACAATAGAGCTAAACAACATTTTAATGATTCTTATGAATCAGCTAAAAAAGCATACAATATGACATTAGATGATTATGTAATAGCTATGTTTAAAGCATTAAAAAATATACCTAAAGAAATACGAAAAAGAATTAGAGAATTTTTAATGAAGTGGGCAAACAATAAAGATGCGAATCTTTCAGTAAGAATAAATCAACGAAATAAAGTTGCTAATATTGTAGAATTAATGGGTTTTAGTGGAAGAATGAAATATCGAATGGCTAGGGAAATTATGGATTCTGGAACAATGGATAGATTAGTTGCATCTCTTAATGATAATACAGATAATAACAGTGATGATTTAACTAGAGAAGGTTTAAATATTGCTGATACATCTGACCATGAAGAGATAGGAAATAATTTAACATTCGAAGGATATGATTTTAGAGGTGATACATTTTTTAAGTTTTTAGAAAATACTGATACTAAGGGATGGTTAGATAGAAAACAAACTGCTAAAATAATGACAGCTGCTATTTCTGGAGATAAGGATGTTTTATTAGAGCATCTTAAAGATAATCATAATTTTATACCATCTACTATTGAAGAAGAAAATATGATTCAATCTTTTTGGGTAAAGAATCAAACTATTAATAGGACTACAAGTCTTGAGAAACCTTCTTGGTGGTGGGCTAATTTGGATGAAAATGGTAGGAAAATAAGAAGTAAATCAAATAAACGACTTATACCTAAGATTGGTGGAGATTCGACATATGGTAAGGATATAAGAACAAATACTGATTTACCCAGTACTACTACAATGTCATTTGTTGACTGGGCAATACAATCAAAATCTCATGATGGTGAAGATATAAAAATATCAAGAATTTATATGAAAGATTTAGTTGATGTTTGGGTTGGTAAAAGAGATGAAACAGGAAGTAAATACTACGGAAAACAGGAATGGACAAACCTTAGTACAGGTGGAAGGTCTTTAGTTCAAATATGGGATTGGCATTTTGCTGGCGATTTAGATACAGATAGTGATGGTAATAAAATTATAAGAACTGTTGTTGAATTAAAAGGTGGTGGTAATAATCCATCTTTTGTTGTTGCTAGAATACCAGAAGAAATTTTAGAGATGAGTGAAGATAATGTCCTTGTTTCAGAATACTTAGAAAATGAAATAGAAAAAGGCAATATGACTTCTAAGATTGCTAATGATATGATAGACTCTATTAATCAATTAGATGAACAATATGGTTCTGCTAATAAATATGTAACTGCTCAACATATAACCACACATGAACTTATGAAGAGAAGTCATGGTGCTAGATATTTAATGAGAACAACTGACTTACTACATCATATGAGAAGGGCATCTCTTCCTTATTCTGAAGGTGTTGTTCCTATTGGATTAGGTGAAACTACTATAAAGATTTTAGACCAAAGTAAAGTTACAATAATTAATGAAGATGGAAAGAAAGTTCCAATGACTGAGTTGATTGCTGGATTAGAGGGTAGAAGTAGAAGTGATGGAGCAACAATTACTGATACAGAAACATTAAATAAAATAGCTGAACATACAGGAAGAAAAACTGTTCAAAACGGTCTTCCAATGAGAGAGGTTAAAAGTGTTATTTGGTATAATAGTTTAAATAATGATTTTGCTAAAAAGAACTATCCTCCTGAGTCATTTAGGGATAATGATTATTGGGAAGGTATACATTACTTAGCTATTAAACATAATGAATTTGTTGCTGATGAAGGTTTAAGATTTATTGATAATGATGATAATCTTATCGCCTATACAGTCAGAGAAAATAATGAAATAAGAATATATGATGCTGATGATAATAGAATAAATAGATTGTCAACATTAGACGAAGCTAAAGAACCAGATGGTGGCTCTGGGAGTTTTGAATTAAAAGGAAGACCATCTACAGATGTATTGACATTGCCAGAGGAATCTACAAGAATTATTAAAGTGCCAGGTCAAAAGAGTAAGACGAGTGCAGCTTTTCCTTTTAGTTGGTTAAGTAAATTATATCATCCAGACTTTGATAATCTTAGAAATCAAATTGAAGAAAGATTATTAAATATTGCTAAATCAAATATAGATGCAATGTTTCAGGCTAGAAGAAATCCAGAAATAATGGCTTCTTTGTATGGTCAAATGAAGAATGATAATACATCATTTATTAGCGAGATAGAGCAATTAATAGAACCTGAGAAAGGTAATATGATTACGGATGGATATAATCACCCACATATTACAAGAGGAATATTAGAACCAATTAAAAATAAACTTATAAATGAAAACTCATATAGAGGAAGAAGAAAAGGATTTGGTAATTATCCAGTTGTAAAACCAGACTATGATGGAACTAAAGTTAGTAGATATGATGGAGTAGCAATAAGCGAAGACGATTTTGCAATGATTAACTTTATTAAACAAAAACTTAATTTAGATAGGGGATTAAGTGGTGAAGATTTACAAAGAGCATATACAGAAGCTATTTTAGGAGGGCCTAGAAGAGGGGCTCATTTATTAGTTGGAAGGTTTCCTGTTTATTCACCAAATGGTGTATCACTTCTTAAAATAACTAATATAGTTCCCTCTGGACATGGCAATGTTACTTGGTTTCATCCAGACTTTTTAGCAGGGCCTTTACAAGGTGATGCAGATGGTGATAATGTATTTTTTCAAATAATGTACTTTGGTCAAAATTATTCTGATGAATCAATTATAAATACTATGTTAACATCTAAAGATGCTTTTGATAAAAGAAAAGGATTTGCTAGGGTAGAATATTTTAAAAAGAAAGATAAAAAATTAAGCGCTGTAAAAAAGAAATCTCTATATGATAGTTCTAAAATGATAGGTGATGGTATAGCTTCTCAAGGTATTTTAACTAATGCTATTACATTCTTTGAAGATATGAATTATAAAGGATTTAAAGCAAATTTAGGTGGTCAAATTGTTGTTACAAAGAGCCCTGATAAAGAAACATCAATTATGTTATATGCTCCTTTAAAAAATGATATTACTCAAGAAATGTTAGATGAAGCTAATATGGGTAAATTAGTTGGTAAGGATGGGCAATCGTGGTCTAATGGAGAAAAATACTTATTAACAACACCTTCTAATGAATTAAGACTATTATTACAAGCTGCTGTTGACCACTCTAAAGAATTATTGTTAAGTGACTGGGGGTATGATGGATATGATTTTATTATACCTAAAATGTTTATGCAAGAAAATGGTTCTCCCATTGGAAAGAAACAAAGCAGAACTATATCTAGAATAATTAGAAAATTTTTATCTCATGGGGTAACAAGAAGAGGAAGAGATGTAAATACTAGAAGAACAAAAAGTATATCTAGCATGTTTGAAGATAGTAAAAATATGTTTGAGTTTATTAATATGAGCACAGAAGAACAGGGTCAATATTTAACATCATTATCAAATGAAAGAAGAAATCAATATAAATCAATTAAAAAAGCTACTACTGTGATAAACAGTATTAGTTTTAATGGAAATATAACTACTATTGAAAAACTTATTTCTACTCCTTACTCATCAATGGATGAATATATGAAAGAAAATCCAGATGACCCAGTGTGGGAACATCCATTTGGATATAGTCCTCATAGAGTTATTAATGGATTGTTGAAAACTAAAAGTGATTTAGTAAATACTCAAAGAAGAGAAGCAAAATGGTATCCAGAAAATAAGTCTTGGAAATCTAAGAAAAAAGAAGCAAGAAGATTTATTAATCAAATGGGTACTGAATTTTATAGAATACATTCACAAAAAGTTATATTTGATAAGTCAAATGAGAGTACTTTAACATCTGCTGGATATCCTTATGATGATGTTATGTTAGATTTTATAGATAAGTGGTATAACAAAGGAGATAAAAAGAAAGGTATAAAGGCATTTAAAGATTTAACTGACGAACAAAAAGCATATTCTACTTTAAGATTTTTAAGAGGTATATCTATTCAAGAAAAGACAATAAAAAATATAAATAAAAAACAAGTTGGTTCTCTTATGAATAATATGATGAAAATAAGAACAAGAATTAATGAAACAAATAATGTAAAATCTATTGAAAATCTTCAAAATAGATATAAAAAGTTACAAGAAACTCTTGATAAAATAACTACCAAAACAATATTAGCAAGACAGCCTAGAATCAGGGATATAACTACAATATTACCTAAACAACTTATGCATCCTGATGTTTGGAGAACATATGCAGAGGCATCAGGGGCTAATATTAGAGAGGCCTCTAATGAAGCACAGAGGATTGATAATTTAGATGAAAAAGTATATGATTATATAACAAAGGATTGTCCATAATGAGAGGTAGAATAAATTGTGATATAAAAAAACTTCATGTAGAAGTATCTAAAACTCAAAATGAACTTGTTTATTCAGAATTAAATTCTGGTATTGATGATTTAATTGAACAACCAGATAGAGGTAGAATAGAATATTTAGAAAATAAATTAAAAAATATAATGCCAAGGCCTGAAAGAGTATCGACAAATCGAAAACTTAAAATGGAAAAAAATAGATATGATGAACATCTTGAACTTTGGAATTATTTAAGAGATTCTAGTAAGGAATTATATAAAGATTTAGAGGTATTAACAACTGGCTCTGATTATGTTAAAAGCAGATTACATTGGATACAAGGTCAATTTAAAAGAGCATTTAATGAATTAACATTTGCTAATCCCAGAGCTGAAATATATAATTCTGGTTTAAATAATCATCATAATTGGGATGCTCCTAAAATTAAATCTATTAGAAAAAGAATACAAAGAGAGCAAGATAAGGCTACTAAATTTAAAGGAAAAAAATTAACTGGATTTCAAAATAATGTTAAAGCTCCTCAAAAATTAGTTGCACAACTAGACCCTACTGGAGCTGCTGGTGAAGTTATTGAAGATATACAATTTCTTCTTGATACATACTTAATGGATGGATTTTCTTATAAACAAGAAATAGATGGAATATCTAGAGCTATTTCTAGAGCTGTTAGTTCAACTAAAATAGCAGAAGATACTAGCATTAGTGGTTCAGAATTAGTAAAAGCTGGTAATGATTTTCATAATGATTTAATGCATGGACAAGTTAGAAATGTTATACCTAAAAACATACCAACAAAGGTATCTGGATTTCAAACATGGAGAAATTCATGGGAAGGAAGTAAGTTTTTTGAAATACAAAAAAGTCCTTCTGAGAGACATCAAATAGGCCCGAGTGGAGCAGAATATGTTTTAATACCAATGCACCCTGAAAAAAAGGGTGCTGCAATACTTAAAAAACAAAGAAATAAAGATATTTCTGATGGAAAGTTTTCTAAGGATAATCAACCAGGTAGAAATGAAAATGCTTATTATGCTTATAGAATACCTTCAAATTGGACAGGATTTTTAAGACATATAAAAAGTAAAAAGAATTTAAGTCCTGAATCTTTAAAAAACTTTATACTTGAAAATGAGCTTGAAGAAGGTTTTTATAGAGCATTAGAACATAAAGTATTTCCTTATGATTTAATTAAAGGAACTCAAACACCAAAAAAGAAATTTGCTAATTTTGTAAGAGGTGTTGATTTTAGAGGAAAAGTTGTTTATCAACCTCCTAAAGATTGGATGCCTTCTTTGTGGGATGCAGTTGAAAGAAAAAGAAAGTTCAATGAAGATATTGCTAGTGTTTTACTAGAAGGAAATATGTTAAATGCTCAAGAAGAGCATAGTTTTGTTAGAAATTCTTTAATTAAGCAATTATCTGAATCTGGATTAGATGATGAATCAATACAAGAAGTTATGGCTATTGATGAAATTGGAATGGAAGATAACTACTGGAAAGACAGAGATGGAAACTGGGTTAATCCAAATACTAAATTTACAAGAACTGATAGATGGAGTTATGATACTGTAAGTTTTCATCCAGTAGATAATAATAAGATGATTCAAAGTGCATTAGATGGAATATCAAATGAGATGGAAGAAATAGATGCTACTTTAACGGGATATCAAAATATTTTATCAGATAATGAATCTACATTAGGAGATAAAGCAGAGGCTCAAGAAAATATTGCTATTGGACAATCTAGATTAGATGAGCTAACACCAGCATTTAATGCAATGAATGATAAATTATTTCCTGAAGATGAAGAAGACAGGCAATCAATTATGTTAGCTGATAGGATATTATCTACAAAGCATAGGCAATTATATACAGATAACACACTAAGAAGAAAAGACAGAAAAGTTGATACTGAATTAGTTGATGCAATTACTAGGTCTATAGCAATGACTAGGATAAAAACTAAAGCATTTAAAGCTGTTGCAAGTTTAAGAAGAAATCCAGCACTTGTTAAATATATAGTTAATGAGCTTAGAAATGTAGCGAATATGCCAAATACTGAAGCTGGATTTATATTTGATTATTCAGATGAAAGAATAGCAGAATTATTATCAAAAATTCCTTTTTATAATACAACAGGTAAAAGTGTAAAAGAGACTCTTTTATGGGTTAGGAGTTTGAAAACTAGTATTAATCTTGGATTTAATACTGGAGTAGGTAACCAACCTCAAAGATTAAATATAATGCTTACATCTGGGTTTGAGAAATGGCAAAAGTCTAGTGATGCTCTAAGAAATGGGGATGATAATTTTACAGCTGATGAAATATGGGAACAGATAACAGAAACTGGTGTTTTAGAACCAGCTAATGCTATGATAGATATATTAACATCTGGAATGACTGGTTCTAGTACAAACCCAAAAGAAGCACTTATTCCATATAGGGATATGATTAAACTTTGGAAAAATACTACCCTAGATGGATGGTTATCTGATAGTAAAGGGTGGGATGAAATATTAACTAATGCAAGAAAAAGAACAGTAAGTGAAGTTAAAACAGTTAAAGAATTAAAACTAACTCAAGACGAATTAAAAAAAGAATTAAAAAGAATTAAAACTGGTTTATGGGAATTTTTTCATGAAGATACAAAAAATGTAAAACATTTAAGAAAAAAATTAAAAGATTTAAAAATAGGATTAAGACAACAATATGCAAATAGACTTGTTAAGTGGAGACTTCATTGGTTTCCTATCGGTGGTAAATCTTTTTGGACATTAGCTGGTGGTGAAGATAGAATGAGAGCTGAAGCAGCATATGATGGGTTTACAAAAATGCTTGATATGGGAAGAATTGATACTAGTAAAAAAGGTTGGAAATATACAGATTCTAAAGATGCTGTAGACGCTGCAAGATTATCAGTTTATGTTCATATGTTTGGAATGAACTCTCCTCATTTAGCAAAAATGTTTAGAGGAGCATTTGGAGCTACATATTGGCAATGGAAACCTTATGATTGGTTTCAATCTCAAGATGATTACAGAAAATTTGATAATTATTTATTAACTTTAGATAGTCCTTTACTTATTAAGGGAGTAGAAGCTCCTACATATCTCTTAGCTCACATAATGAAAAAAGGATTAAGAAGTGGTATTGGAGCTGGAATAGCTGGGGCTGGAATTATATCTGAAAAAGCATTAGGCCCTGGAGGTGTTATTGTGGGTGCTTCAGCGGGATATTTACTTGGAAAAACAAAAAAATATAAACAGTTAATTAAATGGATGGATGGATTACATCCTAATTTACCGATTGATAAAAAATGGGATAATAAAACATTAGATGATTTAGCAAATTTCGTATTAACTAGAGGAATTAGTTCTGCAATTACTACATTTATGTATTATCAACCTGAAGTATATGGAGCTTGGGCAATATTAGCAAAAACAGCTAAGTGGTCAGGATTTAGAAATCCACTTAATCAAAGAGCAGTATTTGGAACATCAAGTCCACTAATTTCTAGAAGTCTTCATGCTATTATGATGTTTATGTTAATTATGGAATATCTTGGATTAGGAGATAGTGGGTTGGATGAAGATGAAGTAACAGAAGATATAGTTAGAGAATATGGTTCACTTACTATGTCTACTATATTATTATTAGTTAATGATATTGAAAAAAATAAAAAAAGAGCATTTAAGCCTTGGATACCTTCACCAGTTAAAGAAGTAATTGAAATGGAAGAATTTGGAACAATTATAGAAGATTTTTTAAATTAAAATAAAAGCAGGCACCAAACCTCGACATGATTTAATGCCTGCCTAGTTACCCCATAACAGAAGGTAATTATTTAACTAATTTTAATATTCTCTCTAATAAAGTTTTCATTTCTTCTATTAGTTCTAATACTTCTTTTGTTGCATATTCTATGTTTTCTTTTCTACTATCTCTCATGGTTTAATTCCAGGTCCAAATTGAAAATATACTTTATATATTCCTATTGATATAAGTTGAGCATGGTCTGACCAATCAATTGCAATCCAGAACAGTCCTCCTAATAGTTTTATATCTAATCTATATTGTATCATAAATACTTCTATTTTATTTAAATTGAAAGAAAGTAAAAATGGTATTTCATAATAGATAATATTTTCTTTATTTACATCCACCATTTTACTCCTTTTCTTTAAAGATTTTATATAATTCAAGTTTCTTATCCAGACTCATATCTTCAACTGTTTCTTTTAAAAATCCGTACATTGATATAAGTATTGCATCTGATGTGTTCAATGTTACTTTTTTAATATGTTTATTTTTTAGTGAAATATTTTGTTTATCAATTACATTTTGTGCTAATGCTTTTATTCTATTTTTTCTCTCTTTTTTATCTTTTGGTAATCCTAATGGTTTCATCCATACTTGTGGAGCAACAAACTTACATTCAATCTCGAAACCTAGTAGCAACCCCTGCCAGAGTCCATAGTTACTACCGAATTTAAACGCACTGCTACGACCATCAGTAGGGAAAGCGTGTACTTGCTCAAGATATGCTATTGGTTTAGTATTCCAATTATGTAATATCTCATCCATTATATAATATAGGTCTTTCATAGTTTTTGGATACTTATGAAATTCTGTAATTAATCCATCTACTACTACTGCTATACCTCCCCCTTTGCCGGGGTCTATGCCAATTATTACTTTTTTCATTAAAAGTCCTTTCTTTCTGTGTAATTATGACGAGTTGTATACTTCTTCTTTTTATAGTAATGATTCCTATTTGTTTTAGGTTTGTATTTTTCACCAATAATCTCACCATTAAATACTTCTATTACTTTAGTTGTTAATGCATTACCTGCATTATATCCAACAAGTGTATTATTATATTGTTTACAACCACTATCAAATGTTTCTTTAGGAATTAACTTTGGATTGCTACCATGAACAAGCTTGAACCAATAACAAGTTCTTTCATGCTCATAGTAACAACCATTACAACTCTTATTCATTAATTAACTGGTTCATCTCCTATTGCCATATCCTTATTCATGTAATAAGAACATCTATTACCATTAAAGCCAACAGGATAAGTTCCTACTCTACCATATCTACTCTTAGATATAATAATCTCACTACCATACCTATCGTATCTTTCATGGTCAAAATTATATCCATAGAATACAAATACAGCAGACTCAGCAGTCTGTTCAATAACACCACTTTCTGCATAGTCACTCATTCTGGGCCTAGGGTCTATTCGTTTTTCAATTTCTCTATTTAATTGACTTACTAGTATTGCACTACAGTTCTCTGATTTACATATCCATTTATATTCTTGCATTATCTTTTCAATTTCAAACCTTCTACCTTCTTTAACTCCATTAACTTGTATTAATTGAATATAGTCATCTACAATTACATCTGGTTTATGTTTAGCAACTTCTCTCATTGCATCATCTAAGTTTCTTATGCTTTCATACATAATAAGATTTTCATACTTGCTTTTTATAGTTTCTATAGTATCTTCAAATTCTACTTCGTTATTTTCTCCAACAGAGTTTTGTCTTATGTTTGCGTATAGCAGATTAGGACTTTCCATAACAACTAGTTTTTTTAACATTTCTGTATTACTCATCTCACGATTAAACATCATTACTCTATATCCTTGTTCAATCAATCCTTTTATTATGTTAATTACTAATGTTGTTTTTCCATGACCGGGCCTACCACCAACTACAGTTATTTCCTTTCTTGTCATACCACCAGCTGAAAAATCAAGATATGGTTTATTAAATGGTATTATATTTGTTCCATCTTTTATATTATGTTTCATCTCCTCAACTAAATCAGTTATGTTTATTTGTTTTGATGGTTGTATTTCTCTTAGCTCTGATATTAATCTAGTATGTGTTTCTAAGATGTTGCCAACCTCTTTATAGTCTTCATAACTTGCATCAACTAATTTTCTTGCAGATTTAGCAGTTTCTCTTTGTATGTATTTTTCCCATACTATTCTTGCATATTGAGTTATATTTGCTACAGTTGGTACTTTTTCTGTTAGTCCAGTTAATAGATAAGCTTGAGCATCACCAGTCATATCTTTCATTTTATCTGATAATGTTATTAAGTCTATTTCTACATTGTTTCTATATAGGTCTTGTATTGCTATCCATATGTTTTTATTATTTGTATCATAAAATGCATTATCATCTCTTATCCACGCTAAAGATATTTCTATTTCCTTATCTCCTCCAAGTATTGTACATCCTAACAAAGCCTCTTCTGCCTCTGAAGAACTGGGCATAGCTTTTATTTGTTCTTCTGTTTTATCTTGTATTTCTTTCATAATTCCTCCTTTTTTTGAAAGATGCTATATTGAGTAGCTGGTTCGTAATTAGTAATTACATATTCCTTTCTACTTTTACTTCTATGTTCATCTGTTGCTCCTGAGTATTTAATGTTTATAGTCCGTAGATTATAGTTTTTATATAGCTCATAAACCTCTTCTCGATAATCATAGCTTATCATGAACTTTCCTCCACCTTCATGTATTTTATCTACTGACTCTTTCATTCTTAAATGGTCATTTCCATCAAATGTATTCATATAGTAGTCTCGTTTTTGTTCTGCTTTCTCTGTTGCTACGAAATAAGGAGGGTCTAAATACCATAAATCACCTTTGCGTGGCTTATATCTATCTACTAACTCCTCAAAATCAAGATTCTCTATTGTAGAACCACCTATAAACCTCCTTGAATATTCTAGTTCTGAATCAAAGTTCTTATTCAAATCTTTATTCATAGCAAAGGGTGTATGTATTAACTTATTAAAACTATACCTTATAGAATAAAAATACTTAGCAGCTTGATACGGGTCTGGTATTTTAAATTCCTTCTCAGCCTTTATCTCGTCTCTGTAATTTACGAATAAATCACGAGATTTGGGAATCCAAAATAAATAATGTACAAGTTCATCATATTTCTCTATTACGCAAGTATATAAGTTCACAATATTTCTATCAATATCATTTAATACATTCCACTTAGCTTTGCTTTTTCTAAAGAACATTGAAAGACCGCCAGCAAATACTTCAAAATACCTTTCATGTGGGGGAAGCAATGGAACGAGTGTTTTACTCATTGTATACTTTCCCCCATAATAAGGAAGAACTATTGGACAGTCGTACCAATCTAAACTAGGCATGAGCTATCTTTATTTTTGCCATTTTGCAAATTTTAGAATATATTTTTGCTTCTAGCTTATGTGTTGCCTCTGCTTTTCTATTCATACCATGAGTTGCTACATTCGTTGCAACATTAAGTAAATCCCATAAATTATTAGGATTTTCTGCAAGTAATAGATTAGTTATATAATCCGATGATTGTAGTGGAAACATTTTAAGTATATCTATAATATGAGAATCTTTTACTTTCGTACCATGTATGATAGGAAATTCATTCTTCATAATCATTTTTGTTTTCTTAATTGTTTCTTCAATTACACCTTCAATATCTTGAAGTTCCATATTCTGTATGATATGCTTGTTCTTGTACTTTTCAGCAACAACACCAATAACTAATCCATTTGTACAAACAAGTCTAAATGCTCCAGCTATAATATTTAATCCTACAGTTCCATCGTAACTATTTGCCCACACTATTTCTGGTGTACATATATCTCCATTGCTAATCTTTATTTTATGCTTATCAAATTCATATTTTACTATACTTCTTGCTCCTCTGCTAAATGATTGTACTTCTTTTAATGTACCTCCTTGTTTACTAATTATATAATCGGACTTTTCTATTATCGTAGAATTGTCAATCAATTTATAATTATCTGTCATGCAAGAGAGTATATCTCCAGTATCTTCTCTCATTATGAATTTATATCCAGTTTTTTTTACAAAGTCATTTCCTAATTGAGCTGTTACCTCTCTAACTGGAAATGTTATATCTTGTATGTTTGCTTTCATTATTCTCCTCCTTCAAGGTTGGGGTTTGTTTTAAAACAGTATTTACATCCACTATCATCGCATGCTATGCAATATGGAGTATTATATTCATCTACTTGTTCTTTCTCCTTTATCATTGTTGTTCTCCTTTATTGTTGGTGGAGCAGAGCCAAGAAGTTTTCTTTCATTCTCGGATATCTTCTCCTTATTCTTATCTCTTGATAAAATTATTGATTTAAGATATGGGTATCCTTTACCATGTAAATAATGTTTACCTTTATAATATTGGTCTAATCCCCAATATAATGTTTGGTCATTTACATCTTTAATATTATATAAAAAGAAATAGTATTTATCTCTTTCAGCATCAGATGGCACATGAGATTTTATAGAATGTGCAACTGTTTTTAAATGTTTCCTTAATACTTTACTTCTTTTCTCTAATAACTTATTTATTTTAGATATATAGTTATTTTTCTTAAAATAATTAAATCCACATTGAGGACATTCAAATGGTCTTGACTCTCTCATCCTAATACCTCTACCTCTGTTAATGGAGCCCATCTGTGTCTTCCTAAATTATATTGTTCATTTTCTATACTAATAGAACTTGTTACAATAACAACACATGATGTTTCATTACATTCAACTAGTATTGCTTTACAATTACTAGTTGTAACTAATTGACCCTCCTTTACATCTTTTAAGAATTTCAGGCCCTTAGATGGCTTAATTTTAAAAGTGTCTTTTAATGCTTTTTTAAATAGTTTTTTATTTTCTCGTAATCTTTTATTATATTCCTTATCTTGCTTTGAGAGTTTCCTCCTCATATGATTCCTCCTTTTTAATTAAATCATTTTTTATTTTTATAAT
>Ga0098044_1000608_pt1 | contig 18906 bp, 28 predicted proteins | sample 10_taG_FD_75053 | JGI IMG/M metagenome (GOLD analysis project Ga0098044, IMG submission 75053) | Marine viral communities from the Subarctic Pacific Ocean - 10_ETSP_OMZ_AT15264 metaG | ecosystem: Environmental > Aquatic > Marine > Oceanic | place: Pacific Ocean | collected 2015-01-16 | reverse complement strand
TCCGGACTGACAACAACACTTTGTACAGTTGACTGAAGCATTCTGTGGTCGACAGTTGCGTCACCAATTTCATTAGCTAATATATCAATTGCTTTCCCTAACTCGTCTAGTGACATCGATTCGTAAACCTCGACAGCGAACTCTCCCATTGTAAATGCCCGGCCAAGCGCTTCTGCGCCAAGGCCGCCGGTAATGTCCTCATCGAGTGATTCTTCCTGTTCTTCAAGACCAATAGCTTTTTTCGCTGTTGCCACGGCGACCCGGGATTGTGCCATGGGTATTAAAAACGCTGGCGCTGCAATTAGAGCGCCTGGCAGCATCGCTGAGACCATGAGCACGGCAACACAGGCTATCAAGATAGCATTTTTGACGACTGGGTTGCTTAAAAATTTAATAACTGGTTTCACAATGGCACCTAAAGCTTTTGCGACGCCTCTCAGTATTTTCCCAACGTATTTCGCCAATTTGAGAGCTTGCCTAAGCAATTTTATAGCTACTGGCTTTTTAGGTGGATTTTTTGTGAGGGGGAACAATGTCTTAATATAATTGCCCACAGAGTTTACAATCTTACTAATCACGCCTCTGACGAATCTTACAGCTTTGGCTGCTGCTCCGTATGTGAAGGTGTACAAAACTTGCCGTGCGCGCCACTGAGCCTTTGCAATTTTTCCTAATTCTTCAGGTGGCGCATCTTCCTTCCATTCAGCCCACGACTTTTTCAGAGAATCTAAAACTCCCTCATCAAGAAGCTTCTGGTGTTCGTATTTAATGGACTCCTCTAATATTTTGCCTAATTTTTCAGTGGAGATCTCATTCCTATCATATTTTTCCATCAATAATGAAAACGAAGTTTCCTTGATTTTGTTTTCTTTAATCAAATATATTGTATCTGATTTTGTAGCATCGCACTCAAGTTCGACTTGCTGTAGGGAGCTGTCTAAAGCATTTACGTAGCCTCTCCAGTTCTCCATTATTAATTTCATGTCGCTCATTTTAGCTTCTCCATTGCTAACTTAACTGTGTGTTTTAAATTGGGAGTTGTGTCGTAAATATCTAATTTTTTATATGAAACCCATGCCCAATCTGTGTGCTCGTAATCAATTTTCAATTCCTCGCCGTTATCGAAAGAAGTAGAATAATATATCATAACTTCTTCTTTTTCTTCCAACTCAAAAATGTTCTGAAGTGACAAGTTTGTTTCCTCAAATGTCTCACGGATGGCTGCTTGCTCCGCTGTCTCCCCTTCTTCAACATGTCCACCAGGAATGCCCCACTTGTAAGGCATCCAGTTGCTATCACCAAATCTTTTTAACAAGAGAATATCTCTTTTCTCATTAAAAACTACAACCATTGCTGCTTTAAAAACCTTCATTAATCCTCCATTTATGCTTCTACTGGAATTGTTTTAAAGACCTTAATTCCAATCAAGCCTCTAGTCTTGTTAATTTTAGATATGAGCGAAGCCATTCTAAATCTCAAGGAGTATCTCCCTTTCAAAAATTTGAACTTTACTCTTACCTTCTCTGCTTCTATACCAGATGTTCTCTCTTCGCCGCCGCCGGGCAGAATATTCACAATTGTTATTCCTTCAATCCCTCGAATGTCTGTAAGAACATCTGTTATGTTTCTGTCTCCGGTTACTGTTAAAACACATTCTGCTTCGTAAATTATCATCGCTTCAGTCAAATTTATTTTGTCTATCGCACGAACAATGATTTCGTTTATTTGTTTCTCGGACAGCATGCCCTCTTTCGTTTTCACGTATTTCATTATCACATCCTTCTGTTAACACAGAATATCACATTATAAATAGTTATTTTATTTACTAATGGAATAAAAAAAAGGGGCGCCGAAGCGCCCCTCGTTAAAAACAGCAGCGAGGATTTTAACTGATTTTAATTTCTTTTGCCGGAAGCACTTCCTGCTCTGGCTTTTTTACGGTCACCTCGAGGATGCCGTCTTTATATTCTGCATTAATATCCTCCGCGACGGTTCCTTCCGGTACAGACCAGGCGCGCTGGAACGAGTTAAATGAGCGTCTTCCCCCCTCTGTCTTTTCATTTGTATAAGACAATGTAAGAGTTTTATCTTCGAGGGACGCCTTAAGATTATCTCTATTGAGCCCCGGGGCCGCAACCTCGATTACGTGTGTGTTATCAGTCTCATAAACTTCCACAGACGGCATAGACCTGTTGAAAATCTGCGGATGGAAAAAATCTCTGTCAAACGTGCTTTTGGTTGGGGTCCACAAGTCATCAAAGAGTTTAGTTAGATCAGACAAAGGGTCTGAAAAACGAACAAGTGTCATAGTAAGTCCTCCTTTTGTTCTGAACATAGTATAATAACTATAAAAATAAAGTCAACCCCTTAATGAAGAAATAAATGAACTCTGTGGCTGTGTTTTAATTCTATTTCGTCTACAAGCATAAGTTTAGAGTACGAGGATAAGATAGCATACTTATGAGCGTCAACTGTAATGGTTTCTTCTTCGTTGTCTCCAGACGATGGTGGCGTAAGAATTAATTCGTTCATTAATTCGGTGTATCGGCAGCTGATAGCATAGTATTCAGTTAAAAGAGTCATCAGATTGGAGTGCCATGCCTCCTCATTTTCCACATTGTCTTTTATGTAAGCTTTAATAACTTTTCTTATTTCTAGACACTCTGAAAGCCTCTCGAGACAATCTTCTAAAGGAAGGAAATAATATTCTTTCTTCTCCTTCATGTCTTTTTTCTTTTCTTCCTCTTTTTAAAAGCGATTCCCTCTCCCCAAAAATTCTTATTCTTTCTTTGATCGGTAGTTAGGCATGCTTCTATGTATGGGCCATCTTCATCCTTTTTAAAATACGCTTTGTGTAGTTCTAGGAACCCATACAACGGTTTTGGTACCTTCTTGGCATATTTCTTGCGTGGAGGTGCCTGATTTAAAAAACTGATACATCTCTCAGTGATTTTATCTTCCATCATTCCTTCAGACGTGTAAGATTCATGGTCGACATCAATATGAACTATTACAACCCATTTTTCTCTCCCATAGCCCTTAATGTGGAAATAATTGCTACCAGAATACAAACCTTTTTTAGTCTTCCTTGAATCATAGTTTGACAGCACAGAGTGGTATTCTCTTAATTCTCTTAGTTTACATTCAATCATTTGTCTAGGTGCTTCTTCAGTTCTTGAAAACCGCCAATGAAGTTGTTCCCTACAACTTTTGCGTCATCTTCCCAATTGACCTCTTGCTCCCAGATCATAGGTACAGTTTTCCAGTTAAGTTGTTGCTTTGTCGCTTCCAAGGCTTCATCACAGTTTTCCATGTCTGTATAAGAAAACTTTAAATTGCTTTCTTTAAGCAAGGTCAGAGCATTCTGGCAATGAGGGCAACTGTTTTTTGTAACAAGAATATAATGTTTTTCACTTTCCATTTTTTAACCTCTTAAAAGTTGTTTATTTGAACCTAATCCAAGTTTTTCTTGTATAGCGGTAGGTTCTCCCACTACAATGAGATCGATACCTGATTGACCTCTGTTAAGATAAACCCTAGTGATAATCTGTCTCTTATCTAGTGCGCCTAAACGACCTTCTGACAGAAGCCTATTGTAGGTTTCATCTTCTCTCAAACAGACAACATGTTCTGGGTTGACAAATATTTCTCTGAGAGAAAAAGAATCAGTCAAGCGACCATCTTCTGAATATCTATTGTCCTTGTATATCTCCGTTAATTTAACTACCATTGTTCACCTCAAACATGTTTTCTTCATTGGTGAACCAATACTGTCCACCGTATAATATTTTACAGTACGGTCCCCATGACTTTTCGTATTCAATTTTGACTGCGTGGCCTGGTTTTTTAGTTTTGTACCACTTGTTCGGTGCTGCATGGGATGACGGCAGCGCATGATCGAACTGAAGTAGTGTCACGTTCGAAGGAATGAAAACCAAATCTCCTTTTTTAAAGTTGCTCATTGGCTTCCTCCTTCCTTGTTTCCCTCCGTTGCTACGTCGACGGGCGGTGTCGTAGCTCCGATCTCAATGTCTTCAGGTTCTTCTAAGAGCTGCTGTATAACGCTGCCATATCCCTGTAATATTTCTAAAACATCTTCTAAGACTATTGTACTTTTTACAAGACTTTCTCTAGCACTGTTGACATCATTGAACGAAGAATTGATCTCCTCACTCAAAACTTTTCTCTGAGCAGACTTAATAAAAACATTTACCTCTTCATTTATATCCAAAGATTTTTGTAGAATTTCTGAGACTTCTATTGGAACTTCATTAAAATCAGTGGTATAAGAAATTTTGACTTTTTTCATTTAACACTCCTACTGAATGATAACACTGTTTTATAACTTTGTCAAGTAATTTTTTTTGCTTTTTTCAAAAATCTTTCCTCGCAGTCAACCATCTGTGTTTTTCCCAACGGCAACAGAGTATATATTTTAGCCCCCTTCGCGGAGCTGGTTACTGGCTTTGCGCCAATTTCGATAATAGAGAAATAGAAATTTCTGATTTTTATTGGGGCGGTTTTTCTGCCCTGTACAAGCTGTCCAACAGTAAACTTTGGTTCAGAATGAGTTTCATCGACCACCTTCCGTGTGAATTTGTTTTCACACATAGATACAAATTGTTTTTCAGTTGGAACAAAGTCGGAATCACTTAGTATTTTCTCAGCGAGATCTTTGAAGTAAGGAGGGTTGTTTTTGTAATAATAAGCGCATATTTTAGCTACTTCTTTTTTTTCGCTATCATATTTCTCTTTCCACTGCTCATAGCCTAATACAGTCTCTTCTGAATACTTTTTTTCTATTTTCTCAACAGCCTTGAACTGTGCCTCTGTCACGCTTCCATTTTTATTGTACTGTTCGTAAATTGATTCTAAAAATTGTTTGGTACCACCGTACACAAATGGAATCTTTAGAATACTCTCTATGCGCTCTAAAATAGAATCATCCTTAACTTTAGGTTTTTCTATTTTTTTATACCTTCTATAGTATATTCGCGTAGTCATCTTTTTAACCTACAGAACTTAAAACCTGATGCATTCCTAGACCAACTAAGGTTGTTACAATGATCCATAGCATTTTCGACACTTGTCTTTTGAAACTCTCAAGCTCTCTTATTCTTGCATATATGCCGGAGTCAGGATTGTAGACAGCTTCCTTGATCTTTACGATATCAAGAGCCATCTCTTCCTGTTTATCTTTAACTATCTCAATATTATCCATCATTCTTTCAAATTTTCCGTTTAATTCAAGAAGAGCTGTTTCGGTTTGAGATGCCATATATCGCTGTTCTCCTTGTTATTAAATAGTATACCAACCCGCTAATCGTTCTCAATTATTGCATAATTTGTTGTAATTAAGGTTGACGCAGCAGACACAGCATTCTGAAGAGCTGTCCTTGTAACTTTTGCCGGATCAATGATTCCTGCCTCAAACATGTCAACAATTTCGCCGGTGACAAAGTTTCTTCCGTCGCTCCTATGTAGAGATAGAATTTCGTACAAAATTAGATCTGGAGACTCACCAGCGTTTAATGACATCTGCTTCACAGGAGACTTGACTGCCTCAAGAACAATCCTGGATCCAATCTCTTGGTCTTCGTTCTCAAATTCAAGTTTTAGGTTCGAGGACGCTCTGATTAAAGCAACTCCGCCTCCCGGTACAATTCCTTCTAATTGCGCAGAGTGGACAGCTTCTAGAGCGTCCTCAATACGATGTTTTTTTTCAATCATTTCAATTTCTGTTGCACCCCCGACATGAATGATTGCCACACCACTAGCAAGCCTGGTTATTCTTTCCTGAATTTTTTCACACTCATGTACAGAATCAGTTTGTTCCAATTCTAACCTAAGAGCTTCAATTTTCTTTTCCACCTCTTCGCTGTCACCAGAACCACCAACAATCGTTGTAGCATTCTTAAGAACATCGATAGTCTTCGCTGTGCCTAAGTGTACTAGCCTTGTATCTTCCATTTTTAATCCTGAATTTCTTGATACAAATTTTGCTCCCACCGACACTGCTAAGTCTTTAAGAATATTTCTTCTTTCTTCTCCGTAACGAGGGGCTTTAATTGCAGCGATTTTCATTGTACCACGAATAGCATTCATAATCACGGCTGCTAAAGCTTGTCCCTCAATATTTTCACAAACAATTATAAATGGCCTGTTCTCTCTGGCTACAACTTCAAGTATTGGCAAAAGCTGATCAACTGTTTCAATGTCGTAGTCAGTCACAAGAATAAGGGGCTCACTATATTTTACAGCTCCTCTCCTTTCATCTGTAATAAATTGAGGCGAAACATAGCCCGAATCGAATCGGAACCCTTCTACGAGATCCAAGCTGGTCTCAGTAGAACGAGCGTCTTCAATAGTTATAGAGCCGTCCTTGCCAGCTGCATCAACAGCGGAAGCAATTAACTTGCCAATAGTCTTGTCCCCGTTAGAGGAAATGGTTGCAATGTGTTCGATGTCTTCTATACTTGAAATAGGCTTCTTAAGGTCCTCTAAGGCATCTACAATCGCCTCAACTGTCTTATCCATGCCTCTCTTCATTTCTACAGGGGAAGAGCCAGCTACGATGTATTTCTGTGCTTCTCTTAGTACTGCTCGCGCCAGTACTGTAGAGGTTGTGGTACCATCTCCGCACTCTTCTGCAGTCCTAGCGGCAACCTGTTTGATTATCTGTGCTCCTGCATTTTCAAAAGGATCTTCGAGGTCAACAAACTTCGATATAGTAACACCATCCTTCGTGATAATAGGATTGGATCCTTTTTGATGCAATATTACATTTCTTCCGCGCGGGCCAAGTGTTGACGCTACGTTATCAGCAAGTATGTCAACTCCATTCAGAACCTTCTCTTGTAGAGAAGAACCTGAGTCATATTTTTTTGCCATGTTTAACCTCTTTCGTTATATACATTATATGGCATTATACACCAGTTGTCAAGTGTTTTTAAATTATTTCTCAGCCGCTTCGACTTCTTTGATAGCTTGATCTGTTGCAGTCTTTAAGTCAGAAGCATTCTGGATTGCATCGGTGCCGTAACTTTTTCTATCTTTTTCTTTTGTTGACGTGCCCAAGAAATAAGAGTTTACATTTTTCGTAAAAATATTAAGAATTCCATACACAGGACGAAGAGTGTTGTTTAAGCGTTCCCCATACAATAGCCATGCCCTCTTTAGTGCATCTTCGCTAACCGGTACGGTGGCAAGCTCTCGAAAGTTGCCGATTGATTCCGCTTGTTTTTTTGTAAAAATAAACTGTCTATTTTTCTCGAAGCCCGGAGAACGCTTTAGGGAAGCTATTACAGCTGCTCTTCTTTCTGCAGTCGGATCTGCTGTAAATTCATCAATTTTCCTTTGGGTAATTTCTGCTTTGGCATAAGACCCAAACAAATATTTAGATTTCCCACCAAATTTTGCTTCCGCATACTCAATTTTAAAAGGTTCAAACATTTTCAATTCTGAATTTTCTGTCGATAAAATTCTTTGCAAAAGTACTTCAAAATCATCTGGCGACAATCTTTGGCCAGAAGAAATTTTACCCTCTTCCAGTGCGGCTGCTTTTTCCTCAGAAGCAGGGCTAAAAATAAAATTACGAGATGAAGTGTACTCTGGCACAAGGCCTGGTTTCCCAAGCTGAATGGCTTTAATCTCCATTTCACTTGTTGACAATCTTGCAATCGCATTTTTGAAAGCTTGAGCTTTAAGATCTGCATATTGTTCTGTTCTAACGGCAGCAAAGGGCTCGGTAAACACTTTCATAAAGTTCTCGAGATTAATGGTAAACTCTCCAAACCGCAAACCATCTGACGTTCTTCTCGCATCTAAATATATAATATGGTCGTATTTTTCAAAATGTATAACCATATTACTGAAAGATCCCTTAACGTCGGTTGACTGACCCAGCAGTTTAAGAGAATATTCTATATTTCCCTCATCAGTCTGCACGCGGACATCAGTAATTGGCTTGCCCATTTCCTCTCCACCTGGTTCCGCGCCTGTAATTTGAATGCCTTTCTTCCCAAGAAGTCCAGCCAAAAAACCTTCGAATATAAACCCGCCTGCAGCTTCGGTAAACTCTACCAAGATAGAATTTAAAACCTCTATTGTCACAAGAGTTGATAATATTTCTCCAAGTGTTGGTCTAGATTCTATATTACCGGTAAGAATATTAGACAAATTATTAAGTTTCTGTTCCAGAGTCTCGCCTTGAATTTTACTAGTGAACTCCGTAATAATTTCTTTATCTCTTGAACCTTTCTTACCCCAATCTTCTGTTATTTTAATTGTTGGGAGAAGATCACTAATACTGTCTCCCGTATCCATGCCTAAGCTGTCTTCCACCAACACTTCGGCGGGCAGTTCGTTCATCACCTGCTCGACTAACTTAATAAGTTGATAGGAATTTAAATCTTTCTTGTTAAAAAACTTGTTCAGGCTTTCTTCGATATTCATGCTTATAATTAGTTCCTACTAAACGATTTCGTCCGCAATTCCTAATTCTATTGCCTCTTCTGCTGTAAGATATACATTCATTCTTTTTGCCAGAAGCTTCTTAATATATCTCTTTGTCATTGTTGTCTCTTCTGTCAAACATGTAACTAGTCTGTCCTGTGTCCATTTAGCTTCTGCCATCTCATTTTCTAGGTCTGAAATGTTTCCATGCTGGCCGGCGCTGACGCCATGAAGCATCACTCTGCAATTTTTACCTATTCGCCTCTTCCCTTTTGTCCCTGCTGCGAGAAGTAGGACACCAGCTGACATAACTTTACCGAGACCCAAGGTACTGATATCACAATCATTTCTAACCATTCGCATCACATCGTAAATTGCGAACATGTCAGCCGCTGAGCCTCCCCACGTTGATACTATAAATTCTAATGGATCATATAAAGTCTCGGTTTCTGATTCTGGATCTTCTGGATCTAAAGGTTCCTCTCTTTTACCCATATCATGCAAAGCCATCAATGAATAAGTTGTCTCTGCTGCATTATCTTCTGTTACTTCTCCGTATAGCCCAATCAATCTGAGTTTTGCTGGTTCAGGATTTACATCCCCTAACATTAAAAGTTGTGAAAGATCCGGTGCTGGATCATTCTCTTCCTCCTGTTTATCGCCATCAAATTTTTTCAATCAATCCTCCTTTTTTTTAAATTTTTTAGATTTACCGTTTCTGTTTACTTCTTGTAGTTCAAATGGAAATTGGTTAGCCCAACTCCGCCACGAATTTGGTTCTTTAAATTTTCTTGACAACAGAAGAGTCTCTTCTTGTTCCTTTGTCCACCCGCGACCAACTTCACGCCAGCCGGTGACAGCAGATAGAACTTTATTTTTTACACGCTTCCCTTTGATTCCTTCAATTTGAAGGTGATAATGGTTTCCATCTTCATTAGAATATACTTTCCAAATTGTAGCCTTCACTGCATTCTCCTTTTTATTTTTCATTATAGCACGTTTCTCCTCGTTTTACAACAATTTTTTTTTGGATTCTCGCAAATATGATATTGCTCCCCTCCAATTGTCAAACCTTATAAGCTTTTTGTAAAGCCTAGGCCAATGAGTAATTATACGCGCAATCGTCATTTCTCTCCAAACTTTATACGATTTACCATCAGAAGCTCTAGTTTCTTTAATTTCCTCATTAGAAACACCCGAGTCTCTCATAGCAGTATACTTCATTTCGAGAGCGTTGTCAAGATCTTCTGACAAAATATGTAAAACATTCAGTATGTGTGCTAATTGCTTTTCAAACAACTCAGCTAGGTGGCCATACTGAAGTATGCCGGAGATAATTCTGTATGAAAAAACCCCGAGAGCAAACCACAAAAATTCATTCATGCCATCCGGCATATGAACCTCGTCTACTTGTCTTTAGTAGATGAAAAGATGCGACTTACGACGCGCTCTGCAAGATTATCAATGTACTGCTTCTTCTTGTTATCTTTGTTCTTCTGTTGCTTCTTCTTCTGAAGCTTTTCATGAAGAGCGGCAGTTACCTTCTCTGTGATCTTGTCGATGGTTTCGTCGTCCATCTCTTCTGTCTCTTCGAGGGGATCTTCATCAGACTCCTCTTTTTCCTCAAGCGGTTCGCCGGCGAGGTCTTCTTCCTCCGGGGGCTCTTCCATAGGAGGTTCCGGAGCATCCATAGGAGGCTCTTCCATAGGAGGCTCTTCCATTGGTGCCTCTCCTTCGCCTTCGGTAGAAACAGACAAAAGACCTTCAACTCCGAGCGCATCTTCTACGACGCCTGCGAAGCCTTGAGCTAATTTTTCAGCTACTTCTTCCGCTTGTTCCGGGGTTAAATCGAGACCAGTGCCTTCTTCACCTGGAAGTTCTTCGCCTGGAAGCTCTTCACCGGGAAGTTCTTCACCTGGAAGTTCTTCACCTGGAAGTGGCTCCTCTTCCGGTGCCATCTCATCGTCGCGGTCGTATGGACCCATGCCGCCTTCTTCAAGTTCCTCTTCATCTTTCTTGAATTTATCAACAAAGTTTTCAGCCAGTGGATCGATTGAAGCTAGTTTCATGAAACGACGAATGGTCGCCTCTTTAAGAAGTGTCTTTTTGCTCATTTTTTTTCTCCTGTAAAAAAGTTTGAACGCTTTTAATATAAATAGTCACACGTTATTAAAAAAGCAGATTTTATAAATCCACATCACCATCTTTTTTAATCGGTATTTTTTTCAAAGCCTTGTCCTGTATTTGTTTGATTCTCACAAAGCTCACATTCATCCTGTCAGCAATTTCTCTCAAGGTCATAGGACCATTTTTGTCAACTGCAATTAATGTACAATTCAGGTCTTCTTCATAATTAATCCAGTATCTACATTCTTCAATAGGGCAACCAACATCGTTGGAGACACAACTTTCACAACAACTTATCATAATTCTGGGTGCTCCTTTTCCAATAGGTCGAACATACTTTCTATTTCATCGGGATTCAAAGCAAATTGTTCCTCTACTTCTCGCCCCTTTTGAATTAGTTGTTTAGATTTCTTTCTATTCAACTTGCTTTGGTTGCCCTTTTGATCTTTATATTCATCAATAATTTTTATCATATTTTCATCCTTGTTAATATATTTTTTCATCATCAATCTGAAGAATTCGTTTTGGTACAGTCCATCATAATGCAATCTTATTTTCAAGTCGGCGTGATTCTTATCAAAGTCTTCGAAGCAGACCTGTTTCTCTGCTTTCCTACGATAGTATGTCACTGTGTTCCTCTGGAAAATTTAAGTAAGCAAACTCGCCAAATAATTCTTTTGCCTTTTTATCTCGGGCTCGAGCGGCTTCTTGAGCAGTTGCGTAATAACCTAAATTTATATGTCTTTTGTTCGGATAAAATGTTTCAGGATCTCCAACATAGGCATTAAACGATTTTTTTAAATTTCCACTTTTCACCTTGTATACGCCCTTATAACCAGAGGCACTGTCGCGACGGAGTTTTTTATTTTGGCAGTTCTGAGATCGAGTGCATATTCTCAAATTTTCTTTTCTGTTATCTAAAGTGTCACCATTTTTGTGATCAATATCCATCCCTTTGGGAGGATCCATGATGACTCGGTGCATTGATTTTCTGTGGTCTCCAGCAAATGCGTAATAACCAGAGCCGGCACAGGTTTTATGAGCATACCATTTGCCTGGTTTTCCATTTTTATATTTTATTGCCTCAACTACTCTTTCATAATCTTCATCATCAATGATAACTTCATAATCAGACATTTCATTTCTGTTTTTCCAAAGTTTTATCTTTTTCATTTCATCTCCTCAAAATATGGGTTGAACTTTCATACTGGCCAGCTGGCGTTTGCTGCAAAAAAGCTGCTTTGACCTGAAGATCCTCTAAATTTTCCACTCCAGAATAAGAAAAGCCGCTTTTAATGTTGCCTGCAATATCTTGGAGTATATCAATAACAGAACCCTTATAAGGGATTGTGGTTGATACGCCTTCAGGAGAAGATGACTTCCCTCTCCAATCCATCTGTGCGGATCTGGAAGCCATACCTCTATAGACTTTATATTTTTTGTTCTCGCTTGTAAATATTTCTCCCGGAGACTCGTCCGTGCCTGCCAACATTGAACCAAGCATAACAAAGTCTGCGCCTGCTGCAAGAGCCTTCACTATATCGCCGGCATTTCTAATCCCTCCATCCGCGATCAACTTGGCGTCTCTGCTTGAGCGAGAACAGTCCCAAACCGATTGAAATGTAGGTACGCCATGGCCAGTGTTAATTCTAGTGCTACAAATCGAACCGCCGCCGATGCCAACTCTGATACTATCTGCACCCCAATCTGCCAAATCGTTAAACGCTTCCAAAGTTGCAACGTTACCTGCCATCAAATGGATCTTGTCTCCAAGATTTTTCCTCAAAGTTTTAAGCGCTTTTCTGACAAGCTTGTGGTGACCATGAGCAACGTCCAAACAAAGTATACGACAGCCTGCTTCAACCAGAGATGCAGCTCTAGCTTCGTAGTCTCCAGTCACCCCTACTGCAGCTGCGGCGTGCCCCTTTACCTTTTTGGTAAGAATAACTTGTTCCTCAATAGTATTGTACCTATGAAGGACTCCTAGACCTCCTGACGAACTTACCGCTGCAGCCATTTCGGTTTCAGTAACAGTATCCATCGGACTCGAGATAACAGGCAAATACAAATATGTGTACTCATCCAAATAATTTGCGATATTAATTTGTTCTCTACTTTCTATCTCTGAATATTTTGGTATTAACAATACGTCATCAAAACTAAGACTTTTCTGCATCGACTTCCTCTTTTATTTTCTTAACTAAAACATTTGCTCTTTCCCAGCACTCCGGGCAATAAAGATTAACTTTATCTTGTTCCTTTTTCACAACGACATACCAAGATTTTACCACATCTTTATTGTTCCTGTCAAATATTTTCTCACAAACCAGACAGTAATCATCAAGTCTGGAAAACATGCTGACTTTTTCTTTATAATCCGCTTCTGCCTGTTTCTTTTTTGCTTTTTTAATTCTTCTTTGTATTTTTTTAACCGCTTTGGTCATCGGGCCTCCAGGGTTGACACACCTACAGCGCCGGGCAAGTGACCACAACCATATAAATTCTTAAAAACAACAACAGCAGAAGGAAAGGGGGCAGAATTGTTTCCAGCATTATCATTTTTAAACTTGAGGCGGCCTTTCACAAAACTTATCTTCCAGGCCCTCATACAATATTTGTGCCAATACTTCGTATCTGTTCGTGAAGGAATCAGACAAACAACTGTAGTCTTTGGCTTCTGACCTTCTTCATATGCTTTCTTGATCCAATGTTTAATTTCTCGCCCATATGGAGGGTTCATAAACACTGTCTCGCCCTCCCAACTTTTGCTGAGCCCGTCATCTTCTTCGGTATAATACTTTTCACATTTCGCAGTTTTGTGAGTTGCGCATGGATCAAGAGTAAATCCATAGGAAAGATTCAAATAATCATATAATTCTTGAGGCGTCTCCCATTCTTCTGTTTTAGATGAGAACATTACCTTTTGCGTCTCTTTATTCATATTAACCCCGTGCTTCCAAAGCCGCCTGATGACCGAGATGTATTCATAGTTGATGGATCATCTGCAGTCTCTTCTATTCCACATGTCACAACGGGCACGAGTACAGCCTGTGCTACTTTTTGTCCTGGGTTTATAGTCTTTGTTGACCCTCCAATGTTGTGAAGGTTAACAAAAATTTCCCCAGTATAGCCAGGATCTACCACACATGCACCGACAATCAACTTCTTTTTGTGAGCAATACCAGATTTATTTTTAATTTCTAGCATATGGTTCTCCGGAACGATTACTTTAATCCCTGTTGGAACCAAACAAGACTCCCCGGGCGGGATCTTATATTTCCCCTCTGGCCTCCAAAAACAGTCGTTATTTTGATTAGGGCTTGGACAATAAAACAAGTCCATACCAGCATCTATCGAGTGTGCCCTTACGGGCATTTTAGCATCCTTTCTGATTTTGTAAAATTTAATATTCATCATACCTCCTTTATAACATCAAATTTATTATTTGTCAAGTTTTTAATAAAATATTTCTCGTTTCTTCCCAGCCATCTACATTTATAGATTTTCCGCCTCGCTTTTCAACAGCTTTTGCCAGTGCATAGTCATTGCCGCCAGGGTAAATCCTATCACCAATAAAAACAATATTTGAAAAATCTAAATCAGACAAATGTTCGACCACTTGTCTCTTGTCTCGTTCTAAATTGCATATGTCAATTGAGATATCACCGCCAATGCTTGTCTCAACTGTGTCTCTGTATCTGCTGTTCAAATATGAAGAGATTGTTTTTCTTGAGCCATGTTCTTTGTCCCAATTTTTAAAGTGCTCTCTTTCTTCCTTATCCGCATTCCTGCCAACAATAGAAAAATTCCATATGCCAATTCTCTTTTCAATGTGGTTTCCTGTTCTGTTCTCATAGAGCGAAGAGAACAAAAAGTATTTTAAGTCTTCTTCTAAACCCACTGGTGGTTCGAAGTCTTTTCTATATATTTCCTCTCCACCTTCATAATAGGCATTTGCCATGCATGTAAACACACCTTTGACATTGTTGAGAATTCTGGGTGTCAACTGTTCTTTTAGTTTGTCGATGTCGCTTCCTGAACACAAGTAAGTGTCGTTATCTAATATCCAATTATAAAAGAACTCCTCGAAGTCATTGTCTATTTTATCTCTAGGAGGAGTCAGTGTTGCATCTACATCAAAAATCCAAGTCTTCAATCTGCCCATTCCCCGCTATACAACGTGTTTTCTTTATTTATACACAGAGGATTGTCGATATGTTCTTTGATGACTTCGCATTCTCTCGCTCTCATTTTCTTCTCTTGACCTGGCGGGAACTTTTCGAGAACTTTCCATTCTATATCTTTTCTTTTATAATTATTTTTTTTAAGAAATTGTGCCAGAGTTTTGCCCTTCGTGTTAGATTCGCGGGTTTTAAAATGTTCTTTTAATCTAAGTATGCCTTGCTTAGTCGAACCAATATAAAATTCACCTTTTGGACAAACCACCATATAAATCACATTTTCTATTATTTTTGCGTGGTATCGAGCAAGATTTGCAAGGATACAAGTCCTACACTGGGAGGTTAGACCGCCTCCTCTACCACTTTTTTTGTAAAACTCAGTTGTTTGTTGTTTTACTTTGCATTTACTGCATATTTTTTTCATCCTAATAGCCTCCAATTATGCCTTACAGATCTAGAAGAAAATCCCCATTGTTCGTTGTAATCAATTTTACACATGTAAGGTCGATTAACATGGATTATGTCTTTTTCTCGAACTCCCCAACATCTAATTGTAGTTTGGTTACTTGTTGAATCGATTACATTGACAATCCAATATTCTTTGCCGTTTTTTGTTTTTCTTCTTATGATTTCTCTCGGGATAAACCAGACAACCTGAAGCTCTGGGTCATATTCAGCAATCGGTGGAACAAAATATTCTTCGAGTTTGCTTTTCACACGCTCAGTTAGTACAAGATCAATTGGGAAAACACCAGTCAAATTCGCTTTGTTAGCAATCTTTTCTTCAACTGTGAAGTCTCCTTCTGGTCTGTAAAGTTCAATATTGTCGTGTAATTGTTTTTCCTTTTTTGGACGATCAACAACAGCAGCGGACCAAAAGTGTTTCACTCCAGAAAACCTGTCATCTATCAGACCTTCAACCGCTCCACTCCGTACAAGAACGTCCAAAGCTTTCTTGTTTAACTTACTATAAATGATATCTTCATTAAACAATAATTCTTCAATAGTATTAAACGGGCGATGCTGCGTGATCTGTTCAATAGCTTTATCCCCTAAGCCTTTAACGGAAGTCAGTGGCTGAATGAGAGTCTTACCATCTTCAGTAATTTCCCAAACTGTCCCTGAAGAATTTATATTAAGTGGTTGAATCTTAAACCCCATTGACTTAGCAATGTTAATTGCTTTTTCTTTTCTGCTTTCGGGTTCTTTGTCGAGGAAAGCGGCAGTCCACTCTACAGGATAATAATTCAGTAACCATGCGCACTGAAAGCTAAGAATACTATAACTTACTGCGTGGGATTTGTTGAAGCCATAGCCAGAAAAGTATTCAAATGTCTGCCAAAGTTGATCAGCCTGCGACATTGATAACTTCTTTTCTATACAGCCTTCAACGAATTTATTATAAATCTTCTCTTTCTTCTTTGATTCATCTCCAGTTCCTTTCTTTGTCAAATACTTTCGCAGAGCGTTACCTTCATCAAGGGAAATGTTTTTGCCAAGTTTGTGAGCCAGCAAAGCGATTTGCTCCTGAAAGATAAGAAATCCATAAGTTTCTTTTGTCACATCCTTTACAAGCTTGTGAACATAATTCACGCTTCCAGGATCTCGCTTTGCATCTACGTAAGACTTATCTACATCTGCACCGAGTGGACCTGGGCGATAGATTGAAGTGATAGCAGAAATATCAATCAAGTTTTTTGGCTTTGCCTTCTTACAAAATTCCTGTGCTCCCTGTTCTGTGAATTGGAATATACCTGTCCACTTACCTTTCTGGAAAACATTCTTATAGACATTCTGGTCATTAAAATTTATAACATCAGGGTGCAGCTTCTCATTATAGAATTTCTTCACATCCTCGAATGTTGGCTCCTCGATGCCGTGATGCCTTTTAAGAACATGTCGGATTGATCCTTCGATCATTCTTAAAGAAGCCAGTCCAAGAATATCAAACTTAATGAAGCCGAGAGGTTCAAGATGTCTTACGTTCTGACCCTCTGACCAAGGAGTCTGCCTCACACCACCGCTATTAACGAGCGGCATCCACTTGTCTAGGTTCTCGCCTACAACAACACCGCCTGCATGCCTGGAGACGCTCCTAACCTGCCCTAGAAGAGCCTCAATGTGAGTCTTGATATGGGGATACTTATTAAGAAACTTCTTCAAAGTCTCTGAGTATTCCATTACTTCTTCAAAAGTTGGGGCGTACACTCCTGATTTGATCCCATGAACTTTCTTGGCAATCGGAGTTGCTTCGAAGATCATTTTGCCAGTTACGTTATTGACCTCAACAAAAGGAACATCATAAAACTTTGATACGTCTTTGATTAGAGAGCGCAGCTGAAGAGTATTATAATTTGAAATAGGCGCAACTGTGTCAGCGCCCCATTCCTCGATCAACATCTCCTTCACTTCCATCGGGTCACTCACGTCATAATCAATATCAGGATAGTCCGTTGCGTCTTTACGCAAAAACCTTGAAAACAGAAGTCCGTGTCTAATTGGATCAACCTGTGTGATATCTAAAACGTAAGCAACAAGAGAGCCAGCTGCCGAGCCTCTGCCTGGCCCTGTTAACTGAACTGAGGATGCTTTATCTGCAATAGCTTTCATTGTTAAGAAGTACTTGGCAAACCCTCGGTCACGAATAACGAAGAGTTCTTCTTTAAGCCTGTCAACATATTCATCTTTATTGTTAAGATCTTTTTCTTTTAGACCCTCGAGACAATCTTGTGTCAAAGCCTGAATATCTGTTTTACCAGCAGGAACAACGAAACTTGGAAGTCTAACTTCATTATCGGGCATGAAATCTTCTATCAAGTCGTGAGCAATATATTCTGTCCTTTTGATTGAGTCCAACACAAGATCATCATCGTAATCAAAACCAACCAACTTAGAATAGTTATGATATGATTCCCACATCTGATCGCCATTCTTTGGATATAACTCGTATCCAACCTCCTCAACGCCAGAAGGAAGTTCAGAAGACATATAGTCTGGCAAGCCACCTTTACCCAACCATCCGATCCTTTTATATAGTTCCCTGTCCTTCCAAGCGTCAGGATTAGGATAGTGACTATCAGCTGTAGAGATTAATTTTACATCATACTCACGACAGATCTGGATGATGTATTGATTAAGTTCATGCTGCTCTGGAATGTTATTCCATTGGAGTTCTCCATACCATCTGTCTCCAAATATGTTTTTCATGCGCTCTGTAGTTTGGCGCATAGCTTTTAAAATAGCATCGCTGCCAAAGTCACGATAATCCCAATAATCGCCAGCATAAACACCGCCAAGACAAGCACTAGAGGCAATAATTCCGTCACCATATAGATCAAGAAGCTTATAATCAATTCTAGGGTAACGATAAAAGTTTTCATCTTTATAGCTCTCCGACACAAGTTTAAATATATTATTCAAACCTGCTTGATTCTGCGCGATCAGAATGAGGTGATTTCTCTTTTTGAGTATATCTACAACTTTCTGTTTTGAAGCCCTCTCATCTTCAATAGATAGTTCAATTTCGTTCTTGATTCCTTTTTTCTTTTCTTGTTTTGCTTTTTCGTATTCTTCTCTCCATTGTCCTAAAGATGGATTGAAGTAAGCTTCGACGCCGAAGATTGGCTTGAAATTCTTCCCACTAGCCTGCATTTTGCGCGCATGAAGCACTTGATAAGGCAACCCGTTCATGTGACCATGATCGGTCAATGCAAGGGCGTTTCCGTCGTTCTCATAAGCGAAATCCATGTGATCTTGCGGGTATCCCAGACCATCATTCAAACTTAAGCCGCTGTGGGCGTGTAATCCAACAAATGGAATTTTAGCCATTAATTTTATCTCCTATTCCATGCTCATTAAAGATGTAGGATCCTCGTGTATCACAGTGTCTACATCATATTTAGTTTCAATCCAGCATCTTGCACCACAAGATAATGGTTTATGAGGACTATACACAATTTTTGCAACTTCGTTGCCATTCTCATCACGAATTATAGCTTCGTGAGCATACCTGTTTTCTTTATACGTCTTGACAGTTAAACATGGCTTACTCTCACCAGTTTTTGTGTTCTTGCGAATAATATGTTGATTGACGTGAACAATAGTTTTCATTTTTTTACCTCTGCAGATAATATAACACAACTAC
>Ga0098044_1000607_pt1 | contig 18911 bp, 16 predicted proteins | sample 10_taG_FD_75053 | JGI IMG/M metagenome (GOLD analysis project Ga0098044, IMG submission 75053) | Marine viral communities from the Subarctic Pacific Ocean - 10_ETSP_OMZ_AT15264 metaG | ecosystem: Environmental > Aquatic > Marine > Oceanic | place: Pacific Ocean | collected 2015-01-16 | reverse complement strand
TATTGATTGTTCTATCCATACCTATCATTAATTGATAATCTGCTATTGGGTGTGCTCCCCCGACGATGGCCCTATCATATCTTGCTCTTGTTTGCGATGTTTGCGCCCCACCATCCAGTGAACCAAACTCAAGATTGCCGCCTAAAATATCACCAGCGACGCCTGTTGGGTCGTTATGGCTATATTGAACAACATTAACAGAGTTCAGCCCGCCAGATGTTAATACTATTGGCTGATTCCATAATCCTGAAGCTGAAGCTCTTGTGAAAAGTTCGAACTCATTATTGTCGTTATAGAAAACACCCCACCAGTTTCCTGAAGCACCTAGATAATTCTGCGATAATATAGAAGAGTTATCATATGGCAGATCCCCACCCGCATAGTTTGTATTATTATCACCTGGGGCGTTTGGAACTACGACCATGTATACATCATATGTGTGTATGAGTGATGCGGGGTCTGGACTGATAACACTTCCGAAAGATATCGCAGCATTAGAAGAGTCATAACCTAATAAATGTATTTGATTCCCCCCAGGTGTTATATCAATAGCATTAAGTGGTGTTGTAACTCCTATTGTCGACACTCCTGGGTTGTTTATAAGTGCAGGTGATTCGAAATAGTATCCGTTGCCAGACTTGTCATCGATTCTAGATATATCAGATCCGGCCAGATGAATAGAGTGGGCGTCTGATGGGTCTATCCACAATGCAAGACCAGCAACCAAAGGAATGCCGTCAGATAATATATCTGCACAAGCAATATCAGTTCCAGATGTAACGATATAAGCACTATTACTTCTTAGTGTTTGTCCGCCCTTTCTTGTTAAAGAGAATGGAGGTTGAACTGTTGTTGCTGATGTTCCTATTTCACCACCAAGATCAACAACGTCTCTAATTACATAATTCTTTTCTTCACCCAAAGCACCGCAGTAACAATCAGTAAAATCAAGTGTTATAGTGTATGTTAAAGATGTAGATGAACAAGGAGCTTCAGTTACGCTATATTGGAATGTGACATCAGGATCTGTAATCGCTTTAGTTGTAGCATCATATGTAAATTCACCAGTTGCCCCTGTTATAGATAATCCGGCAGTGAGGCCTCCAACTTCAGCGAAGACTAAAGAGCCAGCATGGCTTGGTGAACCAAATAAGATTCCCGAATGTACATCTCCGACACAAACGTCCATTGTTTGAGTTTTTCCAAGAGGTGCCTTCGGACAATAACTTAAAGCGGGCGAAGGCCAATCGTCGCCGCCGGGTGAGCAAGGGTCGCCTGCGACGCCAGTGGCCCAGGCTCCCTCGTTTGGATCACCAGAAGCCACGCCAGCAGAATTAATGGCAACAATTCTATAATCAACCTGATAAGTTGAGGCTGTGCAACCCTTCAGTTGAGGAGGGTTATCCACATAACTTAAGGTCGCCCCAGCGAGGGTCGTTATCCTTGAATACACGGATTCAGATGGTAGCTTTCTCCAAACTTCATATCTTACAGCGGCACCGACCGCATTCCACGTTACCGTCAACTCGGGGTAGTTAGGATCGCAAAGAACAGCGCCTTGAACAACTGAACTAAAGGTTGGGTTGTTTAACCCTGCATAATCTACAAAAGTTATTAACGATCCATCTGATTCGGAAGTTACATAATGAGTTCCCTCTAAAGGGGTTCCAGTAATAGAAGAATCAGAGGCTCCCATAAACGCATAAGTTTTAATAATATAAGTTGCGGTTGTATCCAACAACACAGCGCTGCATCTATCTGGTAGCGTTGCTCCTGCATCTGTATAACTTAGAGAAGTGGAGTCAGTGCCCCAACCCCCAACCGGAGCTTCGATAGTTTTAATGAGAACCGCATCTCTATAAATCTCATACTTCCAAATTCTTCCTCTGGCTCTTTCCCAGGAAATATTTACCTTTCCATAATCTAGAGAGCCAGGAGGCCCAGTGGTTATTGTAGGCGAAACCTTAGTTGGCTTAACCGAGAATTCAATTGAGTTCGAAGAGGAGCAGCCACGGCTGTCGGTGACTTTATAATTTACTTGAAAAATTCCAGCCTCATCGACCGGGGGATAATAAATAAAATCACCCTTCTTATTAACGACGTTGTTAAACCTTCCTTGCGAAATATCCCCAAGTATCTCAAATGTAAGTTCCTCACAAAATGTTGTAGTTTTATCACAAGTTCCGTATGGTTTGGGAGCATTCGCATCTACAACCGCCCCAATAAAATCAAATGGTTTTTCAGTGTTTATAGTTGCGTTTATGGTAAGCTTATTAGCTTCTGGTCCGATAGCACAACTTGGCAACGATGCCTTTACCTTGTTTGTTACTTCACCATGTTTATTGGAAGCTACAAGAATATAAATAATCTCGGGGTTCTTCCCAACATTTTCTAATGTTAGGATAGAATCAAGCAGTCCAGTTTTTGTGGAATCGACTTTATTACCAGAACTTATTAATAATGTGTTTGTGCTATTTGTTTCATATCTAACTTCAACACTGTTGGCCACCAACACGAGTCTAAATGCTTCTGTGATAGCTTCTTTTGTTCCTAGTCCCGCAAGATCTACAACTATTTGAGTAGCGCCGGCTACACCGGTTGCAGGGGCGAGTCCAGCGCCATCAATAAAGTAAAACTCTTTTACAGTTGCTCCAGTGGAAGCCGAAGTCGTGAACACATCAATGAAACTTTCTTGTGGGATATAATCGTTAATGTCATCGCTTAAGAATGTAATCTTGGTGCTCTGTCCACAAGTATCAATGTTTTGAGGTGGATTTAAATCCAGATAAGAAGTTGTAGTTTCATCAGTTAACACAACAAGTTCTTCAAACTTTATATTTTGACTATCAAGCTCATATAGTCTGCGACCGGCATTTGCTAGCGCCTGTTCTCTCAAGAAGTCTGATGCAACAAAGCCTTTATAAAGAGGCTCATTTGTGAACTCGCCTTCTGTACCTCTGTATAATGTATACATTTCGGCATAAGCAGGAGCAGACCAGTTTAATGTAATAATGCCTTCTCCTGATTCTCCGCATGCCGGTGAGGTCGCCGTAAATGTAGCAATCGATGCTGGGGGTGCGTATGCAATAATGTCGGTTGGAGTGTAGTTTCCTGCTACTAGTGTGCTGTCATTTCCATTCTCAATAATGTGGTTATAAACAGAGAGAACATCAACTATATCGAGAGGAGTAGCGTCATTCTCCGCATTTAAATTATTGTCAGCATCTGTGTAAAATTTATTAGAGGCTCCGAGCGCTGTGGAGATCGAACCAGCTTTGACATATTCTATTATTCTATCAAGGTCTGCTTGCCCAATTAAGCCGTCTGAAACAAGCGAAGAATCACCCGTCCAGCCACCATGAGGTGCATTAATTATATCATTGCTTACGAGCCTAAAGGATTCAATTGTTGGCTCTCCTTCAAAAGATGCGGGGTTTACAACAATCTTTGTTAATACCTTGGATCTTTTCCCCGGTGTCTTAGGAAGGCTATACGATCCAGAAGCCCTAGCGGTTATTGGTCCTGAGTCGGAGTCAATATAATCAAAAATTCTATTAGCAAACCCAAATGCTATTTTGTGGTGAGTTCTAATTTTTTCAGATTCTTCAATATCTATAATTTGGGTAGGTGGTGCCAAGGCATGATCTGTGTCTCTGCCTGTATAATGACTCCAGCTTCTTTTATCACATTCTGATATAGAACTAGATGAGAAGGACTTAATACCAGATTTTCCAATAATATTTTCCAAGTCTCTGAAGTTTCCTAGTTTAAACCAGTAGCCATCAATGTTTGAATCAGAATAATAACTAATGGTTATAACGCCTTGCGCCTCTTCTGTTAATTTTAAGTTGTTTGAACTACCAACAGTGGATCCATATCTATCAAGAATAAAGTTTCCATTTTCATCAACAAAATTTACAGTGCTTGTAGAAGATTCTAAACTACTTGGATCGTTAACAATCTGATAGTCACTAATGAAAAGACCAGAAATGTTTTCAGTTTCATCATCTCTAAGTTCTATCTCATCTGGGCAAGGGCAGGGAATGCAACTTCTTTTATCCAAAGAATCTTGACAAACCACTTGTGCTAAAACTTTTGATGTTCTTCTTACGCTTTTTAAGGTTGCGCCGACGGCGGAAAAGTCAACTTGACCTGTTAATCTTGTTCCTGGGTCACCGCCTCCACTGGCGGAACCATTAACCATAATTTCTGTTAAAACAGAACAAACGTCTTTTATATTAATAAGCCCATCATAATCCGAGTCTATATTTGCTGACCAAGTTCCGTCAACATTAACAGAAGAATTATATAACCTAGCATAGGAATCTGCCAAAGTATTAATAAATGTCGATGTATTATAAACCAGCGCTCGTGCGTCAGCATATTCTATTTGTAAATTACCATCTGTGTCTGGATTCCATTCAGCATAAGTGTCCTCTGTGCCTCCGCTAGCGTATGTGCCAGTTGTTGGAAGAACATCGTATGGCCAACGCACAAGCAAGGGGTGCTTATTGGCTGGAGTATCCTGATATGACGGACTTGTTTCAATGTAAAGATCGGAAAGTGTCATTCCACCTAAAGCACCAGTGGCCGAGGAATCTGTAATCGTAAAGGTGACAAGTGCTGCGGCGGGGTCTGCGGCTGGCATACCTTGGGCGCCTGTTGTATTCTGTGATATATGGCCGACAATAAAAATACCATCAGATGGATCTGTGCCAGAACCATAAACCGCATGCATTTCAAAATCAATGCCACCGGCTGCTGCACCGACCGTTGTGCTGAAAACAATATCAGCCCCCAAGATGGCTACTCCTGTATTTGTGTCAAATCCTATGGTTGGATCACAAGTAACACCAGCGGGTATACCTCTAAGAAAGAACTGAAAACCTATAATGTTATCCCCAGTACTTATATAATTTACAGGTATAGTGATATCATCAAGATTTTGAACAATACTAGCGGTATCGATAAGAAGATCATAATTACAAGTGTTATCAGGGCAGGCCAATTTTTATTCCTCTTCTTATTCCCTTCCATCGTCTGGAGGGGTGAAATATCCCAGTGCGAAAGCTTCATCGGAAGTAAGAGATGGGCCATCATACCCACTTCTTTCATCATACGAAGCGATAACACTATCTGTTAACGGATGGGATATGGGTATTGTATAATTTTCTACAAAAGAGCCTGGTATTTCTTCACCGGTTCCCCTATAACATTGAATTGGGAACCCCATTGAGATTTTTACTGAATCATGCCAAGTGTTAAACGCTTCTATATTTTCAAAATGTGCATACATAATATTTCACCTATAATATTTACGGCCTTACGGTGTACCCCACTTGCCCTTTAAATAAGTAGTAACATCAGACCTTTCTGCTGGAGTCAACTCTCTAGCAAAAACTAGCAGTTCTCCAATAAGACCTTGATAATACAATAGCGCAGTGTAGCCGGCTCCCGCTACCGACAATGGTTGGGTGAGGCTACCAATTCTTCCCCGATTTGGCAATGTCGATTGTGCGCCCCCGTTAATAGACGCATTAACATTGTTGGTCAAACCAAGACCTGGGTCTGTCTGTCCTATTTGTATTAAAGTTCTCGGGTTAGCAGCACCATATAATGGTAAGTTAAAATGCAGGCCACCATATGAGGCCGCATAAGTAAATGTTTGAAGTTCTTTAAGGGTTGGGTCCGCCAGCTTGGGGTTTTTTATGCCAGCGCCCCACCAGCCCCCTGAATCCATAATTATAGGAGTGTTTTCATATGCTACGACGGCGGTCTTCCCCGTGGAAGACTGCTCTGGTTTTATTACCATATAAAGATCAAAAGCATACCCACTGTCAAGCAAGTGGTCGAGCCCTTCGTGAACGCCGCCTTCATGAAATTGAAGATAATCGTTTACACCATCAAAATTTAACCACTCTTTGCCATTGTGAGTTAAGACTGTAGGCTCGTTCACTGCGGCGGGTGCCTGAAGTTTTCCAGAAGCCAAGATGCCGCCTGTAGACTTATTCAACAAAGAAGCAATTCCCAATCCTGTTCCTGTAACTCGCTTCGTGGCGTCGCTTGGGTCGACCCAGAGCGATAAGTCTGATATTGTATTAGGATCAAAGGGGGGCGGTGGGTAGCCTGGATAATAAGTTCCCGGTGTTCTGTAAACACCCCCCGTTATTCTAGTAACAGGATCTGTATTATGTTTAATGCAAACTTTTTCAGCAGTATATGCAGCAGCAGAACGATCGCTAAGAAGCCCACTATATCTTGGATTTGTATCAAAATCAACTTCAAGAGCCTTTGCTAACGATTCTGTTTCGCCAAGTATCTCATATACACTTGTAGCTCTCTTGAATGGATGATCGTTTGGTAATAGATCTTGCGTTCCCCACTTATGAGCTAAGTATCCTTCAACTCTAACTGTGTCATCATACGAAAGAGCTTCTGCAAACACAAGAACCTCAGATATTGTTCCATCAAAATCTAATCCATTTACATGAACTCCATCATATGTTGGTCCGACGGCATCATATCTTGAAATATTACCTAATGTATAAGTTCCGGCAACACCAGCGCCAAGTAAAGCGTTAGCACCACCCGGTGAAAAGGGATCAGCCTCGCTCCAAGGAGTATTTGACAAATCATAAGTTGCATTTTGATTTGCGACATCTCCATCAATTCTCATTTCTCCTAAGATATCTGGTGCTGATCCGTTGTCCCCATAAAGAACTTGGGCCGGGGCTGTGCTGTCATATTTGTGTCTAAAACAAGCTACATGTCTTTTTTCAGCTTGAGTTTCATCTTCAAACTTATGATAAAGACTTTCTGCGCCGCCGACGCCGGAACCTGACAAATGGAACTCTAAAATAAATTCAGTATTAGTTCCAGGTAATGTAGTTGGAATTTTGTAGCCTGCCGGGGCAGGGCTTACGAGGTGTGTTGATCCATTATAACCACCCTTACCTACTCTTAGTGAAATTTTAGAGTTTGTATTATCAGCGCCGGGACTCGCACCATCATAATAATCTGTTCCAAAAATATGTTGTGGGTAATCATTAGTTGATAGATCAGCAGGATCAAAAACCACAAAAACTGTAACCTCTCTTGAAGCATTTGTAGCGGCTAAATCAGTTGAAAAGCCTCTAACATAAGAATTAGTAAGAGAAGAAATAGACGAATTAAAACCAACAGAACGATACCCATCAGAATCATATATATATGGAGTTCTAAGGGGTGGAGTTGGAGCAGATAGTGATGTATTGTCTGGGATTCCTACATTATATCCACCGTCGGGTACAGATTGTTCATATGGGTTTATAACCTTTCTTATAAGCTTTACAACTGAGCCATCAGTCAAGGTGTTGAAAATATACTTTGGAGACATTTTACTCAAAGCTAGCGAGGCGTGATCAGTATCAATAACATAAGCTTGAGTATCAGATGATAAAGGAGTATTTACTTCGTCTGATTTAATATGAATGGACAATTTTTGATTAGAATAAGATGAGTAGAATTCACCTCTCTTGGATAAGTTTTCTCTGTTATATAAATCGGGTATAATCAACTCACGAGAGCTATCGTCTCCACCGAGTGGCGGGCAAGCGAAAATCTTACCTGATTCCACTTTGTCTCTATCAAAAATGTTTTTATCATATTTTATTCTGCACAAAGTACCAGAGCCAGAAATCATTGTTACAGATCCGGTCGGGAATATACTGATTACACCATAACCAGTTGGATTTACAGAACTTGTTAGAGAGATCAAAGAAGAATATCCAGCATGAGATGGCATAAATAAACTTGTATCAATTGACGATGGGTTTACATTATTAGATGTTTTTACTCCAAACTGAACTCTGTCAAATGGCTTATCTGTAGCATACATTACGTCTACAGAATTTTCATTTACAACCTTTAGGTGTAAGTTGAATTCACCATATGTGTGAGAAGATGCGCTGTTATCTTTGTAATGATAAGATGTGTAGGACATATTTGGTCCTACTGCCAAATATCCATCTTCGCTGGATGGGTTGGCATTATACTCTCTTGTAACTGTAGATGTAGGCGTATCAGTATATTTTATTTCACAGAAGTTTTTTGTTGCGGTTGGTGTTGTATATGTTCCTGTGACAAAGCTTATAGTTCTTCCCTGGTCCCATAGGATTGTGTTACCACCGATAGGAGGCCAGGCAGTATGAACATTGTCTTTATCCTGCTTTAGGAATATTTTAGCTAAACACACACCACCACCGTCGGCTGTTATTGGTGCTGCGGTGCTTTCTGTTATTGTTCTTATTCTTAAGTATTTCTGAGAATCTGCACCGTTTGTCCCCCAGGCGTTATTGGTTGGAATACAAGAGAATTCATCAAAACTTCCGCTACTTGTAATTGTATGATAACCAGAGTGATATTCTTCTGCATCCGGTGCAGAATGAGTATCAATTTGAAGCCATCGATGTGAAGTAATTCCTGAGAGCTTTTCATCCTGGCTTGATATATTAAAATAATCACCAGCATAAGGTTGCACAAAAATACTACCAGTGAGGTTTGGCGTCCCTGATGTAGAGCCTGTTCCATAAAAATTACATAAATCTAAAGAAAAAGAGGCTTCTTTAATGAACTTTGTCTTTGGAGTGTTTGTTGCTGCCCATACCTCAAAATAATAATAGGGCATGTTTATGTCTGATAGGTTTGGAACCTTTTCAGAAGTAAGCCCATGTACTTCATAAAAATAATGATACCAGTTTCTAAACCCTTGCGGGGCTACTGGTGAAGTTACCTCAACACGCTCAGTCATATACAAGTACATTCCATCATATGCAGAATTCTTAATATCTGGACAGGTTTCTGGGAGAGATGTTGTTACTAGGTTGTTTTTACACACATATTCTGGTGTGCAGATATCAATCTGTGATGTGTCAAGTCTAAAAGTACCGGAGAGATCTCTAATTGTTGCAGCTAGTCTTGTATCAACTCTATCTCTAAATGTAGCTATATCAGTATCAGAAGCACCAAACGTCATAGAGCTTGGAGATGTTATTCCAACAACAGACCTAAAAGATGCTAAGTTTGATAAAGCAAGAAGATCGGCTACGTCAAAAACTCCATCTAAATTAGCATCTGTATTATACCCATTGTCGTTATATGATTCGCTATCAGCAGAACTTGGAGATACAAATTTTATATCAGAATCATATCTTGATAAAGAGGCAACAGTGTTTAGACCGTTAGAAAGTGCTTTCTGATTAAAAGTAGATAAAACAGAAGAAAAATATTCAGATAAGTTACCTGAAGAAGAGATGGATGTAAAAGGTGCTACAGATGGATCAAAATCATATAAGACCCTCTTTCCCATATAATCCAGTGCTGGTGTTTCTTCTCCGTGCTTTAGAGCCGCTCTTCTTGAATTGGTTACGATTCGCACATTCAATAGGTCGAAATAATCATATACCTTAGCGAGCCGTATTGACTTACCTGGGACGTATGAGGCTCCTGTATACCAAGAGCCATTAAAGAATGATACTTCACCTGTATATTCGTCACCCCTCTTATAATCTCTTATAAAGTTTGGACGGTTCCTGCCTTCAATGGGCGGATCATATGTATATTCAAAGTGAGATTTAGTATAATCCACCAAATGCTCCACCCCAGAAATTTTAAATATTATTAAAGGGGCCGTTGCGGTCACAGGCGGTAGAGAATATTCTTGAAGCATAGAAGATGCTACATTGGCGTCGGACAGTGTATCAAGATTATATCTTTTTAATGAAGAATCAGAAGGAACACCATCGACCTCTTGAGAAGAGTTTTTAAAAGGAGATTGATATGCAAGTATTCTTGAAGTTCTATCATACCCCAGTCTATTTCTTATTGTCTTAACTTCAGATATCCATTTGTCAGAAATAGAATCACGAAGTGTTGTGGAACCTTGATCTTCGGAGTTTACAAAAACATTGTAGCACAAATCTAATTGTATACCGGAGACTGAATCGGATGAATTGTAGCCTAGCGCCACATACATATCAGATTTACCTTCGGCGTTTGGTTCCGTTAGTTTTATTTGTAATATTTCAACATCAGCAAAACAACCTGTGCTTGGATTTGAAACACAACAGGATTTAGGAACAAAATAAACACCTGACGAAGCTATTGTGTCTTCACCAAGATCGTATCTTATTCGGTTTGATAAGGTTACAAGATCAACAATCGTTATCTTATTTAATTTATCAATTTGAGTGTCGAATTTAACATCATATGGGTTCCTTCCACTAATCAATCCGGCGCAATAATACAAACCAGTTATATCATAAACACCCTTTCTAGCTTGACCAGACCAAGTAGCCGGCGGGGCTTTTAGTTCGTTGTTTACAGCACCAACAATATCAGAAACTTCTATGGCATCAGGGCATACAGAATCCTCACAATCCCCTGTTCCAAGAAGAACATAGCATAATGGAGTGAAAGATGTAGAGGCTGCGAGTTGTGAATCACGACCATCATTTAATTTTGTAAGAGTAAGGGCTGTTCCGGCGATGACCGCTACAGAACTGTCTGTCAAGTTGCCAGTTGTCTTTGGATTGATAACAAGCTCAGAATCACTCCCTGTCTTATAGGAAACCTGAAAGGGTGTACCTGTGACGCCCTCGACGGCTGATTTAAAGGCTGTTGCTACCTCGGCTGTAGTTGTGGAAGCATCTATTGCTACTTCGACGAGAGTGCCTCCTCCGGCTGGTGGGGCTGTATCTCCTGGCGTGGCGTCGAACCAAAACCTATAGAACGTGGCAGATGCTGAGTATATGTCTATATATTTCCCGAGTCCGCCTGCGTTCCCATAGTCAGTCATTGTAGTCGACAAAAAGCTAAGTTGTGTCCTCTCTGCGTTTGGCAATTCAGGGTTATCATATATAAGAATATGATTATTGCTGTTTGTAGCTATAAAGTTTGCTGTCTTAACAGCAGCGTCAACACCGGCAGATCTTCCACCAACAGCGGAAATAAACTTACAATCTTTTGGAAGACTTAGCTTCTCAAGATCAAGTTTAAATTGAAGTCCTGTTAGATCACATGGAGACTTATAACTAAGTTCAAGAAGTATACCCCTTTGTCTAGCCAAATCCTTTGAATCATAAGACGTATGAGTCGATTCAATTTGATCTGCAAGAACCTTTGAAGGGTTACAAGTTATCTTGGTAACAGCAACGTCTAATGTACAGGTTGTTTCTTCTGTATTATTCGCTGCTGGAAATCTGTTTTCACTGCCACTGTTGTTGAGCAAAGCCATATATAGCAAACCTTTACTTTACAAGTAAATAGGTATCGCAATAATATTTGCGTTACTCTAAAACTTCCAAATAAAAGTATTATTTATTAAACCAAGCCTTCATGATCTGTTCAGACAAAAGCTTGTTTCTGTTGCTTGCTGCGGACTTGATAGAGAAGGACTCTTCGAGCTTTTCGTCTTCATCATCATCCTTGGATGCCATTGGAGCGCCTTCTAAAGCACCACCAGCCATGGTGGAAGTCTCTTCTACAGTCTCTTCTTCTCCAATACCAGACTTTGGAAGAACGAGGTTATCAGCATTGACGTTCTTAATAACAGAAGTACTTTTTACAACCTCACCGTCTTTCAAGCTCCCAAATTCGCCGGAAATTTTCCATACGTCGTCGCCCTGTTTGGTTGCTGTTGCACCATTTTTAAGTTCAACAAAAGCGCCTGTTTCGGCATCATTGATTGTAGTGGCAACTTTATTCTCCCACCAGGCCTCCGCAGCCACTGGATCAAACTCCGCACCTCTGCCGCCGTAGCCGGGGTAGGGGTTGGGCCTTTCCGGGATATCAAGCCTTGCTTTTTTCTTGATATCTTGGTTCGTTGTTGTATCTTGGTTCGTTGTTGTATCTTGGTCTTGGTCCATTGTTTTGAAGGCTTGGAAGGCTTGTTCAAGATAAGATTTCATCGTACCCGACTCAAGTTGCTCGAATTTCTTAATACCAAATTTCCTCATAACAAAAGCTAAAAATTGGGAAATTTCTTGTACCCCTTCCAGTTTTTTAAGAGCAGGGAGAAGTTTTTGATTCGTGAACATATACCGGATAGCGTCTCTGACATTTCCTCGGGCATTTGCTTCATCAAGCTTAATCTTCTCAAGGTAATCTTGTCTAATAACAAGTTCCTCGTCTCCGATCTGAATCTTTGCTGTTGAGTCGTCAAGCATCTCAAGGACAGTTGCTTCTTCGCCGCAGTTCTCTGTAGCAATGACATGTACCTTAGTGCCTTCTTGAAAGGGAAGCTCATCTAACTCTTCTTCGTCATCGTAATCGCCATCTGCGGCTGCGTCCTTTTCTGCGTCAGCGGCGGCTTTGGGGTCTACTAAACCAGGCCCCAAGGGTCCATCAAAAAGCCCGGCGAACTCGGGGTCATTTTTTAGAGCCTTCATTTCCTCGTCCTCGTCATCATAGTTATCGAGATCGAAATCAAGCTCTCCGTAGCCCATCTGCTCTTCTACTTGCTCTTCTGCCTCTTCTTGCTTGGAAGAGAAGCCCCCCTTTTCCATAATGCGGGAGTTTAATCTGTTGTTTCTTAAATCTTTGTTAGACATGTTACCATCCTCATTCACATAATTAGTATCTAAATTGTTCTTTCGCATATCTTCCCAATCACGGAAGCAAAGATTGCCTTGTTCATAGGCTTCACGTTCCATCTCACGAAGATGCTCATCCTTTTGAGCATACCCTTGTCCACCCATATTCTCTGTGTTAGTAAACTCTCCACGACAGTTCTGTGTGTGGTGTACCAACTCGTGAGATACAGATCTTAAAATATCCTTTGGGTGACGACCTGTAACATAAACAGAAACAGTATAATCACCTGGGTTATAATAGGCTGTTTTGCCAAGAGGGTTCGAAGCGTTGTCCTCATCCTCTAAAAATATAATCTTAGCGTTCTTGTCAAATCCAAAACGCTTTCTGGCGAAGGGATAAAACTCCTTCAGTAAATCTCTTAAGTTTTCCATATTAGTCTTTCAGTAGTTTAGTTGCTAATCTTTCCTTGAGTTCATGAAGTTGGTCAATGCACTTATAATCAACAATCTGATAATTCACATAAGAATTTTCTATGTTCTCAAGTATAATATTTAGATCATCAACTAATTTTTCATTCTCCTGTCTCTCGGAAAGAACGCCGGATGCGATGTCTTGCAACTTTTCTACAACTAAATCAACTGTTTGATCGTCGTCGCTCATTTTATATAAAGGCCCTTTGTCACTAAAAGTAAATAGTGTCGCAGAGAGCAATGGTAAAAAAGAAAAAGCCCGCTTTTGCGGGCTCTTAAGTTCTGGTGTTGTTGGTGCTACTCTTCGTCACCTAATATGTCAATGACAGTTATACCTCTATCTGATGATTCGTGTTTTTCTCTCGTTTCCCTTGGAGGCGCCGGCATTGAATGGACAGGGATATATACCCTCGGACGCTCTTCTTGCCTGGTGCGCTTGTGTTTCTTATCATCGTTAATGATGATGTCAAATAGATTGACTCCCATTTTTAATATCCTCCAACCGTTGAATGGTTTGGTAAACGTCGCCGGTATGATGAATAGCAAAGCCGCCATGCTCACGGAACGGGGCAACCTTATGAAGAAAATCATCAATCAACACACAAGGGCATCCATCATTATCAATGGCATGCTCAAACTTGTCGTGTGCAAAAATCATCCGGCTATTAGTATCTAGTCCATCAAGATTAGTTTGTGCCCATCTTTTCTTTCCAGCGAGCGATTCTAGATAACCACCCTTGTCCATTGGGGATGTCAACAGAGTAGGGTTGTATTGGCTCAGATAGGCCCATAGAGCCTTCCCATCTGTAGTCCAAGGCAGATTAGCCCAGAACTCTTCATCACGCTCTAAGAGGCGATACATAAAGTTTATGGCTTGTTTTGAAGCAGAGGGGGAATACTTGTCCAAGTCGGAGGCAAGCACATGGTTCCTATCAAGTTCTTTACGAACTTTAATGGCAAGCCCATCGAGATCTTCGGGAGGATCAAGAAGAACGTCGTTAATCTTATTTACCGCACCTGAAATGAAATCAACCAAGACTCCATCCATATCGCAGTAAACTTTAAAAGGAAATTTGTTTAAATCACTCATTACTTATAAAACATACCATAAGAGGTCATATTTGTCAAGCTTTATTGTGATTTATTTTCTTGAGTATTTTCAACTACTTGAAAGCTTCCATTGCTAGAAACTTGCATATACCCGCCCGAAGAGACTGGAAAATTCTTATTTTCCTGCCATAGGACGTTGTACATTTTGTAAGATGAATTTGCGCTAAGTGTCACATCGAGCTTGTATGCTGATATAACAATGCCATAAAGCCAAATAGGATCGTCGTTCTCATCTTTGAAAGAGAGTCTTCTTTTTACTAGTTTTCCGATCATATCAATAGCGGTAGGGGTTTTCAAAAGTGTAAAGATCATAATCGCCAATGTCGGATAGAAGCTTTCTGAACACTTCATAAGTCCTATAGCAATCAACCAATGCCGTATGTGCCCTACCCTTAACCTTGACACTGTAATGTTCTACAAGATAATCCATCTTGCTTCTTCTTAACCAATTCTTTTTAACCAAGAAGTCGGCCATCGCTTTTGTGTCGATATATGGAGGGTAATCAATCTCTGTTAAACTTGCCTTCTGGAGAAAGCGGAGATCAAATATTAAATTTTGTCCGAGAAGAAGATCTGACTCTTTGATCATCTCTTTGATCCTTGGTAGAACCTTGGACATCTCCATGGCGTTCTCCCATTTCTTCTCTGTATAGCCATTTATAGCCAAAGCCTTACTGTTGGCTAAATGTATTCTGTGGGGCCTTATCTTTTCATTTAGTTCTTTTAAATGGAAGAACTCGCCCTCGTTGCTTAGAACATAAGACACCAAGGCCACTTCTAATATTTCGTGGCGGCTATTGTTTAAGCCGGAAGTTTCCGTATCTAAAACAGTAATAATCATTGCCCGCTTAAGTAAGTAGAATGTGAAGAGTTTTTTCTAACCCAACAGTGTGAGAGATCTCGTCTCAATCCAAGCTGTCGAGCCAATATCCTGCCACATGACAAGAGCTACACTTTCTTCTAAATCCTCTCCGAAATATCCATTACTGGCTAATATTCCTAATTCTACGATAACACCAATCAAAAGACCGTCGTTGTCAAGACCTTCGGCTTCCGCCTTGTGACAAACAAGATCACCCACCTCCAGTGGGCTTCCATCGATGTCTTTATAAATCGCCGGCATCATACATATAAATAACTCTTACCAAGACTTTATGTAACTATAAACACACTTTGCCATAAGATCATCATATCTTTTGTTATCTACACTCAAATTAAGCCGGCGAGCTAAATTCCGACCTCGCTTCCATGCTTCGATTTCTTCAGCAACAAGAGCTACATGGTAAGCCTTGCTTCGAGCGACACGACCATCATCGCCCCCGAAGAAGCCCTTATACATAGGCATATCACGGACAAAGGTTGATGAGGTTTTATGTATCAAATAATGGCCACATTCATGGAGCAGTACATAAAATCTGTGTTCTAGGCCGTTGGCCGTGTTGATTTCTATCAATTTGCTGTCACAATTGTACTGATCTTCAAGCCCACGCTTAAAAGCGACGCCCAATCCTCTATCTTCAGCCCAATCAACGACTTGGTTGATGCTACGCTGCCAGTTTTTGATAATCACAGCAAATCTTCTCCAATTTTAGATATATTAGAACAATACCACAATCTTAACAAAAAGTCAAGATATTTCTTAACAAAAATACTAATAATGTTGATATTTTAACGAATCGGGAGCCCCCGACCAAACTTTCTCGCTATTGGCCTAGCTATCCGCCCTTTAATGTTTTGTACCACCGTGTACAGGTGTTCGTTGGCAGCTATGAACACCGGTTGCATTAAGAGGGCTCCCTATTCTAAAGTATTTCCATTATCTCACTTTTACTAGAGAGGTTTGGTGGAGACACTCTCTTTATTCAATCCTTTATAACGCCGTAGAGGCCCCTAGGGGCCTTTTTAAGCTAGATATATGTTATATCATAGACCGTTGCTTAAGTCAAGAGAAAAATCGCTTAAATCGCCTTGTATTGAGTTACAGTGAGGGTGGAAAAGTTAGATTTTTCGGATTTCTGAGAAGCCAACTCCATATGGATACCATCCGTCGACGATTCCACGAAATTCGTTGGGGATTTGCCACTTGACCATGATGATTACATGGGGATAAATCGTTTCTGAGTGACTTCTTCCAATAACAACCCCCGTGATGGCCCAATTTGCAGCTTCTGGGGTGTATATTACTAAATCTCCGACATTAATATCTTCATTTTGTTCTTCGTTCATAAGACAAGTTCTTAAACCACCAAGCTGGGGTGTCGATGATCGCCATTTGCTTTTGATGAGGGAAGTTAACCACGATAAAATCTCTTTTTATTCCTACAACGATCGCAATACTGCCGCCTTGGCACATTACAACAGTTCCGACGAACCCTAAAGACTCATAATCAACCGGAGTATAAGAAAATGTCTCCTTTAAGATGAGAACATCACCTAATTCAAACTTTACAGAGTTTGAAAAGTTAATATTTTGCTTGTCATAGTGGTTTTCACGTCGGCGGCTCATTTTTTAGCTTCAGTTTCCATCTCCAATACAAGTTATAAACGCTCCAGGCGGCTACAAGGAGCCCAAATATTTTAAAACCAGCTTCGTCGGTCATTCCTTCACTATAAACTGAAGAAATTAGAGTTGTGATACCCATAATTCCGATCCAACTGAGATAAAACCCTCTTCGTGTGTAAGCCAAGAGACGACTGTAGCGCATGATGCGCCTTCTGCTTCTGCGAAGCTCGGTATATTCGTCTCTTGTAAGTGCTCTATGCTGATACATTTTGATTTTCTTCCTTATCTCTATTCATATTTAGGACAATATCAATTTCATCCACTCTTAAAACTTCAAAATGAGCACCAAGACCGAAAAAAGCTCTGACCCAATTGCCCTTATCGGAGATGGAAACCACAATTCCAATACATCCAAGGCTATTTTCGATGTTAAGTGTTTTTTTTCTTTCCAACAGATATTCATTGGTTGGTATAATGAGATCTCCGACGCCAATATTTTTTTTATTCTTCGTCATTTTCTCTGGGCTTGTCATACATTCTTCTAATGTCCAACTGTTTGCTCTTTTTTAAGGCGGCGGGGTCGTTTCCGTTTTTCTCGTAGACTTTTTCAAGACACCCTTGCGTAAGGACGGTCATCGATCGCCCGCTCGTGGGGATATGATCGGTCTGCCATAATATATGCACATAAACCACTCTTCCAAAATCGGAATGATAAGAAGAGAATACGCCAATGACTAGCCCGACATCATATCTGCCAAGGTTGGTCTTCGACGCCGGCATGCTGTCTTTTTTCTTTACGAGATCCCCGAGTTTAAATCTAGGCTCCGCATCTTCTATAAGTTCATCAATCATCGGAAATTTCCTAGCAAAAAAATTTTTTGCCGTCAACAAAGCCCTCAATATGGAGCGTTGTGGAGCAGATGAAAAAAAAACTCTCGAACAGGAATAAGTTTTTCGTCACATTCAGCACAGTACAGATCATCAATTTCTCTTTGGAAAAAAATTTTCACAGCATCTATTGTTTCTATCCCCCTAAAAAACAATATTCCACCTTGTACAGTACAATCAATTGCTAAAAACCCAGCATTTGCAGCGGTTTCTTTTATACTACACTTTAATTTTCTAAAGGTAGGCAATATTCTCCCCAACTCTCGCATTCAATAACTAAATAGTCAAGGCCGTCATCTTCCGTATTGGGACAGAACAAATAATTCCGCCCTTTCATATATTTTACAGAACACTCATGTCTAGCAAGATGACACTCAAGTTCCCTTGTGCCTCGCCTTACTCGCCACTCGGGCCGCTCATAATGACACCGAACATTATGACTGCAATATGGGTAGCCCCCACACCCATATTGCAGACCCGCTATAATAAAAAACACACCCCAAGTTGTGAAGTGTAAAATCTCAGCGCCTCGGCTCACTCTAATTGCCGGATGAACGACGACTGCCGGGGCAAGGTCCATCCGGCAAACAAGGCCCAGGCGGGCAACCAAACAAAAATAAAGATAGCACAAAAAAGCTAGATGCTATGGCTATTCTTCGTATGGTTTTTATCATACCCACAAATAACTATGAGTCTATTGTATATTTGTGGGTATATTAAAACAGAAATACTTTTATCAATGCGACCATAGCAAATAAAGTGATACTTGCTTTTATAGCCAAGCGCTTGGAGTCTTTCTTGATTCCACCCACTAATGAATTTTGGTTGCTCGTCACTATGGCACGATTGATATTTACATTATCTCTTAGTTCGCTTACGTTATGCTTAAGAGATAGGATCAATGTTTGTTGCTCTTCAAGAAGCCTAACAAGCTTAACTAGTTCATCGAGAACTCGGCCCTCAAACTTCGCCACATCTTTATCAAGCTTATCAAGGCGATTACGAATCTCCTTAGTTGCTTTATTAGCTATGACGGCTGTTGGCTTTGTTAACATTGATTACTTATTTCGCCTTCATCATTACCGGGGGGTGGAGGTATCTGTATCAACCACGGAGGTATCTGCATCAACCACTAGTTTAATAGCATTATCGACGTCAAGCTTGAGCCACCCCATTGGGGCGAAGTGTTTATATAGGCTGGCCTTTGTTACACTGCTATTTTGTAAGAACAATTCCCAGACCGCTTCCTTGAGTGCAGCCTCATTAGCGTCGAGGTCGCCGCTTGGAAGTGATTCTCTAGTGAGAGCGGCTTTCGCCCTTTGCAGCAAAGAAGGTTTATTTGCCTTGGCTTTCTTCTTCGCTACAGAGGC
>Ga0098044_1000597_pt1 | contig 19017 bp, 30 predicted proteins | sample 10_taG_FD_75053 | JGI IMG/M metagenome (GOLD analysis project Ga0098044, IMG submission 75053) | Marine viral communities from the Subarctic Pacific Ocean - 10_ETSP_OMZ_AT15264 metaG | ecosystem: Environmental > Aquatic > Marine > Oceanic | place: Pacific Ocean | collected 2015-01-16 | reverse complement strand
AAAGTTTTTTCTCTTTACTCATAACGTCTCGCTCCTTCGTTTACTGTGGGGAGGATACTAACCCAATTGAGGATATGAGTCAACAACAAAATAAAAAAATTACCTTTTAGAGTGACTACTAAAAGGTAACTGGTTCAACGAAAGAATCGTTTAAGATTCGATGGAGATCTCTTCTTCTTGTTTTTCCATCTCCTGTATCACGCCATAGACAACCATCAATGATTGATGAGCTTTGTGAAGTTGGTTCCTACAAGCATCATCCCAGTTGTTGTTTGGTTTCGCCATTTCGACTGGATATTCCTTTTCTGACGCCTCAATCACATAGTATGAAGTGGAAGCCATTGCGTATACATGTTTTAGAGCCTCTTTAAATTCCTCCACCGGAGCTTTGTCTTGGTCAATTTCCATCCTGCCCTCCTTTACGGCCTTTTAATATTTTAATTATTTTATATGCGAAGATTTCACATAGCCAATCCTTATTTAACATGAATTAAGTCTACTCCCTTGGAGTAAGCCTTACTACAAAATGTTATGCAAAGCCTATCGACAAGCCCTTAACAAGTTCTTGGTATGGGCTCTTTTGGCTTGTTGGGGGAACTGCTGCGTTAGATCTTCTAGAGATCTTCTCGCTTCCTTTTGGTTTATCTCTTTTCCTACCGAAAGGATCTCAAGTTGCTGCATTGTTTTTTCTATCACTACTTTTTGTTCTCTTGTCATTTTCGCTATTACTATTATCTCTCCATTCTCCATTATGGTAGAATGCCTTAGGGTTCAAGCTATGTCTGGCCCCGTCCTTTGTCAAAAGAATAAAGTCATCATCCATCGGAAGCCTCTCTATCAACGTGTCGAGCACGAACATACTCCTCTCCTCTGCCTTCACTGCTTTTTGGAGTTGATCGCAGGGAATTCCTATCGCCTCTTTCTGAATTAACTCAGCGGTGTGCTCCATGTTTTTAGACATGGCGAGCCTACGAATCGTTCTTAATGCAGTTTTGATTTTCATTGTAACTATTAAAACACCCAGCACCGCCCGAAAGCGGCACTGGGGTTGGGACGTTACGCTTGTATAAGTTCGGTCTGTCTTGGGTTTTGCAATAAATCCCAATCCATCTTAGAGCTTTTAATTCGACGTAAGTTAACAGACTTTTCAAACCGCTCTCCTGCATGGAACATTTGAATTGCATGACAAGTCTTCTCGTAAAAGTACAAGAAAGGGCCAGACCCTCCCATGGCTTTCGTACCCAATACCCTGTTTCTCAGGATAAGTGATGGATCGCCATCTCTCAGGTTAGCACCTGAAACCAATTGAGACATAAACTCTTTAGCAGCCTCTGGGTTCTCCCTCAAATACTTTGCACAAGCCAAGAATACCCCTTGACTCTTTTTTCCCTGAATTCCATTGACGAATGCTGCCGCCGTTTCGAGTACATAGTTCTCGTTGTTCGACAGGAAATCATAAATATCCAAATCAGTAATATTAGAATATGGACACCAGCTATTTTCAGAACGAATCCAGTTCCTAACGAGGCTCAGTGCCAACGTATTCACTTTTGCTTCCTTCTCGAAAAAGAAAATGTCTTTGAGGGAACGCTTTACTCCTCTGTCGCATTTCTTTTGTGATTGGGCTGGAAGACCACTTACAACCGCCATAGTCAGAGTCGGTATGGCACGCCCTTCAAGCTTGCACTGTTTGCAAGCCTTCACGAAAGCAGTCAGCCTATTCTGTCCGTCGATTAGAATGGAGCCATTCTCCACGCTCGCAAAGCCAAGACCTTGGTTTGTTAATTCCCAATCGTTATTAATCATATCGAGGAAATATTGTTTAATCGCAAAAGACTTCTTATCTCGATTGTTTTTGTTGTAATACTTGAGGATGTTTGCTGCATCTCCCTCAGTAATCTGACTGATTCTGACCGTGGGTTTTTGATCCATAAACGGATGATTCGGGATAGCATCCGTCTCAGTCACTTCTGATTCTCCACCGTCTTTTACTGCCTTCAATCCTTCGAAAGTTTTGAAGGGTTTTATCTCTACTTTATTAGCTAGCGTACTCATAATTTTCCTTAATCTCAGGTTTAGTCTCAAACTTCAAGAACTATTCGAAAGCTTGTATATATAAATCCCTCCGAACACAAACTTTTTTTTAATTAATTTTGTTATCTTCCATGACCTCTGTTAAATCCTCCAGAAGAATACCCAAATGATTGAGGGGAATCTCTATTTTACAGTTAGTAGAAAGAGCATTAGTGATAGGAGTGATTCTCAAAAAAACACAATCTGATTCACTCACACTTTCGCTTTTCACAAGCGTAAATTTCACCCCCCTACAGTTTACAATCCCCTTTTTCCCAATGTACTTTAGTCCCTTTATCTCATTCCATTCTGCACATATGTCCTCCGTTTCGTATTCTTTGCTCTCGTCTGGGGTATATTTTAATTTAAATATATTGTCATTCTTCATTCCCGAAATAGTCTTTCATTCTTTTAGTAATTTTACTTACAGTTTTACTAATCGCTTCTTTCTTGCCGTATAGAATGTCTATTAAATTAGACTTTTCATTGACCTTATAAACGACTTCTCTATCCTTGTCTTCTCCGCCGTTGATCTTGGATTTTTTAACGGAAATAACCTTGCCTACATTCGCCCCAAAACGAGGATGCCTAAGTATTCGCTTGTGTTCTCTTCTGTTATGAGGCGTTATATCCCTATCAGAAGGCTCTCTTACCTCGCCTGTCTTGTGATAGTGCATGAATTGCTTTGGCAAATAAACTATTTTTTTAGGAGGTAATTTAGGTGCTCTTTTAGTCCCTCCTCCTTCTTCGTCAGGGATTCTTTCTTCAGATTTAAATTTGTTAACAAACTCTGTCTTAGCGCAGAACGTGAGAATTTTCAAAACTGCGTTCGTGACGACACGAACTTCGTGGAACATATCGTTTTGTACGAGAGCAGAAGCAGAAGTAAGCACTCCGTCCCCGCCTTCAAAATACTCGACATCTGAAGAAGCTATGTTTGTGTGGGCAGTATTTTGGGGACTGTTGTCCCCAACATCCCTCCACGCTGACGTGCAGAATCTATTGATTGAGTCTTTCGACTCAAAAATCATAGTCACGGGACAGGTGCAGGATTCTGTTAGAGAACGCCCCTCTGCCCCATCACTGGATTCTACTTTGACCCAGCGACGATTGTCTTTTCCGTGGTCAAATTTTCCTTCAAAATCATCCAAATCATCTTTTCCTACTGTCATTCCTTTAGGGAACGCAGCATCAATATGAAGAATTATTTTTTCAGTTTGGGACATGAAAAGTTCATGAGCAAAAACCCTAAACATATCATTCGCACATGCCGCTAAAGCTTTTTCACGGTTCCCTTTGAATTTTTTCATCACCTTTTTGGTGAATTGAAACCCCGTTACGCTTGAATGAAGTCTTACCGCCTCATCAATATATTTTTTAATTACGCTGTTCTTGTATCTGTTCTGGGATAAATCGGGCATATTCCCTGTTAAAGGGCTGTACATCGAACCAATAAAATCCTTGAGGATAAATCCGTTCCCCCCATACCGATGTATAAGGACTTCGAAATTCGGAAATTTAATTAGCCACGAATCAGTATGTTTGAAAAGTTCGTTTTCCCAATTTGCCCATATAGCCTCTTTACTAGACTCGTAGTTATACTCGACTTCACCATCTGTCTTTTTACGATTTGTGACTAATAATTTTTTTGCTATATCTTCCGAAATTTCCAGCACCGCACCTGTAGTTTCTACTTCTTTTTTTGCATACATTTCCCAAGTTCGATAAAGCTGCTCCTTGAATTCTTCACCAGTCTCGCCAGTGTCCAAGGTGGAAGTAACAAATCCACTAATAAGTTTTCTCAATTGGTCTTGGAATAACGCCTCCAATAAGGTGTCCCTTGAGATTGGATTCTTGGCAAGATGATCGTAATCAAGCGTTCCTCTTGGATTGGTTATCGCTGGAGCATGAGACATCCCCTCTTCATAACTCTCAGAGTTTATCGCCTTTTGCATCTCCTGAACCTGTGCATACAAGCTCATCGGAGTCGAAAGCTCAGATATCTTTTGCGTTAAAAAAATCATTACAATTCTCTTTGTTAGTCATTTATATCCTCATTTTAATTTTTTCTTGTCCCGAAACTTTCTCCACTCATTGTTCGGGCAGTAGTTCCAACCCTCTTTAACTTTAGCCGCAGCCTTCTCGTTGGAGACCCTGAATATCTTCTTTCCTTTTTTTACATTTTTCATAATAACTATAAAACTTACCTTACCAGACCCTACAATACCCTACCTCACCACACCCCGCCAGACCCCGCCAGACCAAATTATTTAAATTAACCTAACCCCGCTCGCTTGATAGCCCTTTCTTGAGCCATTCCCCATATTTCTTTCACAGTAACTGTATAAGCTACCGAGGTTCCTTTCGGTCGAACCTCCAAGTAATCTCCGTATTGTCCAGAGCCCACTTTTAGGGTTACTACCAAGGGGCGTGTCCGACCCCTGTCACGAATTTCGGTGTTTGTTAGTCTTGCAACGCTTTTAGTTAGTCTTGTCATATATTTTAATTTATTTATTTGTTTCTAATTCGCATAGCGATCCATCGCCTTGACGTAATTTGCTACGCCTTCATAATCTTTTTTACGCATTTCGTAGGTGCTTATCTTACTCAATAGAGGGTAGGTATTCTGAACTAATTTAACTGCCTTCTCAAGGTTGTGAGATGGCCTAAGAGACTTGATCTCTACGCCATGGTGCTTGGCTACGTCAAGAATTCCCTCAGTGGATTCCTTTTCTTCTTTGGACAAGCTCATCTCTTCAGACTTCTCTGCAAGATCCATCATCGGTCCTTCTTCAACGTGATCTTTTATGCTTATCGCCATTTTTAAATAATCTTCATCCACCTTTCTAATATGAAGTTGGTTTGCCAAAATTTGTAACATTCCCTTCGAATGCATGATTTCCTTAACCTTCAAGGACATATAATCGACGATCTCAATCCAATTAGATGCATCTCTAAATTTATATTCTGTTGCTGCTTTTACTCCATGAATAACTGGTAAGTCAATCCCAAGATTTTTGAAATCCCTCCTCACATTCCTGTTGAAGTCGTAAGCGTCAACTTCCCTCCTGTAAGTGCGACCGTCATAACGAGAATCCAGAACATGAGGTCTGTACCGTTCAATCCTAACGTAGACTCCACCCTTGGTGAAATCAACCGTATCGCACTCCCAGAAGTCAGAATTTTTATGGTTATCTGACCAACGGTTGCGACTAGGACGTCCGACACCAGAACATTCTTCCTCACTTTTAAGCACTACGACTTTGGCAGCATTCTTCGGATTATATTCGCCGCTTCCGTAAGAGGCGGTATTTATGTTAACCCCATGTTCAGAAGGATCTACCTCTGGTAATTCAGACAAGAGTCGAACAGGCGCATCAAAATTATGCTCTTTGATATAATTAGCCTTTGCCTTTTTACTTGGGTAACGAACAACATAAACCTTATTGTCTGCTAAGAAAGGGCAAATCCGTAACAATATACCCCGCCTGTGACCTATGTCATTTTCGATAATGATATTCTCTTTGCTGCATTCTATGGAGCCTTGGGTTTTGCCAACGTACCGATCTGATTTACTGCTATGATCATAACGAGCAACTTTCATGTCGTCGTCGGAGTGGTACTTTGAGGAGTCTACTTTTTCCCCATTCCATTCAATAGGAAACCTGTTCACGTCTCTCAACGCAGAATAAACATTAGATCCTCTATTCAACTCACCAAACATTACCTTCGACTCGTACATAGTCTCGCACCCATCAAATCTAACTGTTAGTTGAGAGTGCAGATCATCAAAGGTAGAAACTAATTTTGATACAATAGCTTCGTTGGTTTTTTTAATGTATTGCAGCATCTCTCGACTAGCCGCCATTTGAATTTCGCCAATTTCAAAATCAAAATGCCAAGACCCATGTTCGAAAACCCTAACCTTGGAGATGATGTCTTGCAGTTGCTTCTCTTTTCTGGAATGCCCTTTTTTGTTAGCCTCTGCGACGAAACCATTGAGATACTTAATTACGGGCTCAAGATCCACTTCGTAACCAACGTTGCCCATGCTCGCTGTGATCTCTCTCCTGTGAGAAGCGAGAAGTTTCCATCCTTCCCCCTTGTATTCAAAATCCAAAGGCTCGATATCCTCCAACCATGAATCTAATTGATCTTCGCCAAGGCCATGGATGATAGGCTTGACTTTAAAAAATCGAAAAACTTCTTTGCCTGTTTCGATGAATTCATCAATATCATATTCATTAACAGGGATAACAATTTCTGTACCGTTTTCTTCGCTAGATTTCTCGGAAGAGAGGACAGTAATTTTTCCAATATCGGATTCGTCGATCCAAGCATTATAAGAAGTCTTTTTCCCTTTAATGAAAGTGTTAATTAAAAAATTCTCACCGTAAGCAAATGCACTTTTTGAGCCAATCCCCAATTGACCATTGTAGAGATTAGAATCTCTTTTCTGGCTTTTGCCGTAGTAGCAATAAATTGTATTTATTTCTTTCTTACTAAGTCCTCGCCCGAAATTACGAATTTTGAGATAGGGATCGAAACGAGTTGGGAAAGTAACCTCAATTGGGCGATTCGGTATGCCACACGCTACATGTTGATCATATGCATTAGTTGAATACTCTCTAATAGCCGCTTTAGTTTTGTCGGAATAAAGTGAGTCACGGAGTATCCCAAAAACATAAGCTAACCCGTCACTGGAATCGATGCCGAAAGAAACGGATTCTCCAAGGTTAAGTGTCTTTACTTCTCTTTCTTTTGTTATTGTCTTCATCTTTTAGTATCTAAGTTCTATTGCGTTTAACGTGGGAGAATAGTAAAGCCTTTCTCTCATAGTGTCAACAACAAACTTTATCTTTTTCATCTTTTTATTATCACTACAAAAGACTGTTTTGGTGTAATTATATGATATGGAGGATTGGGAAGAACTGGCCCCTGATATTTTCAGGCAAAGATTGGTAATAGAAGGAACTTTGTACTCTCCGTTTAAGGCGGAAGACATGACTACTTACTGTCGTGAGATTACCAAAGTTCTCAATATGACAGAGGTAACATCGCCAGTGTGCAATTACGATCCTGACTACGGGTGGTGTACATATACCCATTGGAAAGAATCTGGTATGCACATATATTCGTGGGACGACCATTCCCCTCCATTTTTCTCAATAGACCTCTATACTTGCAAGCCTTTCGATCCAATGGATGCAATTAGATATACGGAGCAGTTCTTCGAAGAAAACTTGATTAAGCTCGCTTGGAAAGAATAATTAAAGTAAGTCTTTGCGGGATATATTTAAATTAATTTATATAAAAAAAATCTAACCCCTGAACTCGTAAGCGTGGATTTCAGGTCCATAACATCCGGGTCTCCAGCGACTCGTAAAAGGAGCGGATAGTTCTTCATCCCTAAAAAATCCGTATTTACTTGTTAAATTTTTTAAAGACTTCACGTCGTAAAATACCCGTGCATAATCACTGTGTTTATACCTACCTTGCTCTTCACGTTTCGGCTGTTCCGAGTGTTCGTGAGCGAACTTAACATACAAAACAAAAATGCCCCCAACAGACATGCACTTACTTAAATTAATTAAACACTGCTCTAGTTGACTTGATCCACAATGAATAAATACTTGGCAAGCAACCGCAAAATCGAACCCCCCACCAAAGGCCTCGAAATTGAACTCTGGATTATAAGAAAATTTAGGCTTCTTCAAGTCTATCATGGTCTCTGATAACTCATACTTTAACCCCTCTCTACTCCACTTTTCCTCTGGTTCGACGCCATGGTATTTTTCTGGGTCGAGATATGGGATCAGATGCCTTCCTAGCCTAAGCGAGCCGCAGCCTATATCTAACAATTTATCTGTTGTCTTCAATCCGAAATTCCGCACTAAATAACAAAAGTTCTTAGCTCCGAAATGATAATAGTTAGCATCCAAGTAATTCATTTCTTCTGACATACTAATCCTTGAAAAGCTTATGAATGTTTCTATCGTCTATTGAAAACCCTTTATTCAAGTATTTTACAAGCCTCTTGGCTTTATTGCAATTTTTGTGAGTAGTATTGTTTCCTGTGTAAACCAGTCTTCGTTCCTCTATGTCTTCCCAGAATTTTGGATGACAGTGCAGCTCCCCTTCTCTGTCGAAAGCTACGCAACAAATTGTATAATCAAAATTACTAATTGTTTCTTCTGGACTCTCTCCGAGATGAAGCAAATCAAACTCTTGTTTCTTGAGCTGGAATTTTCCGCCAAGCCTTAGCTTCTTGATATAGGTACAACCAAGTTTCGTAAATCTTTCGACAGCGATTAACCTATCCCTTTTGGATTCAAAATATATATCAATATCACTAATCGGTTTGTCCATGATGATATCCGCTATCGCCCCGCCAGCGACCCAACAATAACCATCAAATTTTTTCAACAACGGGATGAATCTTTTTATTAATTTTTCTTTTTTGCCCCTTTCCATTCGTTAGCCTTCGGTTTGCGTGATTTGAAATTGTAGCCAAAATAATCTATCTCTTCTCTAGCGTATTCACCAACTAATTCTCTCGTTTCATTATCATAATACTCAGAGTAGTGATCATATTGACAGCTATTGAATTTATGTAAATATGTATCTTCAATAGAACAGTCTCTCTTTGGCTCTGGAAGATTCAGTTTTTTTCTGATTTCATCAAAATCATGATGCAAATTTTCAAATTGATAGATCTTATCAGCTAAAAGATTCCCGTCTTTATCTCTTACCCACGGAAACTGTTGAGCCCAACTGAACTCATTCTTCTTGGGGGCAATTGTCAGTTTAACCCAATCTTTGAAGGATCGTATCAAGGCTAATCTTCTTTCTGGATGTGTTAGCCTCCATCGTTCGCTTCTTCGGTACTCATATGATGAAACAAGACGAGCCCACGGGTCTCTGAAAAAGCAAAATTTAAAATAACTATTAAAATCCTCCTGTGATAAAATATTCGATTCTCTTAGATCTTCCAAAGTAGAATGGCCACTTTTGTCCGCCTCTTCGCTTCTGAAGTTCAGGTCTGCTTTTCCACAAGAAAGCCCGTAGCCTCTTAACGCAAAATCTACGCTCGTCCCCCCTGTCTTGGGGATATGACAAAATACAAATTTATATTTTGGGGATATGATCATTTTTCTTCGGTATTCACCACCCCATAGTCATGCGGAGGGATATTCGCATTAAGATACGCCATGCATATGATTACACATGTTTGGCACTCTCACTGGGACTTGAACCCAGAACCCTCTGTTTAGAAGACAGATGCTCTATCCAATTGAGCTACGAGAGCAAGTCACCATACCGGAACAAACCTTACAAGAACAAACCAAACATCAGCAAACCTAACTTCACCTAACCGAGCCTTTCCGCACCTCACCAAGCACTGCCTCACATCACCTGACACCACCCTACCCAACCTGACGGCAAATTCTATTCCTGAGAATCTTCTTTGCGTTTTTCTTCCTGACGCAATTTGTAATCCTTGATCTTCTTTTGGACATCAAGGTACACCTTGCTCCGCAGAAAAGCCTTCTCTTCAGCCTCTTCTAAGTCGCATTCGTCCTGCAACTGAACCCATGCGTCTGTATAACGCCGTTCGCATTCCTCACGGAATCCCGCTCCACGTTTTTTGTAAACATGGTTTTCTGGGTCGTCCCATAAGCGTTTATCAAACGCTAGACGATCATCCACCACTGGCTCAAAGTCAGGGTGCACAATATGTTGCGCCCGACTGGGGCTGCAACGAATATGCCTTGCTCCCGCAAAAAGCAACGTCTCAGGCTCATCCCAAGCTATCGCAGCTACCCTAACTGCATCCTCACGGGCACTCATTTCCTTACCACACTTATCACACGTCATTAACTACCTTTCTTCTTCTTTTTCGAGTGTCTCTTTTGATACTCAGCAACTTTTTCAGGATTGTCTTTTTGCCATTCCTTGGAATACGCAATAAGTTTTTCCTTATTATTTTCATAATAATCTTTAGCTCGCTGCTTCGTAGCTTCTTTATTTGCTTCTCTGTATTCTCTTTGTTTGTCCTGAATACGAGTTTTGTTTTTCTGATACCACTGAGCTTTATACTCTGGTCTGTCTGACATAATATTTTCCTTTTTATAGGGTTACTTTCATTCCTGCGGGGTCTAACTTCCCCATCAATTTTTTGAGATCATACTCTGCCTTTCTCCTCCATTTCATTTGGATAAACAAAGAATCAAAAATCTCCTTTTCCTTTTCGGCCTTTTCAATGTCGCAATCACCATTCTCCCATGTCACTCCAGCTTCGGGATCAGAAGTGTTCCCACACCGGAGAGCGCAAACTATCAGTCCGTGACGTTCTGCAAGATGATTCTCCATCTTGTCAGTCATTGCTTCGTGCTCTTCCAAATTTGTTATATTTGGGCAGCACTCATCTAAATTTGGTGCAATACTATAAACCGAATCTAATTCTGTATAATGTGTCATTCTTCCTCCAATACTTTTAAAAAATTATCAATACTCTTTCTTGTTTCCGCTTCTTCTCCGTAGACATCCTCCCATGTCACTTTCTTCCATCCCGAAGTCGTACATTCGTACCACTGTGCTTCTATGCAAACAAAGTCACCCACCATCATGGATCTAACCCCTGCTCTTATGAAGGTGTCGCATTCCATGTCCGACCCCCCGTTGAAGCATGCGAATGTCTTCTCCAAAAGTCTCATATGATTTTTTCCAACCTTGTTCGTTCCCTGACATTCAGGCTCCTCCGAGAATCTTCCCTCGTAAAAAATATTCAATTTACGACACTCCTGCTGAGTTAACTCAGGATACTTAATGGCAACTGACAATATATGATCTTCTTCTTTCATTGTAATTATAAAACTTACCTTACCTCACCCGACCCTACCTTGCTAAACCAAACCGCACCCGACATAACCGCTCCTAGCATCACCAAATTTTAAATTAATCATTTAGCCCTCACAATCGTTGGAGTCTTGTGTTCCTTGCGGAGCTTGTAGAAAACGTGATTGCCAACAACCGCAACAGGCTTAATAGGCTTTTTAACCTCTTTCCCGTCGGGTAATTCGATAATCTCAAAGGCCCAGTATGGCGGTGTCTTCATATACTTCTTACTATAATAATGATCGGCATGCCTTGTGTATTCGACATCAATCAATGTTCTGCTTCTGGTGCTCATATATAGAGAACGAGCCAGTAAACTAGCATAGGTTGCCTCCTTAGTCTTCAAGAGGTGCTTGCAGTCGCTGACTGTTTTGCGCTTCCCGTTCTTGTCTTTGTTCCAACAGGAGAACTGCCAGTCCTGTCTACAAATAGTCGTAGCATGCAAACCTCGATTGGCCATTCTCTGGGCAATGGTCCCTGCCACCATGTACATGCCCTGTGGCCCTTCCGAAGCACTTTCTAGGAGGATCGTACATGTAATAATTTTCTCATGCATATTCAAGGGAGGCGTGAGAGCCTTCATAGTCCTTAATTGTTTCTTAACCCAGACGCTAGCTGGACTTTTCTTCTCTTCCGAAAGTCCCACAAAGGGGATCAACAATAGTAATAATATCTTTTTCATTTTAATAAAACTTACCTTACCACACCTCCACCAAGCCTCACTTCGCCTCACCAGACACTACCATACATGACCTTACTCTACCCTACCGTACCATGCCGCTACAAACGACTCTTACACCCTACCTGAACGCACTCCGCTCCCTCGTTAAATTCATCAAGTGGGGGGCTTTCGCCCCCCATGTTAATTAGTCTTCTAATTCGAGAAGTCCGTAGTTAACGACCTTGAACCGACCGTACATTGGTCGATAGTCACCTACGCCATTAAACCGACCAGCTTCAGCCAAGACCTCTTGGAAGTCGATAGCACCATCTGCTCCAGTATCATTAATATACTCAGCAGCCAACACTTCGAATTCGAATGTAGCTTCCCACCCTTGACGAATCAAAGGACGAGCCCTAACGATTCGACCACGGGTTGATGGGTTAACAACAGAACGACGATCTTCCTCGTGGTCCTTCATTCCGAGGTCAGCAAGTTCATGCCCACCGGACCAAACAATCCCACTCTTGAATAGCTCGTATGCACCCTTCCGAGTATTACGAGGATCTTTCCAAGATTTCGCAGAGTTTCTCATTGCAGAATGAACATACTCAGCAGGAAGTCCAATGTTTCCATTCTTACAGCGGAACAGCTTTGCTTCTAAATCGTCTACCATTCGTTTGGAAGAACCTTTTTTAGCACTCGATTTAGCTTCTGTCTCTTCGATTACGAATCGATTAAACAGCATGTCCGAAGTGCCTTTGATCGTGAACTTAACCTTATAAGGTTTAGAGAGATCCAAGATCTCAGAACCAGAGCCTCCTTGTCCCTGCGATTCTACCGAATCTTTTTTACTAATTACTTTAGCCATAATATTTCCTTTTTCCTATAGTGGGTGAAACGGTCATCCACTGTCTACAAACAATAGTATCAGAACCGAATTTGTTTGTCAACGACAAAAGAGAAAAAAATACCCCGTAGCAATTCGGGATATATTTATTTTAATTTATATAACGGAAACCTAAGCAGTCGGCTTGATGAAACCCGTCCAGATAACCTTGCAAGATCTTCCAATTTTGCTCTACAGAGCCATCTGTATTAATGGAGTACGTCGGATTACCCTTTTCAAATCCTTCGACGTGATATTCTTTTCTTAGCTCTCTATTCGAGTGCAGGAATATTTCAATCACTTCGCCTCGAACCCAACCATCATCGTGTCCAGAAAATTTTCGGATATTGTTTCCCCTCAATTCATCTCTCAAATGTTCGTAGGGATTTACCAAACACATAACCACATGAGTTTCTTTGTCAACGGGGCGACTTTTCCAGCTATTTTCTCCATCGTTAATATGAATGGCTTTCCAGTCACCGTCTTTACTTTTTTTATTTAAGTAAGTTGCTACGGCGTTTGCGTTTCTAATATTCTCCTCACGCCCTTCTCGCCCATAATTTTTATTAGTAAACATTTCCCTAAACTCATCTCCATCAATGATGAATGGGGTGTCGAGATGATCGGCTAATAATTTACCCAAGGTAGTTTTCCCTGACGCTGGTTGTCCGTACAATACGTAAATCATCGTTCGTTAACCTCCGGAAACGTCCCGTCGGGACGCATTCTAAATTCTCCAAATTCGCTGTTCATATACCCTTTGATGGATGCATCTATTTCTAATGCTAACTGTTCTCTTGCGGATTCTGATGCCATATTGACATTTCCGTTATAAGAATCGGAATACCTGTCTATTGCTAGCCTAATTATATCTTTCATTTAGTTACCTCTTTGGATTTGCTTATTAGATTCCTAAGTTTTCTCATTGCCTTGAATTCTATTTGTCTAACTCTTTCCCTAGTGATCTTGAATAACCCACCGATTTCATCTAAGGTCATCGGTGAACCAGTTTCTATCCCAAATCTAAATTTTAATATTTTGCTTTCTTTCTTAGTTAGTCTGGACAGAAACATGAGCATGTGCTTTCTCTCGCTGCTGGACTCAGCGTCCCTGCAAGGATCAGAAGCCTTCTCGTCAGCGATGATACTAGCCAAGGCGAACTCGCTATCTCCATCACTTGAGATGTCAGCATCTAAAGAAGAAACGGACTGCCCTGACGCTAAGATTCGCCGAACGGCGACCCTGTCTAAATCAAATTTTAATCCAATTTCTTCGTCTGTCGGTGCGTCCTCATTAGTCCTTTCATATTCTATAATATATTTTAATATATTATTTCTTAATGTGTAAACGTGTTGGGGGACCCTAATTGGAGACTGATTTGACCCGCCTAAATCGGCAATATAACGCATTATCCCTTGCTTTATCCACCAAACCGCATAGGTCGAAAACCGATTGCCTTTCGAACCGTCAAATTTGTCCACCGCCTTAGCCAAACCTATATTTCCTTCGTTGATTAGATCTTCTATATCGACCCCATTAGAAGCAGAAAATTTGTTAGCAAACATAATAACTAATCTAATATTTGCCTCAATGAATTTCTTTCGTGCGGCCTGACCTTTTTTGCCACCTTTTTTTATCTGAAGAGAAAGAGACTTCTCCTCTTCCGCCGTTAAAAGCGGGACAGGTTCAAAAGAGTATTTACCAAATAACATTAATATATTTTTCTATCAGTGAAATCGACAAGAGAAACGAATTTCACCTTGTTCTTCGGGACCTTAAAGAAAAGCTCGCCTTTCTTTATGTATTTATTTGGCACTTCATACTTCCCGCTTTCTAAAAGATCACTCCTTTTCACGAAAGCTAATTTGGTCAAACACCTACTCAAAACAACAAAACTGATAGGGACTCCTAACTTGGTAAACTTTTCTTTCCTCTCTGGGATGTGTAGGTCTCTAAAAGGAAATTCGTTTTCACCCGACCAATTGTATTTTATTTCAGGCTCAAAATATGCTATCAATTCATCTCCTAAAAGACATTTTAAGTCGGGGCCATATTCATCTTGGTTTTGTACTACTCTTACGGATTCGTATTTTTCAAAATTGATCTTTTTTAGGATTCTGGGCAAAAAATTTATACAAATTCTTTTGGCCAGCCTATCGTTCTTCGCATGCAGTTCAGCATCAAATTTTTTATACTTACCCTTCACCTCGCCCCAAGGCCCCTTCTAAATATTTTTTAATTTGTAATTCTTGTTCTTTCGCTTGTTTGCTGAAACCAGCGTTTTCTAAAACATACTGTGTTAAAATCGTCATTTCATTATCTGGGTTTGACCCGTTTTTTTCAAATATATATAAGATCCACCCAAGAGAAACTTTTTTACTGGGGTCTTTCGTTTTTATTTCTTCTGTATTCCCATTTTTGTATCTAAAAAAAGATTCTACAGCTTGAGTGCCAGCTTCGCAGCACATCTTATCGAATCTATCTTTGTCATTTGGGTAATCAAGCTCGTTTATTTTAAACTTTTTTTCCCAATTATCTCCTCGAACAATAAATGTTTTCATTTAATTATACTCTATTAAAAGGTGTACTTGAACTCATCTAGGTCTTCTTCACTTAATTTTGTAGCTACTTTCTTCGTCTCCTCATTGAAGAAATCTTGATACGGAGAGTGTCGTGTTGAATTTTTGTGTGGGAGGTTGGCGTCAACATTTTTTATTTCATAATTAGATATGAATTTTTTAAATTCTTCATTAATGTTTTCAAACCTCAATATCTCATCCACTTTAATTTTGTTATTCAAAACAAGGTGGGATTTTTGAGAAAGGGAATAAAAAAAATCTTCTCTTTCGTCGTACATCTTTCTACAGAAAGAATCAAAAGAACATTCAGGATCTATAAAATGAGAAAGAATCCGCTTGTAACTTTTTATGTAAACAAACATTGAAACCAAACGGTCGTAAGGGTTTCTTACCACCGCAAACGAAGGTACGTTCAAAATTCTACCCCCAAGCTCTTCAACCGCTTCACTCAGTAAGCAATGAGAAGGAGCAAGGATGCCTCCGTACCTTCCATCGTTCGCTCTGAGGAAACTAATCAACTTTTCATCCCTTACTGTGTTCGCTTTTCCTAAAGCTTCGTAGATGGAAGTGCTGGCGTTTTTTGGTATCCTCACGAATGTGACCGATAAATTCATTAACAATCTGCCCCGAAACCTTGTGCTCTGGCCTTCTTCATCTCCGTTTCGAATTCGTCGGCTAGCTTTTTGTAACGCCCTAATTTTTCTAGAAAGGATATTTTTTGCTTGTTGTCCATGAGGTCGTACTTTTTTCTATATTCGGGTATAAGTCCTTTGTCTCTACGCTCTCTTAAATACACTTTTCTTCTATCAACGAACGATCTTTTTTCCTCTTCTGTCATTTCGCCCATTCTTTTGTTATGATATTTTAACTGTTTATCGCTCCTTAGTTTTTTTTCTTCTTTGCTTAATTCTTTGACTCTTCTTCTGTTTTTCTCCCTATGTTTGTCTTTCCATTCGGGATCTTCGTCGTATTTCTTTTGGAACCATTCTGCTTTGTATTTTTTTCTGTAGGCAGATCTCTCCTCTTCCGTTTCGAATTTGGATTTCCTCATAGTCTTTAAATATTAAAATTTTAATCATCATTCTGTCAACAACCAACTTATTTTTTTAAATAACCTCTCTTTTGTGAAAATATTTTATTTCATGTCTAACATTTTGATGAGGCTCCTCAATAAGAAGAGGGGAGTAATGATGCCACTCTCCATCCGGTCTTTTCAAAGCGACCTCGTCGAGATGATCATCTTCTTCATCTACGAACTCATCAAAAACTGCTCGAATAAACTCGCTTAGACCTTTGCCGCTCAAGTCTTTACCTCTCACGGATTGGACAACAAGTTTCTGCTGCTCCATTTCTCCGTCGAAGTGCCACTCTTTGCGAGCGTCCTTTGATGATGCAATCGAATAATTGTAATAAGCCCTTTGAATCCTTGGGAATTTGAATTCCTTCATTGTCTTTTCCTTTTTCCATGGTTATTTAATGTTCTCAGCCTTTGGTTATGGGCTGCCTTACAACAGAATATTATCAGTATAAGACTATACTGTCAACCTCCAAATTCAAAAGAGTTAACCTTTTTCTTCAGTTAACCAACTGCTGCTTTGAACTTTATCTCCAAGTCCGTAAACGGACTTTATGCCTAATTGCTCGCAGACCTTGTGCTCTGGCGTATTTTCCCCGCTTGTCCTGTCTCCTCCATTACAGAAGAGAAGCTCATCATCTGGATCTTTTATTGATGCGAGTATGGTCAAGGTTCTACAAACAGTTTGGTCTTCGTCTTTTGAAGCAATGGCAAGGTCAACCACCTCAAGACTATCGATAATCTTCATCCGTTCGCCCATAAGCATAAAAGGCTTCCCCTTTTTCTCTATAAGGAACTCATCTGTATTAACGATCACCAAAAGAGAATCTGACATCTCTCTAGCCTTTTCGAAAAGTTCTACATGACCGATATGAAGAGGGTCAAACCCTCCACTTACTATAGATACTCTCATCTAATTGTTTACTAAAAGACCGTTATGAACCATTTTACTAAATCCAACCAATTCGAAGCCCGTGAGGCTTCCTCCTGAAGCTGTCCTATTGGCACAAACCATCATGTTCCTTCGATGATCGTTCCAAATAAGATCGCAACCTTCTTCTCCTGTGTTGTCCTCCCTTAGACTAATCCTTAGGGTATCATCTTCTTTTTCGTAATAGATAGTCGCTGGAACGATTCCCTCATGATCAAGAACAGACTTTCTAATCGAAAGCAGCCAAGTTGCGCCGATTAACTTAATTTTTAACAAGTTTCCTGTTATCACGTCTAACTCTAATTTTAATACTCCCTTAATTGGCTCTGTTCTAAGACAAAATTCATTTCTGACTTTTCTATCTTCTATAGTGATTTCAAGTACATCTTGTACGTCATCGTATTTTATTGGGCTTCTCATGTTTAATGTATTTTTAAAAAAGCGGGAGTATCTTCCCCATTATATGCGTCTGTAGTATTATAGCTCATCCATTCACAAGCCGCTTCCCAAGGGTCTTCTTCATCATCTAGGTCTTTACTGAACTCCTCCGACAAAATTTCTAAACACTTGTTGTAGTCATAACATACCTTAGGAGACGTCCCTTTGCTTTCCACGACACCCACGAAAGCTTCAAAATATTCCGGATAAGTCTTTAGATCTAAACCAAAAGCCTCGCTTATATACTCTTGCAGTTCTTCATTACTGCTTATTTCGACAATGGATTCTCTCATATTTTTTTATTGTTTTCTTTAAGGATACTATTTCTTTTTTTAGACTATCGTTTTCTGCTCTTTGCCTCATGCTCCTTTTTTCTTTCTCGCTAAGATCTTCAAAATATTTCTCAAAAGATATATAACCAACATGTTTACCTAATGAATAAGCTTCTCTCCAAGCTACCCCCAAGGTGTAGCCTCCAGAAAATAAAATTTTTCCTGAAAGATCTTTTATATGAAAGACTGATGGCTTCTTAGTGTGATCCCAGACGCACGTAGTCGCAACATGTTCTAGTTCTTTTTTACTCATTTTCGCCCGTTGCGTGTTCTATTTCGTTATCTGTTCAACTCCTCTTCACATCCATAATACTCGTCTATATCTTTCTTCCACTTTTTGATATATGTTTCATGAAAGGACTCGATCAGTGAATCGTAAACGCCCATGTGATATTCACGTTCGTCCACATATTTAAGCGGGTCTAGTTCCATGTTAAAACAAATCCCAGAGTACGCCATTGGTATAACTGTTGGGGCATCTAACAACTTGTCAAAGGCGTCAAAAAGTTTTTTAACCACCTCTTCCTTCAGGGGGTTTTCTCTCATGTACTCATTAAGCCTTTTTCTCTGCTCTTTATCACGTTTTGCGATGTAAGCCTTTGCCTCACGAGCCGTCATACTTGACAAACCACAATCTCTTTCAATAAGAGCATCTGGTGTGCCTAATTCCTTCAACATTTTAATACGTTTTATGCGGTTTTTATTCCACTCTTCTAAATTCTCTAAGTATTCTATCTCACTCATATTACCTCAACTCCTTCCTCAGCAACCTCCATCTACCTCCATCAGTTTCTCTATCTCCAGAGTCAAACTCTTTAATCATAGATATTATATCGTCTACGCTATCAAAAATATACTGAGGCGGGAAAGTACCCATTAACCATAACGGAGTATTTCTTTTGCCCCCTACTATTGAAACAAAAATCGGCTTTTTCATTTTATTCGCCGTAAAAATCTCCTCCGCCGAACCCCAGCTTGCCACCTTTGGATTAAGATGAGCAATAATAAAATCACTCCTGTCTACCAAATTTAAATCATAACTTCTTATTTCTTTCATCTCGTTATGAACCCTCTCGTAATCCCCATCGGCCATCCAACCGTCCATAACTTGTCTTTCCGGTTCGCTTTCTCTTACATCTTT
>Ga0098044_1000595_pt1 | contig 19040 bp, 6 predicted proteins | sample 10_taG_FD_75053 | JGI IMG/M metagenome (GOLD analysis project Ga0098044, IMG submission 75053) | Marine viral communities from the Subarctic Pacific Ocean - 10_ETSP_OMZ_AT15264 metaG | ecosystem: Environmental > Aquatic > Marine > Oceanic | place: Pacific Ocean | collected 2015-01-16 | reverse complement strand
TAATGTGTTTTTCAACCCCGAAACGTGCGGGCGAGTTGCGCCGACTGCAAATCGTTCTCTACTGATGCTTGCGGAAAGAGGATACGAACCAGTTAAAACATCACCATATGCATATGAAGTATTATAAGTAGCATCAGTAATGGTGCCAATAGAATTAAAGCCGCCATCTTTTGTGGTGAAAGGAAATATCAATGCTTTGACACCAGAGCCAACTTCCGGATCATAAGTGTGGGCGCTACTGTCACGGTCGATATTTAGTTCATATAAACTAACATGGCCAGTAGGGACCATGGTATCATTATTATTATATGCACCGCTAATCGCACTTAAAGAGTTTAAATAAATATCACCACTTATAACATCAAAAACATACTGCGGGTGTGTTTTTAAAGTGTTACGAAGAATATTTTTGTCTTCAAACTTATAGTATGGCATAGCATTTAATAATCCAACCTCACGCGCAGAGTTAACTCATTGCTTGGAGTTTTCTTTAAGGGCTCAGACAATTTAGCAACCGCTAAGAGTTCATTATTTGGCGAGTAAAGACCAATAGTTGTCAAATAAGACACTGGTTGTGCAAAAGGATTGTTTCCTTTAACTCTAATTTTACTAGCTGTCAAATAAGTTGGATTAGAAGAATAATTATAATCTCCCGTGTTAGCTCGACAGAAATAAATTGTTGAATTAAGTTCTGTAGTATTGTTGAACTGGATATCAACTAGTCGGTTTCTCAATCCGTCAGCAAAGGTGTCAATGCTAGATTGAGAAAATGCGCTGTAAATAGTGGTTGTTGTACCTGGAATTCCCCACGCTGGGGCACCTACATCGCCCGGGCGCTCGCCCGGGCCAGTCATGGCTTTCCGCTGTGTTCCGTTATAAAATGCAAACGGACTAACAACTGCAATACCCGCCTGATAGTATATGTGACCCATCGCAGGATTGGCAGCAGTGCCTATATCTGTCGATGCCGTATAAAGTAAACCATATTCACCAGTGGGTGAATTTACAAAAAAATTAGAAGATGCTCCATAATCTGCCAAAATCAATGTGTCTTCTCTCGCAGAGGTTGTCCCGCCGCTCAAGAAGGTCATAGAGAATCCACCCTTCTTAATTTCATCCTTGGCCAAAAGTCTGGCAAAATTAACAAAAATTGCTTCGTAGAATTTTCTACTCCCAGCAGTGTGGGGGTCGCCACCATCATTTAAATTTCCATCCTGATCGAACGGTTGAATGTTTCCGCTTATATCATAAGGCACCAAAACTTGAGCCATTTGATCATAAATATTTCTCTTCTTGACATATTGCGCAGCCGTAGTAAATGCACCGCTAGGGATTGATGATCCAGTGCCAGTAGAAGAAGAAGCTGCGAGTCCGACAGTAATATCAAAAATATGATTTGCAGAAGAACTTAAATAAGGATAATCATATACTGACTGAAACATGCCGTGAGCATATGTTTTAATATTATTATCAGAATAAGTTCCTGAAGCAATGGTGCCAGTAATTGGAATTGCCTCGTGAAGTAGCGTTCTTGTTGTCGCCACATCGTTATTCAAAAGTGTCTTAAATGTAGTTGCCATGTTTTTCCTTCCTTTTTATTGCTTTTTGACAAAACGAACTGGTATGTCGATTCTGTATCCTGTTGTTGCCCCAGTAACTCTAACAATAGTATCAATATAATAGAACGTTGTGGCGGCGTCATCGACTGTCGCTGCAAATGTATTACCAAGTCTTTCAAATAGATAAGTGCTAGTTCTCAAATTGGTTGAAGCTCTTATCCTAAACGCACAATGTGTCCCTCTTGGGCCGGCAATTGCTGTGTTAATTAGATCAGCATCGTTCTGCGCCACATCCGTAGACGACACGGGGGTAGTTCTCACAAAATCACCAGTCGACAAATAATAGCTAGCAACATTATCATCATCTATAAAAGAAAATGCTGTGGTTTTGCCAGTCGACGTGGCGCCGACGAGGACGGCCGGGTCTGCAGTGGTTAACGATCCCAATCTATTATCTATTTCTACAATGTATTGATTTTCCTGTAATTCTGCGTCAATCTGATAAGCATTGGATATTTCTAATGTATTTAGGCCCTGGTCAACACGAATGTTAGTGATCTTCGCGTCGGTCGCGGCCCCAGGATTGTTTCCGGGAATAAACTGCCCTAGCGTATTATTGTAAAATAAGTGTGAAGTTGTATCGTCTACAGTTATAACAAACGATCCGGAGCCAACATTAGTATTCCATTGCACATTTTGTGTTGTCTGATTCAATACAATAACTGGCAAATAGAGAATATTATTATTTGTTAGTGTAATCAGCTTAGATTTCATATTTGCGGTGTTGTTAGTAAAGGCTTCTAAAACCGGTGATTGGAGAATTTCTAGATCGTAATAGGCAGAGCCGCTACTATTCGTCGCGTCGTAATTGCTATAATCGATCTCATCATCTCCAAACGCATATTTTGTAATTCTGAAAGAACCATCGCCCTCGGCCAATCTTTTTCGACCCGCATCCGTTAGTACCGCATCCAATATGATATCGCCACTATTATCTAAATATGCCATAATAATACTCCTTTTCCATAATTAAATAGTTACTTTTTGTTGTTTTTTCAATTCTTTATTTTAACATTTTCCTGAGCTGTGTATATTTGGCTCGCCACTTGAAGATTCATTTTCTTTTTGAATTTTAGCAACATCCTTCACAGTTAAATTCAAATCAAATTTCTTACCCGTCTTTTTACTTGTAAATCTAAATTTAAATGTCTTGCCCCACACTGATTTATCCAGTTCGGGATCTCCAATCATTTTATCCAAGTCACCACCCGTAACTAGCCCAACTGAACCATTCGTATAATTTTCTAAAGCATCCTCGTCAAGAACTCTTTGATCCATGGTGGGTCCAATTCGAATATATTTCATAAAACTCTTTGTAGGATCATTTGCTTTTTTATCTTGCAACTCATTCATGAAAAACATTTTAAATATTGTATAAGGCGCCTCGCCATCTTTGTCTACAATTCTAGCCAAATACACTGGGGATGGATTAGAATAATTACCATGTGTATCTGTTTCTCTAAATATGTAATAATAATCTTTATTTGTTTTTAATGTATTATCGATATACCCAAGATTTGACAGGCCTCCGCCAACAGACGCTATTCTTGTTTCACTAGTAGGCGTAAAGTCTTGATATGATTTGGGTTTTTTATCAATTCTTAATATTTCTATAGAGCCACAAAAGTCATCTCCAGAGTAAGTAACTGGCCCCTTCATTTTTCTCTGGTTTATTCTTGTCTTAACTTGTGTGGTTTCCTCATCTTTGTTCATAAGAATATGAGTTTTTCCCTCATTGCCTCCAACTCCAGGTACCAAAACTTTATCAAGAGATATAGGATATAAATCATATTCTCCAATATTAAAATTACAATTTATTAATACTTTGTCAGTTTCCCCATAAAGCGGTAGGAATGATACATCTGGAAATATTGGTGGTTTATCCCAAACCAGTGTTGTTTCGAGAGATGTCAAAAAATAAGATGCTTCGTAATTTGTGGCTTTCTCTTCCGGAAGATAAACAGTATTGTTGGCAGACGCAATTGTATTATAATACGGAACTCTAATTAAATGTACGTCTGGTTTATAAGTGTAGTCTAAATCAAGACCCGCCATGCCAAGGGCCTGGGGAAGAAAAAACGGGTTTGTGCCGGCGGCAGAGGGAAGAAGATACGGGTTTATGCCTTCACTTTGATATTGTGTGCCAATGACAAAAGTGTGTGCATAAACTTGATAGTAATACCCCTTATCATATTTAACTTGTGTGTCAATATATTTTGCTGTATCCATACCTGGAATATTTGGAATGAAAAAGCTTTGTATAAATGATTTAGTTTTTGTATTGAGTTTTCCTGGGTTGGGGCCGCCCACCGGAGCATAAGAAAAATTCTCACCAGTCTTTTCTTCTTCAGACTTGCCCACGCTATTACCTGGAGAATATGGTGCTTCTTCAAAATCAGCATCTGTCCAAGCTTTATATTTGGCAACTTCATAAAATAAAACTTCAGAATATGCTTTTTTGCCTTGATATATATCTTTTACGCTTCTTACTCTTTCATTAATAAATTTATTTATTTTTGTCTTTGCAGCTATCCATTTTAAAAATGAGAGGGAAGCACCAGCAGATTTAGGAGGAGCTTTTCCAAAAACAACAGGTTTTAATATGCTGATGTCATCAGACAATACCCCTCCTTTTAATTTTTTTAATTGTGCGATATAGTCAGCACCGCTACCTTCATTATTTATCCAATCATAATATTGAGGAGGGAGACCTACAAAATAATTTGCATGTGATTGCATGTTACTTACGCCGTCCTTAACCTTACCTAGAGATGCAGGAGCTGCATCTAAATCTAATAAAAGGTCAGTTTCTAAAAATTCGTTTAACCAAAGATGTAACAACGTTTCGTTAAACATTGTATTTTGTTCCGGTTGTACATTTCCTTTCACAATTTGATTATCTTTTCTTATTACACAAGTTTCATTTAGAGTAGTTGATGCATAAATTTTTATATTATTATAAAATTGCTGCACACTTTTATTCAATGAACTTTCACTTGAAACCGTATACATAGCTGCCATGGCGTTCTGCATGAATATATCTGTGAGGCCGGCCTTATATAATACGTCCCCCACATAACCACGATTGGCCATGGGTAAATCAATATCAACATAAAAGGGAAACATCTTTTTCAGTTTGGCTGCTTCATCAACGAAATCTTTCATTTTATATGCAGAGACCCCTACAACATTATATTTTTTTTGTTTATTTGCAAATCCAGAACCCTTGACACTCCCGAGCGACCCAAACTGAGCGCCAGTAGCTAATGGAGTCTTATATTTGTCATAAGCTGGGAATATATTTTCCCCACCAGACTTAAGCTTGTTTATGGTGTTCATCGTTAGAACCCATGCATTTAAATAATCGGCAATATTTTTAACTGGGCCTTTATTTATATCTTGTTTTTTGGTGCCTATCCCCAAAAACTGACTGAGCGTGTTGTCTAAGAATTTTGCAGTTAAAGGGTACATTTCTTTTTGAGGATCATCAACATGTAAGTTTCCATTTTCTTTTTTACAATATTTAAAAGTGGCTGGGGGGAGCCACGATCCCTGGTCTGAGTATCTAAAGTATTTCTCATCCGAAATTTGATCATATATCAAGGCATATATATTGGGCAAAAAAGGTTCCGGGATGGGATCTAGGCCGATGTCATCTGCGAGAGGCACTTTTATTGGCATATTATCTGAGGTAGGATAATCAGAAATTGCTTTCTCATAAGGCAATAAATAAAAATTATAATGACCTTGAATTTTTACTGGAGATGATAATCCCAGATCCTCGCCAATGTTCGCTTGGTAAGCGTTTTCTAGAAATGGCTTTTTAATTTCAAAAGTTGCATCTCTATATGAATGGCCGCTGTAGTTTTTTGGAGCAAGTATACTCAAAGCATCATTACCGTCGATGTCAGGGACAGACAATTTTTCCCATTTCTCCCCGTTCTCATTCCCATCAAACTCTTTTAAGTTTTCGAAAACAGGATTATCCCCAAGGCTATAAGTTCTAAGGCGAAGGAGTTCGTCCATCAATAGAAGTCTAGATTTATATTGGCCGGCCTCGTTGATGCCCGGCTTGGGAAGTTTTGAGGAAGAATACAAGCCGCTTTTCCATGCAAGCGAATTATTGTCTGCAAAAGATCCCAACGACTGAAGATCATATGTATTAAATGCGTGAGGAGAGCCAATACTAAGAGTGCCATTTGGGGACTTCTCTACCAAATAAGATATTTTGGCGGCTGCTCGAAGCGGATCTGCAGTATCTGAAGGGGCCAGCGGATTAAAGATATCTACCTGAACGCTATTTTTATAACGTGTTTTATTTCGCAGCATGGGAAGAGCGCCGGCGAGAGATCCAGGTTTTGTTGCCTGTTGCGCAACATCAAAAGCAACATATTCAAGAGAAGCAACATTTTCTGGATCCACAGACATATTCCATGGAAACCATGACTCCGCTGCAATAAAGTTGCCTTGACCACCCCAAGCCCAAGCCGGGAGAAGGCCTCTCATTAGGGCGCTTGGCCCTTTAGTTTGGGCGGCGCCGACAGCAGAAACAAGTGAATAGTCTCCATACACTTCGCCCACCGTTCCTTCAGGATTACCCTCCTCAAGATTCATAGTTCTAAAGGGCGTATTAAATGGCACCACCAATATAGTAGATTGTGGGGACTTCATAGAAGAGAACTGATTATCAGGTTTCTCAAAAAGATCAACCTCTACCATTTCGCCTGTTTCTGGGTCTTTGTACCAATTAAATATTGTAGCCATTTATTTAATAAAATCCCCCTTCGTCGTCGTTAGGCACATGCCGACGATAACGGTCGTCGGGCATTTCGACCCCAATAAAATCAAAGCTAGCCATTTGTTCTTGAAGGCTTTTATTGGTTTCGGGAACATCAAACATGAAACCGGTGCAAACATACTCTGTTCCCATTTTCATAAGCTCTTGCGGATTTTTTAAGTTTACTATACTCAAAGCCATTTTTAAACTCCTTTTTTAAAAATTGTAATTATCAGTGTCCGGGCCCTCGTCAATAACGGGTGGTGGGGATTTAGAAAGATTATCTTCATCCCCGACATCAACCTCTCCGATGCCACCTATTGAAGGCGACAAATCTTTTAAAGATGTTGCAACTATTTGTAGGCCCGGTTCTCCAGCTGATATTTTTTTGTCTGGGAATTTACCTATATATGCATTGCTTGAAAAGTTTTCTATTTGATGTTGTGTGGTGAGAAGAAAATGCCCATCATATACTTGCATTTCTAAAGCTTCATACGCCTTTGTGTTGAAAATATCATACTTCCTCTTAACTAGCCTACACAACAAATGAATACTAGAGCCTTTTGCCGTCGCCTGATCGACAGCTACATTTATAGCATTTAATTTAGTAAGAGTCAGCGGCTCCCATATGGGGGCTTTCGCGGATGCATTAAATACTTCCTCATATTTTTTAGCGTTACCATCTGGATTTGAAACAGATTTGGGAATATTTTTAACTCCTTCATAACCAGCCAAGTACTGTACTTCTACTAAATTCATATGATTAAACCAAAATTGTCCAAACTTATCTATTTTTAGATCCTGATTTTGAATATCTTGGTTTAAACCACTTGAAGGTTTTTCATAAAGTTGAGGCAGCCCTCCATTTAAATAATATCGGAAATCAGGATCTGGCTTCCACTGGGCGGCGCCTTCCGGAAGGTTAAGAAAAACCCTGCTCTCAAGGTTAAGATTTGCAATAAGAGCTAGCGCCTGGAAAGGTAATTCTTGAAGTTTTCCTGCGACGTCACCCAGAACTTGCATGTAGAGGGTATCCAAAAAGACACCACCCACCCCAGGAGATTTATGAGCGAATATACTATTATATAAGTTATTCACATATTTATATAATATGCTTTTTTCTAACATAGGATCGAAAGAACCCAGTTTCGCATCTAAAACTGTTGGGGCAATAAAAGTCCCGTTAATCAAAGATAACAATAATTTTTCTTGACCATAATTTTGAGCCCATGGCACGTGCATAGTTTTTAGTAGTTGATCCGATGGCGTTGTATTCTCTAAGTTTTCAAATGGAACTTCCGGGGGCAATGGATCATTTACATCATTATCCCAAGAAATTATTTTATTTGGTGCACCTTCCGCGTCACCTATTAATTTCTTTTTGCTGACGGGCATATTGGCGCTGATCGGATCAACAACAGAATATTGAGGAAAATATATTCCCCTGTATGCCAAGGTTTGATATTCCTTTAATATTCTTTCCATCTGATCGTTGATACCCAAACTTCCATCTATTTTATCATCTGGACCATATCCTAATCTATGGTCGGAGTTTGTATCACCATATAATCCCATTTTATATCGAAGTATATTATTAACAACCATCCAATATTCATTCTCATTATTAGACTGATGATCAACAATATATTTAGGCAAATGAGTTCCGCCAATTGGAACCTTAAGGTGCATACCAATCGAAGGCATGAGATTTAAATTCAACTTTTGCTTTGATTGTGGGCCATGATAAGCTGGGATTTTAACCGGCAAAACAAATGGGCCCCCATTAAAATTTGGAAAATATTGATTAAATTCATTCAGGCATCGCGTTATATAATCATTAGATAGTATCGTTTTAAGCCCAATTTGAGCTGTTGTCATATTAGGTAAAGGAGATGGTGTCGTCCCAACCAAAAAGTCATATCCCCCGTCAGAATGTGTTGTGTGTACCAGCTCTGTCGGTTTTTTAAAAGTATGTTCTACTTTGATTTTTTTTGTCGGAGAAGAGTGTAACGGACTGCCGCCGAGCGCTTTTGGCTCATGATAAGAAAAAGAATGTACTTTAGGAATCTGTACAGTAGAATATGAATTAATAATTGATTTTATCTTGTCCGCTACTAAAATTAATATTTCGCTAAACACATTAAAAGATTCCGGGCTTCCGGTATATACGTTTAGGAGCCCCGTCAAATCCGCAACTTGAAACATTGGTTTTTTTTGTGCAAGCATTGAAAAATTCTTAACGGCTGCAGCTGCGCTAATAATTGCGCCATGAGTATTTAGTGTGGACCACCCCTCTTTTTCAAATGTCTGTTGTGCTAACTTGGTAAACTGACCGGTCTGAGAATTGAAAATAGTATTTTGCCCAAATGAGCTGTGGAGCGGATTATAACCACCGTTAGCAAAACTAGTCATAGGCTTCAATTTACTAATTGCAAAAGTAATTTGATTATAAAAATTGACAAAATATTTTAATGTTGGGTCAGTTATCTCAACCTCCAAAGAATATTCAAAAACTCCCCGACTTATATTTTGAATATCATAATCTGTAAAAGTATAATAGGTTATATGTGATGCATTTGCAGTACTGTTAGAAGTAGAATTTTCTATTTTTACTGGAACCAGTGCTGATTTTACGGGAGGATTATATTCTATAATAAGCTCGTCTTTTGTAACATTAGCGTTCCCCAGCTGTCCGGTATAATATATGTTAGGGAATCCATCATATATTAATTTTCTACCCGTATCGTTGATTACATCGCTTGACGCAACAGTGTCTACTCTTTTTCTATAAATCTTAAAAGATTTTATATTTGGCACGCCATTATTAATTAAAAAGCCGGTTGCAAAAGACCCTCCCCCCAAGTTCGATAATTTATCTAAAAGGCTTGGCATCATACAATATTTTTTTATTAACTTTCCCCAGTCAATAGAAAATAATAATTTACTTTGTCTTTTTGTGTTGATTGTAGATATTAAATCTCCGAAACAAGCCAGGTTACTAAAATCAGCAGCGGCGACTTGTGTGAGTTGATTATTAACATAATTCCCCCCAAAGATAAGACCTTTTTCAGCATCAAAATTAAAAATTTGTTTCTTTATTTCTGCTACCTGCCTGAAATCTTGCACACTACTATTGTTTACCATTACGTAATCTAAATAAGGTTGTGCAGTTTCCGGATCGTGCTGATTGCCAGCCATAAATCTGTCGTTATGTTTGTGGACTCCTCCAAACCAAAGCGTCCCCATTATCTTGTCAAATTTATTGTTTTCTTGATCTGTTGATATAAAAAAGACCATCCCTTGTTTTGGGATTGTAGAATTTTTAATGATAACAGAGCTAGCCACTCTTCCTAAATTATTATAATCCTCCCAACCGAATTCGCCGTCTGTAGCGCCCTCCAAATCCTCGATCATGCTTGACAGATCCAGTCTGCATATTGCAATTGCTGCTAAATCAGATGGAAACGCAAGTCCTGCTATTTCTTGTTTAATTTTAACTGGAATTTTATAGATTGTTCTTCCATCAGGCATAATATGTTGATATTTTTGTTTAATAAAATCTCTTTTGTTTTGGAGGCCGGCCTGAGCGTCTCCTAGTGTATTCATCGAATTTTCAACAATATTATCAAGTGTCCGAGAAGTATATTTAAAATCCATATTATTGATTAATTGGAATGGATACGATGGTGGCCACTTAGGGATTCCACATTCTGTTGTATTGACATCTAAAAAAGCTAGCATGGTGTCTAGTATCGAAGAGCCAAATTTTTCTTCATCTTTTTTTGTTCCTATAAAATGTTGATAAGCTTTTTTGCCTTTTTCATTCTTAAAAGTTATAAGTTGAACTTTTACATATTTAAAAATGTCATCGACAAACATACCCAAATCGTCAAATAATTCTTCCACTTCTAGAAGCAAATCATATGTTACAATCAATTTATTAGAATCGGTAAAATCGGAAGCTGTAGGATCACTTGTCCAGCCGCCAGTCCCTTCGGCCCTTTTATCAATATGGGCATCAATTGCCGCCTCTCTATTTGCAGCAATCTCGTTTAAAGCAGCGTTCGCACCCTCAAGAGTAACTTTATTAATATAAATATTTGGTAGTATAGAATTTACCAAGCCGTTAAAACTAAAATTTGCCATTATTCACACACATCCTCTATATTCTGATTCTCGGCAGTACCATATATATTAACGGGAAGGTCTCCAGCACCAAGCGTATCATTACAATTAAATATCTTATCGATAAAGATATTTTTAACTTTATCTTGAGTGCCTTGCAGATAACAAAATTCTTCTTCATCAATTTCAAAATCAATATCAATATCAAAATAATATTCAATATTCTTATCAGTAATAGCTCCGTTCTCATCGGCAAAATATAATCTTTCTAAAACTTCAGGGTTTGTACCAACTGCATTGGAGGTAACCATATAAACTTCTAATTCAAAATTTTCTTTTTTGAATTCCGTATTTGCCTCTTCAACTTTTAACATAGCGAAATCACCCAAAACCATAACATAAGAATCATCCATGAGCTTATATGGAGTATTTAGTCCATCTTCCGATAGTTGATTCTGTGCCTCCATAGGCACTAAATCGTATATTTCTGTAGGGATCTCATCTAAGTCCTTATAATTGGGGTCTGGAGGGTAAAAGCAAGCCTTATACTTAATATCACACCCTAATTGAGGAATAAAAGTTGTAGGCACTGTAGTTGAACCAGTGTAGGAAGCATTTGCAGACCCTGTCCATGCATAATCTACAGAAACTAATTCTGCTTTATAAAAGCCCACAGCCCAAGCAGCTATATTATTTGAATTATATGCGGAACTGCCAATTGGGTTCATATAAATATAAGAGCTATCTGGTGTTTCAAGAAGAAAATCAGAAGCTTCTTTCTGAGATGCAGCAACCACTCCGGGCATCAAATTATTAACATGTGTGCCATCCTCAGAAAAAACTCCAACTTCGGCGCCCCTATAAATACTTTGGGGTCGTAACCTTGGAGTCTCCTCCTGAATTCTTCCTTCGATATTATTTTGTAATTCAGCATCTGGTCGGGTCGACCCGGTGCCAACAAACTGTATATCATAAATTATATCATCATCAAAAAAAGCATATTGATGGGGCTTAAGTTTTCCTAACGAAAGCAAATATCTACCATAGGATGTTAATTCTAGATTTAATGTTTCTTCTTTTGGATTCGCATATATCATTTGGATATCCCTTAATAAATAGATCTTTTATTATTTTGTTTGTTTTTTCAAAAAAATCACAGGTTGTTTTCTCCGGGTCCGGGTCCGGGGCCCTGGCCGGTGGCGCCCAAAATTGCTGGTGGCGGGCCTATCGTTTGTAACATAACAAACTGGTCAGGAGAGAAATTAAAAAAGTTGAGCGGGACTTTATTAAAAGTATCAGGATCAGTTTCAGTAACAGAATCAAAAATAGGCGCGATATTCCATAAAGCTTCAAATGAATCCATATTCAACATATCTATTATTGTTGATGTGTTGAGAGGTTCTGTTCTTGGTTTTAACGTGACTGTCTCATTTATTTTTGCTAGCTCAATTAATGAAAAGAAGTCATAAGGCCAATTATAATTATAGCTATACTCGAGGGGAGGTTTTAATCCTTCTGGTGTTGGCCCCATATTAGTTGCAGTTATATCGTGATAATTCCAAGAAGCCTTTTGTTTAACTTTAAAAACCATCCATTGAATATTTTTTGGAAAGCCTATGCCAGAGGGGCCAATCTTATCTCCGGGCACATCATTTAAGAGATCAAAGCCTCTGTTTGCATCTGCGGCCGCGGCAATTGCCTCTATATCAATTAAGTCTGTGGGGTCTGGCTTCCAGATCTCTGCGGTTAAAAGGTTCATGCCAAAATCAATTTCAGAAACTGCACATTGAATTCCGCTGGCTGAGTCCGTTCTCTTTTCTGAGGGGAGTACTCCCTGCCACATTTTAACCAAATCGTCTTGAGTAAAGTGGTGATCAAATTCAAATATGGCCATGGCCATAGGTTCTTGATTTTTATTCATCAAGAAATTAAACCTAGGCGGAATAACATATTTTTTCATTGCCTTCACTAGATTAACAACTGATGGCGCAGGTTTATAATTTACGGCGCCTTCGACAAAACTAAGATTTTTTACTAGATATTCACTATCTTTAATTTCAGGATTAAGCAGCTTCGATTGAGCCCAGTCGATAGTTTTCCTATCTATGCGGAAAAAATTTCTGTTGCCTTTATAATTTTCATAGAACGGTACCGCAACAATTGCTTCACTTATAGTTTTACCCTCTATGGGGATTTGGCCCAGGTTTTTACCTGAATTTAAATCAAAGCCTAATTTTTCTGCAAGATTTCCATCGTCGTCGTCACCAGGTTGGATTTCTAAGAATACGCCGCTGCCGGCACGAGGGATAGTTCCATATTGATGCCACATTCCCTTTGCAATTGACCATTCTCGATTTACGGGCATAATAGAAGCGGGGCTATTGGTGAAGTCTAATATTGGACATTCCCACTTAGGTTGAATTACCCAACGTGTTTTGCCGCCTTCTGTAACAACTTGATTCCAATTTATAGAAGCGCTTAGTTGCATAGCTGCTTGAGCTGCAGGATTAATTGTGCCGGCCGGCACGCCGGGGGCCCCCAGTGCGGTGGCCACCATCGCCCCAGAAGTTATCATGTCTCTGTAATATGAAGCTGTTATAGCTGACATTACATCTGTTATTGTTTTAAAACCACTAGATTCTGGAGTATAAGATATCTCAATATGACTATAACCATTGTAATACGGAGGAGTATATGGTTCAAAACTGCCAGTGGCAATGCCGGTCCACTGGGGACCATAGAGAGTATATCCGCCGGCATATATTGGGGGGCCAAAAGAAGACCCATAAACAGGAATATATGTGCTGTTGACCTGGGCGTCTGTGGGTGGTGAGATCCCGCCCGGAATTGTATGTGTTCCAGAGAACCATGGTACTATACCGCGTTTGTGGCCGAGCCAGGAGTACGTTAGACTTAAATATTCGGCTTGGTCGGCTCTGTCAAACGCCCGATTATACATCATAATTGTGGGTGGGTTATATTCATAAGATGCGCTATTGTTGTAGCGAAGTGCGCCGGCGGTTGTTGTTGTATTCTGAAGGGTAGCGAGATTACGTATTTCTGAGTGGGAGCACACTATTCTCATTTTATAAGTCTCGTCTGCTGTAAAATAAATGAAATTGTCGGGCATATCCGGATGCCAAGTGGCATCATCTTCTGCGATCCCTATACCCTCTTGTGTTGCTTTAGAAACAAAAGTTGTCATTGGGCCATAATCATTATCATTTTTTCCATCGGTGGCTCCCAAAAAGAAACGCGGAACCTCTGATATAAAGTTATTAATTGCCAGATTATAAAGATCATTTGCAGGCGTTCCAAAACTTCCAGTACTATCTATCGAAGAGGAGCGGTGTGTTTCGGCGTCCACTATTTTCTCAATGTTACTGAGCCAAGAATGAGGAGTTACGAGAGCCTCAAAAGGTGCTCTTTCTGTTGGCGGAATGGTAGCTACAGCAACATAATGAGGCCTCGATCCGGGCTTTAGATAATCTGCAACTGGTCCAGTAAATATAGGATAATCAACTGCCAAACCAGATTTAATTGAATTATATAATATACCAGGAGCAAAAAATGGTGTCACTAGAGTGCGCCAATTAGCCTCTGAACCTTTAAGTTCAGCATTAGGAGCATAAGATTGACTAAACAAGGTTGCTAGCTGCACTGACCTCTCAGAAGGATAAAAACCATCATAAGGAAGGAATTTCATGAGTGCACTACATTTAAGAGTGAGATTTGTAGGCATCGCAACATTTGAAAAATCGCTATCAATCGGTTGAAAATATTTCAAAAAATCAGTATAGCTGTATACTGTGTAAAAAGAATCAGGACCAAGCAAACTAGTATCAGCGCTGCTACTTATAACTGATCCTGTCAAAGTTAACCAACCAAGATTATCCGCCAAAAATCCATCAGAAGAAGCCTTATCAACAACATGATATTCCATATGCTCACTAATTCTATATTCCGGAATAATACCATAATCTTTGCCAATGCTTCTAACATCTTCAGCATATTCTTTATAAGTATTATAGGAGGGGTTATATCCCGATTGCTCGCCAGCTTCCCATTCAGTTTGGCCAAGATAAAATGTTCTATGGCTTGGGAGCGCGGGCTTAACTTGAGGAATTCTTCTGTTATATGTTGCGCCGGCAATTGGAGATATAAGACCTGAATCTGTGGGGCCATGCCAAATACTATAAGAGTTCTGAAGTTCACCTTCAGAGCCAGAACTGTATAATTCATCGCCCGCGGATATGATTCCTCCTCTGTCTAAATCATCTGCATCTAAAGACCATATACTAGCTGTTCTCCAAAAAGCAGTCTGAGAGGCAGTAATATACCCTTGCGAGTTTATTGTCTTAAGATTTCTGTCTGCGCGCAGATCTTTCCAAAAATTGTTAATGAAGTTGGGCCTTTCCCTGACTAAGGAAAGATAGGTATAATGTTCTCTTGGATAAATTCCCTCGCTTATTTGCATATGGCGAAATTCATCTATTGGATTGGCATCTCCACTAATATATGTGGGAGTGTTCCACAGCAAATATTTCTTTAGTGTATCGTATGCTAATATTGTATTATCTGCAGCCTGTAGAGTTTCCCCAATCTGGCCGGCCCTCGACCATACCAAGTTTGAATTATTTAAATCAAGAAGATTACTAATTTTTGGATCTGGAATATTTGTAAAATATGCTTTTTCATTACCATAAGAAGTCCACATATTGGTTGGTTGGTTGGCGGGTGGTACTGAAAAAGGTTGATCTGATTTATAAGTATATTGGTATTTGAGCGGATTAAATTTTGAAGTAATTGGTGGTTCAACTTGTGATACGATACCATTATTATAACCAATATAGTTGTTATCTACAACGAACGATGTAACTTTTGTAAATGTTTGAATGTTGTTCTTATAATTATAGCGCATTACAGGATTCTGGGCACCTCTAATTTGTTTCCACGAGGGCCAGCCATACGGGCCTTGACGGTGGAGGATAAGAGAGTTGAATACTTGAGGTTGGTGGCCGATGAACGAGAGATCGATAAAGCCAGGATCCGGCTCGATATTCAAATAACTGTCGGAACCAGGTAATAAAGCTGCGTCCAGCGCTGTGCCTGGAGGGTATCCTAAAGTATTTGCGGAAGAAGAAACAGGTTCTTGTATGTTAGTGTTCATTCCAGCAAAATCTGTAAAAATAAAACCTGCATGGACCAATGATGAACCCCATACCCTCCCAAAACCGGGCGGGACGTAGCTTCCAAAATCACTAGCACTGCAAAATGTAATATCAGTAGAGGCCAAACTTGCATTGCTAAAGTCTGGTTGTTCATAACCTAAAAATGGGTTTAAAGAAGTCAGCGCAGAAGCTGTAATCCATGCATATTGATAATCACTTCTTGGAATGGGATGTTGTACGAACCAATTATCATATGTGAAAACGGAGCTTCGGAAGCCCAATAACTTTTTGACCAGAGCGCCGTTGTTATCTTTTACCATACTGGTGTCAGACAGGGTTCCATCCAACGATCCATATTGTGCCGGCAACGTTAAACCCGATGTCCAACCTTCGCCACCCCACCAGGCTATTAAACGAGAAACTCTAGAATGTTTACTTAGGTCTCCCGGCCCTTGGCGCTCATCATCAGGATCAAAATTTGTGGTTCCATTATATATCTCTAGAATTTCAGACGCAGAACACTCGCCATGGAAAATGCTAAGTTCGTCCAGAAAGCCTTGCCATGCTCGGCTGAGAGGGCCAGCGGCGGCTCCTAAAAAGCAATCATCAACGGCAATGCCTATATATGTGCCGGCTGGTGTTGTATCTTCTGTAACAAGTAAAGTTACCCCATTCACATATATTGTAGGATCGTTAGTAACAGAAGTGGCATCATAAGTAACAGCAATGTGGGCCCACTCATTGGTATTAATAATTGCAGCCGTAGACCATACCCCCGACATACTACTAAATCTCGCCCTGAAGCCGACTTTACCTGTGGCATCTACAGATAATCGAATGCAGCCGCCAAAATCAAATATATACGGATCACCACCGCCGGCGACATGGCCTAGATCTATTGGATTTACCCAAGCAGAAAGGGTAAATGTTTGTGTAGAACCGGCCGCGGTTCCAATGAGAGCGTCCCAAGTTGCTGGGCCCCCAATATTTACATTATAAGGGTATGGACCGACGCCGTTGAAATAGAGAACTTTATTATTGTGGTATTCTATCGCTGGCAGCTTCTTTTTACTATTTCTATTAACTTTGTGGAAGGAGCCAGTCCCATCATAATTTGAAGCCTCTACTGAACTACTACCGCCAATATAAGGGACTCCGGCTAATGTATATGCCGCCACAGTTTGTGCATCACTAAAATATCCAAATTGGTTTGTATGGTCCGTATACCACTCATTAAGAGGTGTTCTTACATTTAAATTTCTCCATGGAAGTGCATTATAAACACTATATTCTGCAGCTGCAAGATCAAGCATTCCTTCGCCCATCGTTGCAGGACTTCCGGGGGCGGAAAAGCGATTAACTATAATAGATTTAGTACTACCAGTTAAGTCTCTTCTAGGTATAGCAAAATCAATAACACCAGTAACATATGTAGAGGGAGCATATGTTGTTGGCAAATTGCCATCAGATTCGGCTAAATATCTATTATTAATTGAGCGCCCGTTGGTCATCACCAATTCATAATTGTGTGAATAATTTCCTATATTTGTAGCATCCAAAACTTGATCTGGGCGCCCAGGAATAGGGAACGTCGATCCAGTAAACATTTTAATATTTTTAATATTTACAGGACGCTTTGTTATCTCGCCTCGGGACGTACTTCCTCTTGGAAGGGTTGCATCAAGATGCATTTCATTATTATAGATAGCTCCAAATACCAACAACGTGCCGGCGCCGGGCCATATTCTCCAACCCTCAATGCGGTTAACAACCGTATCGGGGCTTGTATTGTGTGGTCTAAGATTACTGTATATATGTCTATAAGATCTCCCTCCAACAAATTTCTCAGTAAAAGGAGTTTGCATGGGGCGCCCATAAAGCGGCCCATAAGTATCTTGATGAAGATTGGTTATATCTATGCCAGCTTTAAAATTATTAGCAATATTATCATGATATCCCCCCGTTAGAGAAGCGCTATATATATTAAAAGGCGCACACAAATCACCTTTCACATTTAAATAAGGTGGTACGTGAGGGAGAGGATCCCAAATTAGAGGATCAAATGTTTGTTTTCTTTTTCCATTATTCAATGCTAAATCATCATCACAATTTTTAAAAGGTCTAACATTCGCGCTATCAAGATAAAACCATTGAATTTCGAAATAACTTCCGCTCCTAGGATTTTGCATAAACCTCAGCAAATCAATCTGCTTATTTACAAATTCATTTACTCCACCTTTAATGAGCGGAGATTCATCAACTTTTAATCTAAGCGGTTTTGCCAATCTTCGTGTAACATATGTCGAGCCGGCGTAAGTAGTTATTCCTGATGAACCGGAGGATCCTAAAGTGGGCGCGCTTGCATTTGTCTCATTTATAATAGAATCGAGTATTGTTTGTTTGTTAGAATTAACAAAAGCATTGCTAGAACTTAATGGAGGTGTCGATCTGCTAGCGCGGTCTTTCCACCACAAACAATTGTTTGCTTGAGCCGTGTTTAATGGCGCATAGCCAAATTCCCAGTTATAAAGAAGCTCATTAATTCCTAAAAGATTCCCTTCAATGGTTGGTGTTTTATCTTCTAACGTAGGATATTTCCATCTATATTTATTTCTTTGCAACACAGTATTTTCAACCATGGTACGAACATTTGAACCATATTGATCACTTATATCTGAAGACATTGGCACCAAATAGCCTAAGAGAACATCTAACGTAAGGTCAATCCATTTATAAAAATCAACATATTTATCTAAACTTGGAGTGTTACCGACTCTCTCATAAAACATTTGACGAAGCTTCGCCATGTCTTTATAATCATCGCGATATTTATTTACTGGCTCACCAACAAGATTATTAAAGTCTTTAATTGTAGAGAACATCTTTATCATCTCATCAGAAATGGTTTGATACATACTCTTTTCAATTGACGTATAATAATTCGTAGGTCTTGCTAGTTCGCCCTTATTGAAAAATATATCATCATCTGTTAAAACATTAACCATATCAGAACTATTGATCATTTCAGGCAGCTGCTTTTTGCCCGAGCTAACATATTTTTTATTTATTGGTAGTGTGGAGTTGGCGGGAAAATTAAATCCTTTGGGCAAATATTGTTTGCCAACAATCTCACCAAACTGTCCGTATTTAGAAACCTTTTGGGCTGAACCAGAAGAATAATCAGCCCCAATAAACTCACCACTACCATCGGATCCGGTTACAGTATCAAAAGTCCAATTTAAAACTAACGTATCTATTTCAGGTATTCTTGTTCCAGTGAGCGCAGTTGGATATAAATAAGAGCTTCTATAAGGATGTTCAGCACCATAATTTTTTACATCTTGATTG
>Ga0098044_1000590_pt1 | contig 19161 bp, 7 predicted proteins | sample 10_taG_FD_75053 | JGI IMG/M metagenome (GOLD analysis project Ga0098044, IMG submission 75053) | Marine viral communities from the Subarctic Pacific Ocean - 10_ETSP_OMZ_AT15264 metaG | ecosystem: Environmental > Aquatic > Marine > Oceanic | place: Pacific Ocean | collected 2015-01-16 | reverse complement strand
TATAGTACAAAGATATAAAAAAGAAAGAAGGGCTGCTCTAAGAAATGCCAAACTAAGATTATCTAAGCTTAACTTAGAATATATGGCTCAAGTAATGAGAGGCAAAGGTAAACATATTAAAAACTAATAAATGCCAAGAATACAAAATAATTTTCTAAAAGGCAAAATGAATAAAGACCTTGATGAAAGATTAGTGCCAAAAGGGGAATACCGTGAAGCACAAAATTTGTTAATTACGCATTCAGAAGATTCTGATGTAGGTGCTTTAGAAAATGTATTAGGCAATGCGTATGCTTTAGGGGAGTATTTAATACACCCAGAAGAATTATCAAAAGGCGAGGCCCAAGTAATAGGGCATTATGCTGATGTATTAAATAATAGAATTTTTTGGTTTATAACTAATTTTTCTGGTTCCTCAGGCGACAATATAAATACAATGGCATTTGCTAGTACGGATCATTTATGCAAGATATTAATAGCAGATTTAGATAATATTAGCAATAATAATATAAAAGTTTTAGTTAATGGAAGTTTTTTAAATTTTAGTAGAAATCATTTGATTACAGGTGTTAATTTAATAGATGATTTACTTTTTTGGACAGATAATTATAATCAACCTAGAAAAATAAATATATCAACAGCCTTAGCAAATCCAAACTATTATAATTCAGAAGAAAAAATATCAGTAGCTAAATTTGCTCCATATCAAGCTATTATATTAGTTGATTCAGATGGCAGTGGCCATGACACTACCTTAACTACTTTACCATCTATAGAGTCTAAATATCTTGAAGATAGATTTGTTAAATTTTCTTATAGATTTAAATTTGAAGATGGCGAATATTCTACAATAGCTCCGTTTACACAAACTGTTTTTGCCCCTTTAAATAGCGGTAGAATTAAGACAGAAACCAATGTAGACTATAATGAAGAGAATATATATAATGATACTACTGTTGATTTAATGGAAAATAAATACAACAAAATACAAGTAAGAATACCCCTTCCTTCTTCAGAAACACTATCACCAGGAACAACTTCTTCTTGGCCTAATGATTTAAAAATAAAGAAAATTGAATTATTAGTAAAAGAATCTCATGGGGTAAATATAAAAATAGCGGGTGAAATAGATATAGACGCTACTTTTGGCAATATTATTGCAGATACATCTGAAAATGGTACAGAAATATATACTGTAACACCTGTTGATACAGCTTCTTATGCTAGATATGCTTATAGATATTCTTATAAATCAGAAGAACCATTTAAAGTTTTACCGGAAGTACAAACTACTAGAGTTTATGATCATGTTCCTATCCGTGCTAAAGCACAAGAAATAAGTGGTAATAGAATTATATATGGTAATTATACAGAAAACCATCCTTTACCTAAAGATGAATCTGGTAAAACAGGTATAAATTATGTAATTAATAATAACAGCAAAGGGGACCAGGAATATTTTAATACTTTTGGTCATATTCAAAATTTAAAAAATGCTTATAAATATCATTCTATAAAACAAAGAAGAAATTATCAAGTAGGTGTTATTTTAGCAGATAAATTTGGTAGACAATCTACTGTTATATTATCAACAAATACAGATAATGTTTTTTTATCCGATACATTTAGAGTACCAGCTGTGCAAACGACTCAATACGATGATAGTAACTCACTTTATACTTGGTCTCAAAACGAGAGTATTGAAGCCATAGGTAAGTCGCTAAATATTCAATTTAATGATTCTAGAATAGTGCCAGCTAATCAAGTTTATAATGGTGATATAAATAGTCTAGATTATAATCCTTATGGGTGGTATTCTTGGAGAATAGTTGTTAAACAAAAAGAACAAGATTATTATAATGTTTATACTACCCACCCCGCAGATAGTTGGAATGCCGACAGTAATAGTGTAGATGTAAGTGATGCCGGTAGAACTTGGCTTTCTTTACATGGTGATAATGTTAATAAAGTACCTAGAATAAGATCTACTGATGATGTTATTGATCCTGCGGGCGCTACTCCTTCAGAGATAAGATTATTTCCTAAAGTAGTAAAAAATTCATTAACATCTAACCATGGAGATTCTGTAATAGGTAGTGATGAAAAACCAGTTGAAATAATAAGTATTGGTACAGCTAGGGAACATGGTTTGTTAAAAGAAGAAACTGAATTTAATAAAAGTGAAATTACAGTACATGATTTTATAAAAACAAGTAAAAGAAATCCTGTTGTTGCTAAGTTGTCTAATTTAGCAACTAGCCAATCTGCTACTGGTAATAATGTTTCTTTGCATACAACTGCTACGGTAAAAGATAATCCTAATAATACAAAATTAGTGGTTTTTAAATCTAGAAATCCATATGTAAAAGTAGGACAATATGTTAGAGGCATTACACCTAGTGGGGGAGTTGCAATGATAGATGATTTTGTTGTAAACTGTGGGCCTATTATGGCTTATGAAGATCCTGTAAATACAAAGCAAATTACATTTGTAAGAAATTCTGCTACACAACCCGTTAATGCGGCTAGTTTTTATTCAGCTTCAAACCCCAGTGGAGTATTTAAACCACTTGATAAAATAAAAGTTGGACAATATATAAGAACAGCAAATGAAGATTTAATAGAAACAAATTCTAATGGAGATGAGTTTAGACCAACAGTTGTAGAAATTAAAAAAAATGAAGCTCTTAGAAATGCTGATGATGATGACGGATGGCAAGAATATATAATAACTTTAGATAGAGCTGTTGGATGGAGCGATCATAGCACTACAGATGTTTATTTTTATGATTTTACAACTGTTTTAGCTTTAAATGAAAAAGAAGAATCTGGAGTTACTTATCAAGAAGTAGAATTATCAAGATCTCAATTTTTTGATCCTGACACAGTTTTATATTTTAGAAATATAGATAATTCCCCAGTTGCACCAAAAGCAATAGGATTAAGTGTTTTTGAAACAGAACCCTCCGAATCTAAATTAGATATTTTTTATGAAACATCTACTAGTGGCTTAGTAAGTGATTTAAATTTACAAACAAGCGTAGAGTTTGAATTACCATATGGGCTGACTATTAGTAATAATTCATTTAGCGAATCAACTTATCCTAGTGATGAAAACGATGGTGTTATTGGATTATTAACCGCTTCTGAAGTAACAGGCGCTGATCTAGGATTTACTTTTACTGTTATAGGTATTGAATCACCTGGAAGTCCAGAAGGTCTTACTTCAGAATCTTTTGAAGTAAACAATCAAGGTGAACTAGTGGTAAGCAGTCAAGGTTTTGTTTGGGATCCAACAGACAATAATAATAATAAGTTTAATGTAACTATACAGTATACAGAAAACGGTGGTGGAACATCACAAGATACTATAAATTTAGAATTAACAAATTCAGAACCATCTATTTCTGTTAACGAAACAGAAGTTTCTATATCCAACACAGCTGAAGAAGATACTCAGGTTTTTCAAGCTGTTATAAGAAACGGTACAGCTAATACAGAGCTTGATGACAAGTTTTTACGAGTTGTTTTATCCAACCCAAGAGGCGCTAACGGAACTGTTACAAATGCTGGTAGTAATATTATAGATACTACTTATTATGATACAACAACAACTCCCCCTATAGCTGGTGCCGGAATTAATTTCGGCATGTTTAAACATAGTATTGAAAACGGAGTTTTAACAGTTAAAACTACCGGGTATTTTAATGGTGGATGGTTTTTTGAAGGTACAAATATTGTTATAGAAGATAATATACCTGAAATGGCTATGTCTGCTGAAGATAGAACAATAACTTTTACAGTTTATGATGGTGACGTAGACTTTACAACAGAAGATGATGGTTTTACAGATAGTTATAAATTAGCTCAGGGGTCTATGATCGTAAATAGAGGTGGTGCTAGAGTAGCAGGCAAAATGTGGAAAATACAAGGTGATATTTCAAATTCAACATTTACTAATACTTGCAGCGCTAATGTATGGGAGATGACTCAAATAGATGTTTGGCTTGAAAATTGGGCTGGCCCAGATGTATTTGCAGAAAGCAACAATATGATATTAACCGTTGCCCCAAATAATAGAGTTTGGATATCAAGTAGCGGTAATGATACTAGTAATTATTTACCTGATGGATTTTATAAATATGTAGTTGGTCAAATAGAAGATGTAGATAATTTTGGTAATACTATTGGTATAACTAGTAATTATTCTGTAATTGAAGTAGTTGATGGTATAATAGAAAGTGATAATGATTGTAATTAATAAAGAATAAAATATGGGGGCAATAATAGAAATAGCATATTACAATACTTTTATATTAGCAGGTGGTACAAACGAAGGTGATTACCATATTGAAGAAAATAGGATAAAAGGTGGTTTTAATAACAAAGCAGTTGATTTAGGCGCAAGAGCTTATTTAGTTGATGAAGAATATAACTTAAGGGTTAGAAAAAATGCTATGATTTATTCTGGTATATTTAATGCTAAAACAAAAGTAAATAATACTAATCAATTCCCAATTGGAGAAGAAATAACTAAAGCTGTTGATATTGCTAATGGTAGTATACAAAAATTATATGCTGAAGACACAAATTTAGTTATATTCCAAGAAAATAAAGTTAATAAGGCTCTTATAGATAAAGATGCTATTTATACAGCCGAAGGTAGTCCATTACAAGCTTCTTCTAATATAGTTATAGGGCAAATAGTTCCTTTTGCTGGTAAATATGGTATAAGTAAGAATCCTGAGAGTTTTGCAGTATATGGCAATAGAAAATACTTTGCTGATAAAAATAGAGGAATTGTTTTAAGATTATCTCAAGATGGTATTACACCTATATCAGACGCTGGAATGAAAGATTTTTTTAGAGATAATTTACCCTTGGCAAGAAGGGTTTATGGTATGTATGATGAATCTAAGCAAAAATATGTGATTTCTGTACATAATAATACATCGCGAGCTGGTTTAGTATTAAAAAATAATACATCTCAACCTCATCAAGCTATTGGTTATTCTACATTAAGTTTTGATGAAGGATCAAAAGGTTGGACATCATTTTTTACTTATAAACCAACATTTGGATTTAGTCTTAGAAATAATTTTTATACTTTTGATAAACACAATCTTTGGAGACATTATTCAGATTTAGTACCAAGATGTTCTTTTTATGGTAGTGCACCATCTCCAGCTATTATAGAATTTTTATTTAATGACGAACCAGGAGTGGTAAAATCATATTTAACTATAGGTTATGAAGGAAGTAGTGGTTGGAAAATGATTTCAGCTGAAACTGATATGCAAATAGCTTACCCAGTTTTAAGCGATGATACTAGCGTTTCTTCAACAGCAGTGCCAGTAAACTTTTTAAATAGAGAAAATAAATATTATGGGCATTTAAGAAATAATACAACCACAACAGGTATTAATCAAGTAGTAGGAGTAAATCAATCTGGAATAAAAGGGTATTTTAATAATGTTAAAATGCAATATTGGAGGCCGGGTGAATTTGTAGCCTCAAAAGTTAAAAAAGCAGAACTATTCAATGTATTTAGCGAAGCTGTATTATCATCAACTTAATTAAATTAAATTATGAGTATATTAGAAGAAATAAATACTCAAGCTGAAAATAGTCCATTAACAAAAGAAGAATTAAAAAAACAATTTGTAGAAAAAACAAAAGATTTAGATTTAAAACATTCTTTTAATTTTGATGAAGCTTGGGAAATAGGACAAGAATTAACAAGAAGACAAACTTTTAGAAATAAAATAGTAGGATTAGAGGAACAAATGGTTAATCATCCAAGCTCAATGTCTAAAAAAGAAATACAAGAAAAAAATCCTGTCAAACATAGTTTTGCTGATGGATGTTATATAAGAGAAATCTTTAATCCTGCGGGAGAATTATTAATAACTAAAATACATAAAAAAGAACACCCATTTTTCTTATTAGAAGGTAAAATGTCTATATTAACAGAAGATGGTGTTGAGCATTTAAAAGCTCCTTATTATGGAATAACAAAACCAGGTACAAAAAGAATTATATATACACATACTGATTGTGTATTTGTAACAGTTCATGCAACTGAAAAAAAAGATATAAAAGAAATTGAAGAAGATGTTATAGCTGATAATTTTAATGATCCAGCTATAAGTATTGAAGAATTAAAAATATTAACTAAAAAATAAATAATTATGAGTTTTGTAGCAGCAGCCTCAATGATATTTGGTGGTACCATGCAGTACGCGCAAGCAGATAAAGCTAGAAAGGATGCTAATAGGAAAAGAAGACGCGCAGAGGCTAGAGTAGCAGAATTAGAAGCTGGTAGACAAGAAATTGTTGATCCTTATGCAGAAGCTATGCGAACATTAAGTAATCCATATGCAAATTTACAAGTTTCTACCCAGGCAGCTGAAATGAGAGGTGAACAAACTGATATAGCTTTAGCTTCATCTTTAGATACGCTTAGAGCCACAGGGGCTGGTGCTGGTGGTGCAACTGCTTTAGCACAAGCTGCGGCAAAATCAAAACAAGGTATTGGTGCAGATATAGCTAAACAAGAGGCTCAGAATATACAATTAAGAGCACAAGGCCAAGCTCAATTAGAAAAACAGTTAGCAACAATGAGTGCTGCAGGCTCTCAATTTACTTTCCAAGCACAAGAAGCTAGAGAAATGCAACAATTAAATAGAGAATCTAGTCTAATGAGTTCTTACTCACAGCAAGCCGCAGCATACCAAGGGCAAGCTATGGCTGGGCTTGGAACTGCTATAGGCGGAGTAGCTAAAATAGGTGGTGAAATTGATTGGGAAGGCAAAGAAGAGGATGAAATTCTCATAGACCCAAAGACTGGATTACCATACCCAAAAACTGAGAAAAATTAAAGACAAAGTAATAAAAATGGCAACAAATAGAAGATCTGGATATTATAATCCATTTGTTACAACTGGAGGTTCATATGAAAACCCAAGATTAGGCATAACTGATTATGGCGCAATGAATAAAACTCTTTTGCCTATAGCTGAAAATATAGAAAAAGATATAAAAGCTAAAAAAGAAAAAGAGAAAAAAGATAAAATAGCATTAAAAGGAATTGATACTGCAAGAGGTAGTATAGGTGAAGATGTTTTAAATCCAAATGATGCATTAATAATGCAAATAAATGAAGTTGTTAAAAATCAACAAGCTATAATAAATAGTAATGCTAGCGACGAGGATAAAACATATGCTAAAAATTCTTATTTAAATATAGCCAATGCAAATGCTAATGTTCAAGAATTAATTAATATAGATGATAATAAAGAAATTTATGATTTATCTGCTAGTGATTTAAATGATTTATTTTTAAAAAATACAGATAATAAATATTCTTATGATGATTTTAAAAAGAAATGGAACGAAGGAGGATTAAAAATAGGTGTTAAAAGACTTGAAAGCGGATTACAAGTTGGAGGTTTTTATACAGAAGATGGTGACTTTATAAATTTTGAAACAGGAATAAATAAAGATACTATAGTAGGAAACATGAGTCTTCAGCATAAAAGTAAAACTCAAGAAACAATTGCGGATTATAATGCAAAAAATCATGGGTTTGGTAAGGACAATAAAGCACCTTGGGAAACTTGGACAACAAAATTAGATTTAAATACAAGAGAGGGTATAAATCTACAAACAAAAAGAAAAGGCATATTAGATACATACGATCAAACTATAAAAACAGCTATTGGTAAAGAAGTATTAAGTTATATGAATACGGAACCTGATATGATGAATAGCGTTTTTAAAAGCTTAGATAGAGATGGTAGATGGATAAGTAATAAGGATTCAATTGATGCTATGTGGTTGGGAATGTATAATATGCCAGAAAAAGGTAGTATAGGTACATGGAATGATGATAAAGTTAATGATGCTATAGCGAGCTTAAATTTAGCAAGAACTAATAATGGGCAAAAACCACTATCAAAAGAAGAAGCTGAAGAGCAAATAAAAGAAGATTTTGATACATGGAAAAAATCAAAAATAAAAGGGTATTTAGAAAATGAATTTCTTTTACAAACTGGTGGCTATGAAGCAGATGGAAGTGGTAAAGCTAGATTACAATCAGAAAGAATATTAAAGGCAGAACAAAAAGGAGCAGTTAAAACAGAAGATGAAAAAAGTATTTCTTCTTTTGGTTCCAACTTATTTAATTATTTTGGCAGTATAGCTGGTATACAAACAGGTGTTGCTGGTGGTGGGCAAATTATGCAAAAACAAACTATAACGCCAGATCAATTTGTTGAATATATGAGTGTTAATAGTGCTGAAAATAGAAGATATTTTAATATGGATGCTTTAGGTAAAAGTGAAAAAGGCCAATGGACTTTTAAAGCTGGTGAAAAAGAAAAATTATTATCATTAGGTATAAGTGATTTAAAAGAAAAAGCAAATGAAGACAGCTGGAGCGATGAAAGATTAAAAGAGGAAATAGCAAAATATAGAAGAAACTTTGACATGAAACTACAAGCCAAAGGTGGGGATGCGAAAGTTTGGTATGTAAGCCCTAAAGGTAAATTAGAACCAGTAAATAACTTTGATGGAACCCTTACGGGTACTATTAGTGCTGCAAAAGAGGATTCAGATTTAACACAAGCACAAAAATCTATGGCTAGTAATTATGCTGCAAATATATTTATGTCTGGCAACGACTTAAGTAGTATTGATGACCCTTGGACTCAAATAGGACAATTTCCAGGATATGAACCCGGAAGTCCTATAATTCCTGAACAAACAAGTGGAACACCGGCAATAACAACTAGCCTTATTTATTCAACACCTAAAATAGATTAAAATATAATATGGAATACTATATAGATGATGGTGTTATTTATCCAGTAGCACCTGATAGATTAGAAGAATTCCTTCGTGATCATCCCAACGCTCAACCATATGATAAAGAGCAAGATGATCAACAAGTAGAGACTAGTATAGCAGAACCTGTTATTGAAGAACAGCCAGATCCATTTATTGGCCCTATGGCTGAAGAAGATCCTGTTTTAGATGCTCCTATTTCTACAGCTATTTCACCTAGACAACAAGAAATAAAAGATATAGAAAAAATTCAAGAATTTTCTAATAAAGTAGATTCTAGCCCTGTTGTAGAAAAATCTTCTTTACCAATAAGATCAGCTGCTCGTGATCAAGATATTAAAAATATTGGGAAATCAATAGATAAAATTATAGGTGATTATGAGGAAAAATATAAAGATACTATTTTTGAATTTGAAAAAGTTGGATTCGGGTTTGATCCAACTAGCCCAACAACTTGGTTTGATGAAGGTGGTATAAGATTAAAAGGGGAAAACGGTGTAGAGGAAATTATACCTCTTAAAGATATAAATCTTGATGGGAATTTCCATAAAAAAATAAATGATTTTATAGCAAAAAATGCAAATGAAGAAGTAAGAAATAAAACTAAACCAATAGAAAATAATATAAAATCATTTTTAAATAATCAATTAAACGTAGATGAAGAAGGTTGGCGTTGGTATGGGCAAGCAGCCGGGGATGATATTAGAAAAAAAGGTGTACAAAGTTTAGAACATTATATTGAAACATTTGGTCAAGAAGGATTAAGAAAAGAATTAAGAAAAAATTGGAATAGAAATAATATACAACCAGGCACAAGAGATTTATTTTCTCTTGAAGATACAATGGAAATAGCTGGTGTTTCTGATTATAGATACGACCAAATTTTTGATGAAGCAATTAATAATCAAATATCTAAAGAAAAAAGGAATGAATTTGAATTTAAAAGAAATGAATTAAAAAAAGAAATAACACAAAGATATGGTGATGATTTTCTTTTAAAAATAGACGACGATGATGTTGATTATAGAGATTTGCCAGAATATGAACAAATAAGTAATTTATATTTTAAACAAGCTATAGATGAATTGGATGATGAGCAAATTGCGATTGCTAATAAAAACGCTGATAGTCTTAAAAAATCTTATGAATTAGCTAGATTAATAGAAGCCGGTGGTGATGCAAATGAAATTGCAGATTTAAAATCTGAAATAGAAACACTACAAAGTGATGCTAAGGATTTACTTCAAGAATATAATGGTAAAAATACTAATTTATTTTTTGATTATTCAGAAGGAGCATCAAGAATAGCGCCTCCAAAAAAAGAAGAAGGAAAAGGTATACCATTAAGAAGTGGCACTAGGACCAATAAGGATGGTACAGAATCAACTCATTTAATGGCTGCTGAAACTTTTGACGGTAAGAATTGGTATGCTTTCCCAACACTATTTCAAGACGAAGATGGAAAATGGGTTGACATGTCTGATGAGCCACGAGAAAAAGCATATGAAGAAGCATTAAATAGAGATGAAGTAATTAATTTTGGTGAAAATAAAGAAAAGGCATTAGCTTTTGGAGAAGGTTCTTGGAAAGAAAAGTCAAAAGGAGAATCTGTACAAAAAGAATATGATGATTTTATTTCTGAATTAAGTATTTTAAAATCTGAAGATTTTCAAGGTTTACAAGAAAGATTTAATATAAATAGTTTAACTAAAGATGAGTTAGACGAAAGATTAAATAAAACATATAATTTAGCTGTAGGAGATTATAATCCTGAAACCCCAAATAAAGATTCAAAATCACAATTTATTACAAAACTTATTAATTTAGGATATGAATATGATAAAGAAAAAGAATCTTTTACAGACGTTAAAATGTCTGATTTAGTTTCTTTATCAGAACATAGCTCTGTTATAAAACAATATATAGATCCTGAGGCTAAGCCAACTATATCTATGGATTTAGGCGCATCGGCTATTAATTTAAGAGAACAGGTAAAAATAAATTCTGTAGAAAGAAAAGCTTTAACAGATATGTATTTGTTAAATATTGACCCTGCTGATATGCGTAGGATTGGCGAGGGTAAAGGTGAAAGAGATACTTTTTGGAATGATGTTTCAAGATTTAGTCATGCATTCGCTGAGGGCGCTATAGAAACACTTACGGAAGATCAATATACTATATTTAGTAAATCAGACAAAATAGCTCAAGCGGAAAAAATCGGTAATGAGTTAGGAATTCCATGGAATGAAGAACAGCAAGAGAATTTTAAAGAAACTTATGCTGAATTTACTGGTAAAACATTGGGGGCTTTACCTCAAATAGCCACTGAGTTTGCAATATTAAATGCTGTTACGAACGGTATAGCTACAGCTACAGGTTTATCAGAATCTTTAATGGCAATGCGTATTGGTAGATTATATAAAAATGGAAAACAAGTTTCCCATGCCGCGGTAAATGCAAAAGCTTTAAAAAAGGGGTATTCATTAAATCCTAGGGGATTAAAAAAATTTTATAAAAGGTTTGGTTATACTTTAAAAGGGGCCACTTTGCCAGAACAAGCAAACGCTTTAATTATTACCTCTCTTATAGAAGAAGGTAAAATGCAATTTATGGGATTACCAACGGGTTCTGGTTTTGCTTTTGGTATGGCTGGGCAAACCTTTGCTAGTGTTGCAAATAGATTAGGATTATATTTTACTGAAAAATCAGGATTACAAGCTTTAAATGGGGCTTTAAAGTTAGTTAGAGGCGGTATTTCTTTTAGTATAGCTGCTCCAACTGCCTCTAATCTTGAAGCTGCTATTGAAGATATAATAGGTGGGAAAGATTTCCAAACTTTTATAGATGAACATTATAAAGAATTATCTGGAGAAGAAATATTTAGAAGATCATTAGGTGAGTTTTTAACAGGATTTGGGTTTGCTATAGGACATCTTAAAAAAGCAGATTTCGCTGTTACTATGAATCAACAAAAAGCTTTGCTTGCAAGAGCTAGAAGATTAGTTAAAGAAGAGGAAGCAAAACCTGAAAAAGAACGCGATTATTCTAAAATAGAAAAATATAATAATTTAGCAAGCGCAGTGGGTAGAAAATTAGATGTTGCAGCTGGTTATTATAGGTATTTTACTCCTGAAATACTTGTAAAAAGAGCAGAAAAAGATTTAAAGAAAAATAAAGATAGAGCAGTAGAAGAATATGGAGAGTTTTGGGAAACAAAAGTACAAATAGGCAATAAAGGGTTAGGTGATTCTAGTGCTACTATAAAAAATATAAATGGTAAAAAAACCCTTGTTGTAAATGCTCTTTCATGGAGGAACAAAGGATTAATACCTCATGAAATGGCCCACTTTTATAGTGAAAAAGCAGGATTTACAGAAGAAGAATTTGAAAAATTATATGACATAGTAGAATTACATGCCGATGCTGCATTAAAAGAACGTTATACTGAAAAAGGCTATAAAAGTTTTAAAGATTTTATAGAAACTGAATATAAAAAAGTTGGTGAAAAAGGAGCTTTAGGGTCTGAAAAAATAGCAAATTTAATTGAATTTTTATCAAGCGATAAAAGCATAATGAAAAATATAATTGAGAATAATGCTTTTTATGGTTTTGAACAAGGTATTAAAAGTTTCTATGAAAGAAGATTGCAAGATAAAGGATTTTTTAAAGGTAAAGAAATAGGTTTTCAAGATGCCCAAGATGTAATGAATGCTTTGTTTAGAATAGCAAACTCTACGGGAAAAAGAGGCGTTAGTAGACAATGGGAACAATTAAGAAATTTAGTTCAGTTTAATAATGAAATTGTAGACGTTAAAAAAAATAAAATAGTTGGTAAAAGCAATGTTAAAACAAGTGCATTAGATTTAGCTATAGAAAAACAAGAAAAATTACAAAAAGAGGCGCTAAAGACAAAAAAAGAACTTGCAGATAATAAAGAACTATATCAATCTACAGATAGAATATGGAACGAATATTATCAAGCTGGTGAATGGGGTAAAGATAAGAAAAATGTTGCTGAAGATATAGCTCTTGATAGAAAATGGGTTGGTCATATTTTTAATAGATTAACATTACCTAAATATGTACACCAATTAAAAGGTTTTGAAAAAACCGAAATAGAATCTTTAGCCTGGGAGTTTATCTCAGCTGAGAAAAGAGGCTTAATTGATCTTATATCTAAGTTTGAACCTGGAAGAATGATAGATCCTGTAACAAAAAAACCTAGTTTATCTATTTATTTAAATTCACTTACAAAACAAGGTGTGCCTGCTATAGACCTTAGATTAATGGAGTTTTATAGAGATAAACCTGAGTATGGTTTAAAAAATGTTTCTTTAAATCAGGAGGGTGTTTTAAAAAATGTTGAAAAACAATTAACTACAGAACAAGTTGATTTTGACGCTGCTGTTAAAGAATTTAAAACTGAAGTTAGAATTAATCCTTTAACATGGAAGGGTGCTGGATTTAAGCCTCAGAAAGACTTTAATAAAGAATATATACAAACTATTGAAAATAGATATAATAGTTTACCTAAAGTATTTGAAACACGTACTGGTGTAAAAATAAACAAAGCTGATTTAATGTTTTCTAATATGCCAGAGTTTTTGTCACCTAGACATGCTGCTGAATTTTGGGGTGTTAGTGAGAAAAAATTACAAGAATTTGCTAATGGTAAAAAGAAACAAATAAGTGATTTTACCCCTCCTCCTGCTAAAGGCAAAAGAAAAGTAAAAACAGAAATACTTAAAGACCCTGAAACAGGTGAAGTATTGGATAAACTAACTGTAGGTAAGTTTTCTGAAATAGAAAATATACAAAGAGTAGCTGATATAAACGCTGAAGGCATGGTTGGCTTGCTACATAAGCAAAGTACTATTCCTTTAGAAATGCCTATTACTAGAAAAGATGTTCGTAGAGATTTACAAGGAATATCGTTAAATATATATGATGCGTTTTTGAATAAACTTTTTAATAAAACAGGAAAAAGAAGTAATGGTATAAATTCACAAGTTGAAATTTGGGAATTAAAATCAGAATATAAAGGGGCAGAATCCGCAAAGAATTTAAGAAATATCGTCAACGATTATAATGGATCTGGTAAGCAGTTTTACAAAGGTTTAGTTATGTATTTTGATAGGATAATGAATACCAAAATATTAAAAGATTTTAAAGGCAAAGAACTTGTTAGAAAAGGCTCTTTAGATCCAAAACTACAAAGAGTGGTGGACAATCTACATACTGGCTTGCCTGCTAAAATATCAACATTAAATTTGTCACAACGTGGTATAGAAAAATTAACAAAAGAAGATATACGTAGGGGATATACTATAGCTGATTTAGCAGATGCAGAAACACATGTATTAGATCTTTTAGCTAGAAATCCTAAAGCTCTTGAAAATATTTGGAGTGAAATGCTTGCTTCTAGGCCAAAAGCTGAAATAGAAGGTTTACAATATATAGAAGACGTTGCTAGTAAGGGTTTAAAGATAGATTACAAAAAAAATGTTATAACTTGGACATCTAAAACAAAATGGACGCCAAAAGAATTAAAAAAATCAAAAGAAGATTATTTTAAAAACTATTTAAGTGAATTTATAACAGATAGGTTTATACCAGGAGAATTATTTAATGGTTTACATAGTTTCCCGCGTGTTTTTCTTAAAGATTATTTTAAATTTGGTAGTAAAAATAGAGGTGTTGATGATACAAATGGTCCAATGGGTAAAAGAATGGATAAGGTGATAAGTAATTTGAGATTATTAGAAAATTCTAAATTAGCTAAAATAGCTAAAAAAGTACCTTTTTCTAAGCAAAGTTTAGAAGGATTAAGTGTATTTGATAAAATGTTAAAAAGAGAATTTGACAAGAGTCCTCATACTAGACACTTTACCTTGGGAAGAATTCAAACATGGGATTGGTATTGGGATGCTGATGTTAAAAGCGTCCATACTTATTTAGATAGATTCGTTGGAGATTTTGATCTGTCAAATATTAAGGGGGAATTTGAGCTTCTTCATGAGAGAAGGAACAAAATAAAAGAATTAGAGCTCACCCACGGGGCTAAGGAATTACAAGCTAAATGGAAAAAAGCAAAAGGCGAAAATAAAGAAAACATAGAAATTGCGTTACAAGAAAAGTTTAAAGTTCTACCAGAAACAGTTCAAGACTCTGGAATTGATATTTATACGGGTAAAGAAAGAACTAAAGAACATGACATTAAAAAGAAAATTGATTTTTTATTAGACAAAATAGAAAAGGATGGTAAATTAACCAAAAGCGAAAAGGAATTTTTGCATGCTAACGAATTATATAATGCCTGGAAAGATTTTGTTAAAGTAAGAGAATTTTTTGAACCAGCTAATTCTCAAAAATTAGGAAAGTTTAATATTAAAAAAATAGTCGAAATAATTGAAGCGGATATGACCAGAACCGCTAAAATACAAGCAATAAGTAAAATAATTGATCCTAAAGTTGCTAAAGCATTAGTTTTATTTGACTATGCTATGACTCTTGCAAAACAAAATTATGCAATGTCGCAAGGCGAAATTGGGACACCTAAAGGCAATAAAGCAATGGAGTACCTTTATAGAGACTATCAAATGACAACAAATAATGTCATATCAGATAGAGCTACAGCTCCTTTTGTTGCAGGATATATAAAATCAGGACCACAAAAATGGGATGCTAAAGGTGAGCATGCAAAAATGGCCGCTGCTAATACTGCTGAAAAATTAGCATCTATTGAGAATAGAAATTGGCAAAAAGATTTTGCAAAGGTACAGTCTGGTTATCATCAATGGTATGGACCAAAAGGAGAAGAGGGTAGTAAAAAAGGTGTAACTCCGGTTTATGAAGGTACTTATTTTAATAAACTAGATTGGGTTTTAGGAAAAAATAGTCCTAAAGGAGAATCAAGGTTATTATATGATATAGATTTACTCGTAAATATGGTTGAATTTTCTACTGGTAAATCTTACTTTGAAAAAGCAATAAGCGAGTTTGCTAGACAAAAGAGAGCGGTATTAGAAGGTAGGTCTTTAAGGAGTTTTGCTATGGATTTTATAATAGATCCATCTCCTTCTAATAAAATAACCCTTAAAAACGTATTAAAAAACAAAACTAATTATGATAATATTCATAAACACAATGGAAAACTTTTAGATGTAAGTATAGGTAAAAAGACTTCCTCTTTAGATTTAAGTAGGAATGAAATTTTACATAAATTAAAAAATATAGATAAAGCAATAGAACTAGCTAGGGATAAAAATAAAAAGAGAAAAGGTATAAGTGTATTAGATTTTGATGATACTGTAGCTAAAACTAAATCTAAAGTGATAGTATATGCTCCAGCTTTTAAACCAGGTACTAGCCAGGAGGTAAGCATGAAATTAACTCCGGCGGAATTTGCTAAAAGACATGCTGACCTAGAAAGAATGGGCGCTTCATTTGATTTTTCTGAATTTACTAAAGTTGTAAAAGGCAAAAAAGGTCCTTTATTTGATAAATTACAAAAAGCAGTAAATAAATTTGGTAATGAAAATGTATTTATATTAACAGCTAGGCCAAAAGAATCTGCTGCAGCAATACAAACTTTCTTAAAAGGTCTTGGTGCAGAATTAAAGATAGAAAATATAACGGGATTAGAAGATGGCAGGCCCTCCGCTAAAACACAATGGGTAGTTGACAGGGCTGCTGAAGGGTATAATGATTTTTATTTCGCAGATGATGCTATTGCTAATGTTAAGGCTGTTAAAAAGGTTTTAGATATTATTGATGTTAAATCAAAAGTTCAACAGGCAAAATCATCTTTAAACCTATCCGACAACTTTAATAAAATAATAGAGTATAGCACCGGTATAGGTGCAGATAAAACCTTTTCAGCAGCAAAAGCTAGATTAATGGGTAAAGGTAAAAGAAAATGGAATATATATATACCTAGTAGAGCTGAAGATTTTCATATGTTAACAATGCCTTTATTTGGCAAGGGTGCAAAAGGTATGGCTAATGAAAAATGGTTTGAAGAAAACTTATATAAACCATTTTCTAGAGGTGATTTATCTCATAATACTGAAATAAGAGTTAGAATGAATGATTATTTTGCTCTTAGGAATCAATTAAAAGATACTGGCTCTAAATTTAAAGATTTATTTACAAAACATCCATTAAATAAACCTATAGAAAAAGGAAAGGTTTGGACAAATCAGCATGCTATTAGGATTTATAATTGGGCTAAACAGGGTACATTGCCTGGAGATGTATCTAAAGCAGATGTAAAAAAACTAGTAAAGCATGTAAATAATAATCCTAAACTGAAAGCCTTTGCAGATCAAATGATAGAAATACATAAGGGAGATGGTTATCCAAAACCAAGTAATGTTTGGTTATCGGAAACAGTTACCCAAGATGTTTTATTTAATGGTAAAGAAACTAGCAGGTCTAAACATTTAAAAGAGTTTATTGAAAATGCGGATATTATATTTAGTGAAAAAAATTTAAATAAATTAGAGTCTGCGTTTGGAAAACCTTGGAGAATAGCAATGGAGGCTTCCTTACATAGAATGAAGACTGGTCAAAATAGAAATAGTTGGGGAACTAAAAATAAATGGGAATCTGACGCTTTAGATTGGATGCATGGTTCTATTGGTTCAACAATGTTCTTAAATACTAGGTCCGCATTTTTACAACAAGTCTCTTTAGTAAATTATATAAATTATGCGGATAATAATCCTTTCCAAGCTTCTAAAGCATTTGCTAATCAAAAACAATTTTGGGCAGATTATTCTCGATTAATGAATTCTGATTGGGCTTTAAATCGTAGAGATGGTTTAAGATTTAGTATAGCTGAATCAGAAATATTAGATTTATCAAGAGGCGCTAAAAACCCAGCGGCAGTGGCTATAAATTGGGCTTTATCAAAAGGTTTTATAATGACTAAATATATGGATTCCCACGCCACGGCTTTTGGTGGGGCTTCTTTTTATAGAAATAGGATTAATACTTATAAAAAACAAAAGCTAGGGAACAAAGAGGCAGAACGAAAAGCTTATGAAGAATGGGTAGAGTTGTCAGATAAAACACAGCAGACAGCTAGATATGATATGGTTAGTATGGAACAAGCATCTGTATCAGGTAAATTAATTCTAAACTATAACAACGTTAGTTTAAATTATGCTAAATTTGGTACTAAAAAACAAGTATCAGATCTTATTAATGGAAGATATGATCATCTTTATAAAGGTAATAACTCTGTTGCGGCAAAATTAGGTAGGATTGCTTGGTATCAAGCTATACAAGGCGGGGTATTTTATGGTTTACAAATGGCTATGTTTAAATACCTATTTGATGATGCTTATGTCATGGATGGTGAAGAAAAAGAGATGGCTAATGCAATTTTAGATCAAGCCCTTATTGGTGGTGGTGGAATAGCTGGTAAATCAATAGCTACCCTTAAAAACTGGATACTTAAATTGATTAAAGAAGGTAAAAAGAAAAGACCAGATTATGCAGATACATTACCAGAATTATTAAAAATATCTCCACCTTTAGATAAAAAAGCTCGTCAAATGAGCCAAGCATTAAATATATTCACATATGATATGAGTGAGATAAAGAAAAAAGGATTTAGTTTAGATAACCCAGCACTTAAATCTGCTGCTAAAGTTATCGAAGCTGCCACTAATGCGCCTGTAGATAGGCTTATGAAAAAAGAAGTTAATATTTCAACGGCTGTAGAAAAAGATAGAGCACATTGGCAAAGACCATTTTTAATGCTTGGATGGGAAGGCTGGCAATTTGAAAAAGACAAAAATAAAAAGAAAACCAAAAAAAGAAAAAAAGGATTTAATTTAGATTTTGATTTTAATACAGATTTTGATTTAGATTTTGATGTAGATTTTTAAATAAATGAAAAAATTAGCGGTAGTATTATTTTTTACGTTGAGTATTACTAACGCACAGGAGATACCTAAAGATAAGCAAATGCATTTCGTTGCTGGTACAATAACAGGAACATTAGGGTATGAATATGTGTATGGCAAAACAAAGAATAGAAAGAAAGCATTCGCGGCAGGCGTATTAACGTCTATAGCCGCTGGTGTTTTTAAAGAGAGTTTAGATGCTACACAGTCTGGAAATAAATTTGATTTTAAAGATTTAGCCGCTACAACTTTAGGCGGGATAACAGTTAGTTTTACAATTAACTTGTTTGATAAAAAGAAAAAAAGAAAAACTAAAAACAAACCACAAAAATGAAAAAAATATTATTATTATTATTAACTTTTGTATTGTCTTTCAATATTGCTGGACAGGAAAAAG
>Ga0098044_1000589_pt1 | contig 19215 bp, 17 predicted proteins | sample 10_taG_FD_75053 | JGI IMG/M metagenome (GOLD analysis project Ga0098044, IMG submission 75053) | Marine viral communities from the Subarctic Pacific Ocean - 10_ETSP_OMZ_AT15264 metaG | ecosystem: Environmental > Aquatic > Marine > Oceanic | place: Pacific Ocean | collected 2015-01-16 | reverse complement strand
CTGTATCTATGTCAATATTGAACGGTGTGTTTATTGAATAGAAATATGGATTTTTTCCGATTCTATTTCCGGTTGCCATTATAACATCTGGATTAAAGATATAAAATGCGGAGTTTTCTTCATATAAGGTAGGAAGATCCTGTGTTTGTTCTAATTTTATTGGATTATGATTCAAGGGACAGAAGCCATATTTTTCTTTTCTCCAAAATCTTGAGTTGTAAGTATTACATGACACAACAGAATCATGCTTTTTCATAAACTTATACGCTTTTTTTAGCAAGGTCGCTGTTAAAAAAGGACTTGTGACGTGAACTTGAACTATTGGTTTATCAATATTAAACTTTAAAATAAAGTTTTTTATTAGATCACAAACTGAAACAGTATCTCCAATCAAGTGGTCGGCTCGTTTAAATACACTAACATTAGAAAACCTTATGTCACTATTAAGTTCAGAGTATATTTCTTCGCTATCTGTATCAACATATACATCGAAATCGACATATTTTAATAAAACATGCTTATATAAAGGTTCCCCATTTAAAAGCCTAAAGTTTTTTCTTGGAACCCTTTGAGAATTGTGTTTTATTGGAATAAAAATGTTCACCTTACCTCTTTTAAAGCCTCTTCGATGAGACCACAACCACGGATAGCATCTTCTTTATTTAAACACAAATTTGGTCGGAGTCGAATAGATCGTACACCTGTTGAGTTACAGATCATTCCTTTGTTATAGAGAACTTTCATAAACCTGTCTCTTGTCTCTGCATCTTTCAAGTCAAAACCGATTATTAACCCTTTAGATCTAAGTCCTTCAATGCCATCAATCTTTGATAAAAGGTTGAACATTTGTTCACCTCTTTCATTAACATTATCCAAAATATTGTTGTTCTGAAATGTCTTAATAATGTGCTTACATCTAATCATATCAATGGTGTCTGAGTTCCATGTAACCTCCAAGCGATTAACATGCTCTCGATCAAAAATACCATTTAACTTCTCTATTGTCATCAATCCAGATACTTGAGTTTTTTTTCCAAACAAGACCATATCAGGAATAATATCTAGGTGTTCAAAAAACCACAACTTTCCAGTTGTTCCAAATCCGATTTGTATCTCATCAAATATTAATGGAACATCATATTTATCACACAACGATCTTATCTTATTAAAGAAATCAGGAGCATGATGAATATCACCAGCAGTGCATTGAATGGGCTCAACCATAACACAAGTAACTGGATTATCTTCGTTTAATAGGTGTCTCTCAACCTGTTCCAAATCATAATCACATTTGGTTGAAAATATTTCTGGGAGTCCCTTTAATCGAGGCAAAGAAGAATAAAATCTATCTGTGACAAAGCCACCGTAACTGTTGACACCGTGAAAACTATTTTTAAAAGATAGTACATTTAAATTTTTATAGTTCTTATAATGCAAACAAGTCTTGATTGCGGCTTCAACAGCCAATGCTCCTGTGGAGCAATAATGAAAATTAGAATATATTCCTTTTCCACAATATTCAGAAAATACTTTATCAAATTCTTCGGTCTCAGAAGAAATAAACTCACAGTTTGTGACCTTTATATGTGCGCTTCTAAGAACTTCTTGTCTAAAACCTGTTTGCTTAAATACTGGATGGTTATAGCCAAGAGGCAATGAGGCATACATTCCAAAGAAATCAAGATAAGATTTATTGGAATTTTTATCATAAACATAAGATCCTTGACTCTTTTCAAAGTCAACCTTGATATTAAAAATACTGCCTCTTGCTATATTACTCATTCTCATGATCTCCATCTGGATATGTATGAACAACATCATCTCGACTAACAGCTAAACGTATGGATTGACCTTCGCCTGTTCCTGTTATTTTATGAACAACACCTTTTGGAATAAATACAAAATCATCCTTTTTCACAATATATGTTTTACCGTCGATTTCCCATTCCCATTGGCCTTGAAGGATATACCACCATTCATTCCAATCAGGGTGATAGTGTCTTCTATTTCCTTCTCCGGGCATCTGAGAAATAAGAGTTGCGCTGTTATTTTCCGTATTGATAACTCGATGACACCAACTGGCTTTTGGATCATTCTTATCAAGAATATCTTTCAAGTTAACAATCTTTTGATTTGACAAATTATAACTTGAGGATGAAACTCCATCTTTAGAAAGAATTTGAGGAACATCAACTTCGGAATGTTCTTCGCCGTAATACCTCTTTACAAAGTTTCTATTCTTTGAAAGACTTCGTGCAACTGATTCTGCAAGTTGAAACTCTTCCTCATTATCAATATCAATAGTTGAATAACCTTTGAGAGTAAAGAAATCAATCTTTCCATCGCCACCATGATAGGCGGCTCCGTATTTCTTTATATTTTTCAGGTAGTTATCCTTTCTCCAGCCCATCAATGAGCATCCGTATGCTTTGATTGGTTCAAGTGTTTGAGATGGAGGTGTGATTTTCTTTTGATCAAAGTTGATCGGGACATTTTTATAAATCGCCTCGATCTGGACATCAATCATTGAGATCAAAGTGTCCAGCCCATTATAAACAAACTTTTGTACAAAGTCTCTTATTTCTTGTGCAGAAATAAAAGGAGAGGTTGGTAAAACTTGGATTATAATATCTGCTGGAACATTATTAAAGAAGTCCTCTGTGAACTCATCATTACTTGCTTCATCAGAAGCATAATATGCTGGTCTTTTATAAAAATTAACACCAGATGCAAGAGCCATTTCTCTTATAATCTCTCCATCTGAGTTGACCCATATTTCATCAAAGCAATCTGCTTCTTTCACTGCGTCAATTGCATATTGAATAAGCGGCTTGCCATTCAATAAACGAATATTTTTATTTGGGATTCTCTTGCTTCCCATTCTTGCTGGTATCATTGCAACTATTTTTGCCATTTTATCCTCTTATTCTGTAGTTTGTAATATCTTTGGAAGTTTCTTAAATTTATCAAATCTCTTTGCAAGATCATCTTTATGAAGACCTTTTCGGACTTGTCCGTCCAACTTAAATCTTGGATCTCGATCTAAAACATTTTTACAATGCATCATCTGAGACATTTGATCGTGTAATAATTTATCTGGTCCAAGATATGTTCCATCTTTTCCTTGGGCTTTAATATAGGCTGGATTATATTTGTCCTTCATACTTCGGACAACGCCGAAGTTATAAAAGTTTACACCAAATACATGAAGTTCTTTTAGTGGACAACTCATAACCATATTTAAGGCACCATATCCAGAGTTAAAGTTACCAGAGTAATGTGTATATAACCCTTCATCAACTCTTTCAATATGCCATTTAGCATATACTTCCCAATATAAAGCCCAACGCTCCCAAGAGCCATCTTCATTTTGAAGGTGAGCCAGAGGAACATTATAGTGTTTTAAATAATCATTATATTCTTTCACTGTTGAGAGCCATTGTTTGTTTCCCGGAACGGTTTCTCTAGCCACTGTATCATTACAAATAATAAATTTCGGATGTTCAGAGACAGGTGTGCGTTCTAAAAATTTAGCAACCTTTGGACTATAAGTGGAGTTTAGACAACTTTGAACAATATCTGTTCGACTTCCAAAATCGTTTACATCCCATATTTCTGGTTGTACCCTAATAACAACATCAAAGCTATCTATATGTTCACCTTTTCCAAGTCCGGTTAAATATGGAGCAGGACCAACAAAGGCGACTCTTTTATCTCTAAGATATTCTCTCAAAGATGGGTTTGTTTTTGCATTGTAAATAAACAAAGACTTGTTATTCTCCATTTTTTGAAAAGTTTCAACACACTCATTTACAGTAATATTTCTGTGATTAGAAAGTTCATTGTTTATATTTTTAATAATATTGATCCATGGATTATTTCTCGTTCTTAAAGATTCAAAATTAATATCTCTTCGGAGAATGTTTTCAACGCTTGTTTTAAAATCACCTTCTAAAGGTTCAAACTGTGTTTGAACATCAAAAGATTTATTTGTAAAATATTCATGTTCAAGATCAAAAACTTTAGATATGCGAGCAGAACAATAATAATCAACATCACTTGGAGATTTAGACGGGACAATATTTTTCTTTTTTATAATATCAACAAAGGCCCGCTTAATCATTAATGAGTCATCACGTTGTTGTTGAGTGCCCGCATAAAAATTAATAATCTTGCTCATCTTAAATGATGGTCGAATCCATTTCCACATTTCATCCATCTTATATTTACTATATGCGCCATCTTTGTTATATGTTGCATCTTTATCACTGTTGCCATTATCATAAATCATTTTATGACTACAAACAATATTTTTAAGAAAAGGAATTTCTTGAATGTTAAACATGTGGCATGAATCAATATCAACAGAAAAGTCAGTACACAAAGGAAAAAACCACTTCATCAAAGAGTGATGGACAATTTTCAAACCAGCGTGAGTAAATGGTATACAAGAATAATCTTTACTATTAAAATATTCCTTATCTGAAGCGTAAGGAGTTTGTAGATTGTTTCCGGGATAATAGGTCAGCACGGCTGGATTTAGTTCAAGGTCTTCTAAAATCTGTTCCAAGGGCGCAAGATCTCTTTGAGGTCTGAGAATATAATCATAATCCACGAACGCATAATATTCATATTGTTTCGGAACAAGTTCGGCCAATGTATTTCTTGTCTCGGCCCATCTTGTATTAGGACAATATTTCAATGCTTCGGAATTATCCTCATCATGTGTAACAAAGTAAAAATCACAGTCTTCTTTATCTTTAAAGTATGAAACGTGATCTTTATTTGGCTTGATTGGTGTTACTTGTAAAACACACAGCCTTTTCATAGTTCTCTCTCCCATCTCTCAATCATTTCATCTAACATAGAACTAAAAGTATATTCAGGTTCCCATCCTAAAATCTCTTTAGATTTGGATGGATCTCCTTTCAGATATTTAAGTTCTTCGGGTCTCATATACTTTGGATTTTGAACAACATAATCTTTGTAATCCATTCCAAGTTTTGTAAATACTGTTTCGCATAGATCGCGAACAGAGTGGGTTTCGCCAGTTGCAACAATAAATTCTTCAGGTATTTCATGATTAATAATCATGTGCATGGCTCTTACATAATCTTTAGAGTGACCCCAATCTCTGTATGAGTCAAGGTTGCCAAGTTCCAACTTATCCTTGAGTCCTTTCTTAATTTCAACAGCAGTTTTCACAACTTTATTAGTCACGAAGTTCGATCCCCGCCTTGGAGATTCATGATTGAAAAGAATACCATTACATGCATGAAGTTTATATGCATTTCTATAATGCCTTACAAGGTTATATCCCATAACTTTGGCGCATCCATAAGGACTAACCGGATTCATTGGAGTTGTTAATCTTTGTATACCATCTTCATCAACTGAGTTTCCAAACATCTCTGAGGACGAAGCTTGATAAAATTTTGCTTCGGGACAAACTGTTCTGTATACTTCTAACATATGTAAAACACCGAGAGCGTTTGTTTTGATAGTGAATGATGGCATATCGAAACTAACTCTTACATGACTCATAGCACCAAGGTTATAGATTTCATCCGGTTTGACCTCAGACATAATCCTAACCAAAGAAGGATAATCCAATAAATCTCCATATAAAGATTTTATTTTTCCATTAATTTTATGAAGTCTAAAATTTTGATTTTCAGCTACAGAATGTCTTCTAACCATTCCATATACTTCATATCCTAAATCCAATAGGTATTCTGATAGATAGCTTCCATCTTGTCCAGCGATACCCGTTATTAAAGCTTTTTTAGCCATTGTTACTCCATTTTATGCCCAATTTGGTCAAATCGGGGTAGTTTAAATGACCACCAGAATCTTCATTGATCTCAGGTACTTGATCCATTAATAGGATACCCCTTGCAGCATCTTCTGGTGTCATATACATGTGATATCCCATCATCCTAATGTGGTTAGGATCATCATATGTTGTGCTTAAATCTCTTCCATCGTAAGATGCAAGTTTTAACCATTCATAAACATTTTTATTATTTGTTAAAATCATTCCACCTTTTCCAATGGGTATTTTCTTTTTTATTTGAAAAGATAATATTTGCATGTTTTCTTCTCCGCCGACAAACATTCCTTTTGTCATTCTAACTGCGGAATCATAAATCGGATATGGTTTCAATTGATATATTCCTGACCATTCCATCTCTTCAAACTTAACTGTATATCCAGCATGTTCTATTTGCATTGGGACTGAGACATATGTTCTATTTGGAATTGTTACAACTCCATTATCATTTAGATATTTTAAACAGAGGAATATAGCATGAGAACAACAATCAACTGAAACTGCATATTTTGAGCCTGCATATTTTGCCATCTTTTGTTCAAATAAAGTAACAGCATCTCTTGGGTCGGTCCAGTTATATCCATTCTTTGTGAGTTCATCCAACTCTGGTCTTTGAAAAGTCTTTGGAAGTTTACCAAGAGGCCAACTATTATAAACTGTTTTAGTCATTTAAATCCTCTAAATAAACTTTATCCTTTTCCGCACCAAGGTATGGACCTGTTTTAATCTCATAAAGAATTGTATCATCAGTTAAACATTTCAAAGAATGCCCACCATTAAAAATAGCAATGCAATCTCCACTGGTCATCTTTGTTTTAAAGACTTCTTTATTATCCAAATCATAAAATGTTCCTTCAACTTCGCCATCTAAAATAATCCAACTCTCTTGGGTTGTAGTAATATTTTTATTACATGAAAGGTGGCGATGGGGTTTGAAATAATCATCCTTATTAATCTTTTTTGCAGAAACTTGAAGAAACTGTTCATCTGGGCTGATGTCATTTCTTTTATTTGAAATATCTTTCTTTCTCAAGAGAGAGAATAATATAACCTTTTCATCTATTTTAGAAAAAAATCTTAACACTATACTTTCCTACTATAAACATTTAAAGATAATAATAAGCCCTTCTCATCCATGTGTGGAATATAAGCCTTAGAATAGTCATCGTACCCTTCTGGTAAAAACATTTTCCAATCGTATCTGTCTACAGATCCAAATCCATTATCCTCAAGCATCTTTTTTAGGGACGTAAAATCATAAGCTGTTTTTTGGTATATGCATTTAGTTGTTCCATCGGATCTTCTTATTGGCCAACGACCGAACAGGGGACCAAGAATACCTCTTGCTTCTAAAGTCTTACCACTGCTAAGATAAACTTGAACTATTTTTTCAAAGTCTCCAAGAGATATCCTCAAGTCTCCATCTTTTCTTAAAACTCTTCTCCACTCCTTTAAAACTTTAATTGCTTCAATTCTATCAAAATAATGAAAAGCACCACAAGTATAAATCTCGTCAACAGTCTCATCTTCAAACATAGACAAATCGTCCATAGTGGAGATATAATCCAAATGCGGGAGATTGTCACAATCTATGTGAATATAACCAGATAAATATTTTTTTCCACAACCTAAGTGAAGTTTGGTGTTCATTTTAACTCTTTATAATAGACTCATCCAATCTGAAGGTGTCTTGCTCATAATCTTTTCCGCCACGGACACCCTCAGTGAAAACAACAAATTCATTGTCTTCAACAATATTCAAAGCGTGTATTTCGTTAGGCGGAGTAGAAACGAAATCACCCTCTTTTAACAAAACGCATTCAGCGTCTATTTCAGAATTTAGAGGCTTGTGCCAATATTCCAAAGAACCTTTTGTTATCAACATATGCTGGGTTGTTAACATATGGTAATGGTTCCCTCGCACACTTCCTTTCACCGATTGAACAACGGCTACATGATTAATATTTTTCTTATAAAAAATATCTACTATTTTTCCCCTATTGTCTTCGTGAAGTTCTAAGGGCTCTTCTGGTACTGACCAGATATTTTTATTTTTCATTTTTACCTCTAATCATAAAAATTTAAAAACTTAATTTTAGAATTTATTCCTAATAGTTTTTTCTTGATCTTATCTGATAGATTCCAAGACAAAATCAAAGCATATACTTCGTTATATTCAGAAAGAATGTCATCATTACAAATTGGTATATTAGATAAAGGGGTACGCTTTCCACATTTGTGTTCAGAAGTATCTGTAACCCAATCAATAATAGAGTTATCCAAACTTAAATAATTCAACAATGTGTTTCCTTTTGCTGCGGCACCAATGGCTATTATTTTTCCACCATCATTTTTGATATCATATATTTTTTTCAACAACTTGAATTTCTTTTCGGCCATTGTCTTCATTAGCTTAGTATATGTGTTCTTCTTAAAAAGATGAGACTCTTTTTTTATCATTGGTTCTAAATTTTTACATTGTTTTGCGTCTTTTTCTTTAGATGCATAAACTCTCAAAGAACCACCATGATAATCTACAACTTCAATAGAAGTTATTACAAATCCTGCTGCATCCATCAAATTTTTTGATGATGTTGCTGTGAAATAACTTACATGTTCATGATATATTTGATCAAATTTTCCTGATTCTACTGAACATTTCCAATACGGAAGTTCAAAAACAAATTTTCCTTCATCTGTCAAGACATTATAAACAGCTTTTGCAAAATCAACAGGATCTTCTGCATGATTAAAAACATTATTTGCTACAACAACATTTGCCTTTCCATATTTTTTAATAATTTCATTAGATATTTTACTGCTAAAAACATCAACAACAGTTGATACTCCTTCTTTTTCAGCCAAAGTTGCCATATATGGAGATGGATCAACTCCGATACCATCTGTGTATATTTGTTGTCTAAAACATCTCAATAAAAGACCATCATTTGATCCGATATCAATAACAAACTGACCTTCTTTTAAATCTGTTTTTGCTGCCACTTCAGAAATATAAGACATCCAATGATTTACTGATGTTTTAGAGTTGGAAGATGTATAAGAATAATCAAATAATGAATATCTATCTGATGGTCTAGTTTCAGAGGAGGTCTGTATTTGGCCGCATTTATCACATCTGTTGCAAGATAAATTATAAATATAAAGACCATCGTTGAGTCTTTCTTTTGGAACAAATGTATCAGCAAATGGGTGGCTCCCAAGATCTAAAATCTTAGTTAGCCTCGTTGACGAACATATTAAACAAGATTTGCGTTTCATACTATTTCTTTCTCCAAAGTTGATCTACGGAAACATCTGAGTGTGGTTACTGGGCTACAGTTAACAATATCTATTCCCTCATGGACAGCCCTATAGGAAAATAAATTCCATGTTGGTTTATGAAAGTCTTGACCTCGCGGTACATTATATTCATCACCAACTTGTTGATAATCATCAAACCAATAGTTTGGATTTTGATCCGGTGTTTTGTCCATTTTTAATCCGGTGCCGTCTTTTGCACAACCATCTACGAACTCTACATAATTACAATCAACTCCCAAGAGGATAATCTTTTTATATCCTAAACATAGTCCAACTGAACAAGAGTTTGCGCCGCTGTTTCCATTATCATGAAAGTTTTGAAAATCTTCTTCTTTGTTGTTACACCTGTTAGTTGACCCAAAAGGTAATAAATTTATATGAGTTGCTCTTGGATTATCACTGATTTTGTTGATATAAAAACAACGCTTGATTTTATCTTCTTCGATAAGTTTAATGAACTCTTCTTTGTGAGAGTCAGTAACACGATAATCAAAACAACCATGATATGTTGGCCACCAATCAAGCCTTCTATATGCTCTATAGGCAGAGTTTAGTCCAAAAGTATCATAACCGTCAAGCATATTGAAATCAACATCTGCTAATGACGGCCCATTACCCATTACGATTAAAGTATCGCTTTTATTCATAAAAACTCCAAAATACTTCTGTTCTTCCTTTAAGATAATCTACACACTCTTGATAACCAGAAGAAAACCAAGGTTCATCTTGATGTTGAACATAATCATTTAATTTTAAGTCACAACCCAATAGTTTAGCCTCAATGACAATACGTGGACATGTATCTCCACCAAGTGGCATGAAAATTAATCCTTTAGATTGAGACATCTTAATCAAGAGTTCATGATATGGAAGATTTTGAACAAGTTCATATTTTAAATTATTAGACTTTGCAAAATCAACACAATCCTGAGTTCCTTTGATCCAAGAACCAGAGTTTAAAATCAAATATGTATCATTCTTTTCATTATCTTTTAAATTATCCATATACTTCAAATCGGCAGGGTCGAATATAGAACTGAGGACATGGCATTTTTCTTCTTTGATGGTTTTAACTTTACTTAAGAAAATATTTTTTTGTCTCTCACTCATAAACCATAATCTTTCTGCATAACCATAAAATGCCGAGTTAACTCGACCTTCAAAAGATTCTACACAATCGCAGTCATTATTTTCGTTTGCTTTGTGTTTTTCCATCGATCTATATTTGCAAAATTTATAATCATATTCAACAATAGAATATTTAATATTCTTACATAAATAAATCTTAATCTTATCATCCAGAGAAGCAAAATTGCATATAACCCATTGTTTTTCTTTGTTTTTTTCAACAAAAGGTATATCTACATTAGAACTGTTAATCTTATAAGCCATTTTCTCTAATATTTTACTTTGTATAATGGCTTCAGTAGTTAACTCTGCTCCTCCTCTGTAATCGTGTACAAAATAATCTGCAACGAACACTATTTCTTTCATAATAGATCACTCAATAAATCATCTATCTCAGCATCCATCTGTTTCATCTCTTCCAAAGGAACAATATGTTCTACAAAATTATCATATAATTTTTGATCATTAAATTTGTCAACAATGATATCTTTCAAATCAGATGCTGTATTTGATATTTCTTCGTAATTTTTAAATACTTTTCTCAAAGTCATTTTATAAGAACCTTGTTCTGCAAATGCCCAACCACTATTTTCTTCTATAACACCGGGCCAGACGGCTTCTTTTTGAACAGCTTGAAGATTGAATTTTACTTTCTGAAAATAATCTTTGTTATCATGATGTAAAAAATCAGTTTGGCCAGACCAACCCACTGTTATCACTGGTAGTCCTTCACGGGCAGCTTCAAACATAGGAAGTCCAAAACCTTCACCATGAGATATATTGACCAATGCTTTAACTTTATTATGATTATAAAGCCAAGTCATTTGACCTTCCGAAAGATCTCCATGAAGAAGATATACTTTACATTTTCTATCGCTATAACTTTCAAGCATTTCTTTTATCATATTTTCAGTTGAAGTATAATCCATATATGAATTATTAGCAACATTTGTTTTAACAATTAGTCCTACATTTTGATCTATAAATTCTTCAACCCACCACTGTATGGTGTTTTTAAAGTTCTTCCTTGGACTAAACTGTGAGATTGTTAAAAAATTAAAATCTGTTGTAAGGTTTAAATCTTCAACCGGCTCTGGATCTGATCTTGGAGTGGATTCATGAACGACATGTACAGGAGTTTGCAATTTATAAGGCACGACTTCACCAGTCTGGTTGTTTGTTGCTTCTGCTACAGTTGCCTCATACGTTGTTTTAGCATGATTAGAAACAACAAGAATTTTATTCATATCATTTCCTTTCTGAAGCCATATAGGGGCGACCTTATTTGTTTCAATTCCAGCAGTATATCCAATATTAATCGGGCAAAGTTTCTCAAACTCATTAGGAATTGTAATCTGTAATGAAATATCTGGTTGTAGTTGTTTTTGATGGAGAAGAACTTGCGTTAATGTTATTCTTTCGTCCATCCATTTTCTAAAATCATTATTCGACCAAACCCAACCGGTTTTCCCCCACGGTATTGGTATGATATAAATATCCAAAAACTCTTCTTTAGATTTTAATGCTCTTAAAGCAAACCGGGCTTGTTCTCCATATCCAGATTGTGAAAGGACTGGGGCGCGGACCAAAATTTTCTTTTTCATGCTATTTCTCCAAAACGGATACCGTTATATTTTTTTCTAGTTTCCCAAGAGCCCTCTTCTTCAACAACAGCATCAACCAAGTCCACCCATTGTTTAATATAATTTTCAAAATTATAATTTTTAATAACGTGTTCTCGACCCTTCGCTCCCATTTCTTTTCTAGATTCGGGTGTCATATAATATATTTTAGATAAAGCGGAGAAAAAATGCTCTTTTGATATTCTATCCTCATAAATATAAGGAACCTCTTGAGATCCAATAATAGATTTTGAAGCTGGTTTAATCCCAACGCCAAACCAATTGGTTCCATCAGTGACTTGTTCTTGTAATCCACCTGTCATGGTCACAACAATAGGAACACCACAAGATAATGATTCTAGTGTAGCAAGACCGAAACCTTCAGCATCTGAAATATTAATTGTACAATCTGACATTGCATACATTTTTCCCAAATCTTCTAAATTAATCTTCTGTGTTGAAAGAAGGACACGGCGGCCTATATCAAGTCGTGCTATAATATGGTGCAAGTCTTGACCATGTGGGTCTTTTGGATCAGTATGCATAATAAGTTGTGCTTTATCTTGGAGATTATTTTTCTCAAGCCATTCGTTAAACCACCAAATAAGTGTCCCAGATTGTTTTCTTCTTGCATTTCTATTGTTCCAGAAAAATATGGTTTTATCTCTATCTTCTTCGGGAAGTGTTTGATTTCTAATTTTGGCTTTTTCTTCTTCAGATATTGGTTTAAACATATTTGAGTTGACAGCGTGTGGGACATATGTCGAGTTTACTTCCGGTGCGACCGTTTTTACAATGTCATCTGACACTTTTGATATTGTCGCAATATGATCATTTGACATATAATAAGGACGATTAAACTCAGGATATGGATAGTTGTCCCAAACATGATAATAAATAATTGGAACCAATGGTCTAATCTCATTTTCAATCGACCATAGCCATCCCCAAAATCTTGGGTCTGTCATAATCCAGAGTGCATCTGGTTTTTCCGTTCTTAAGACGGAACGAATCATTTCTTGTGTTCCATATCCATCAACCGGAATTACTTTCCAATCTTCTCCGTATGGGTCTATCATAAGCGGCTGATAGTTAGTATGTTTAATTGCACCACCTATAGATATAATAGAATACCTTCCGGTCTTGAGAAGTCCCTCACAAATATATTTCGTTTGGGTTCCAACACCGGAAGGCGAAAGGGGATGATCAGAAATGGTTATAATTTTAATTTTTTTTGTTGCGTTCGATAAATCTATTTTTGTCAAGGTTACCTCGTTTGATTAGTATTATTATAACCAGTATAAGGTGATTTGTCAAGTAAAAAAGAACATTTTTTTAAATTTTATTTACAATGTTCAGTTTTTCTAAATTCGCAACGATCACAAGACATCCTATTTTTAAATTTTATCTGTCTATGAATATTGGATAAAGCTTTCAATAATAGATCGTTTGCATTGTTGGTTTTTCGGTTTCCAGAGGATACACGAAAGATTTCAACATTGTTTGATTTTGCCGTTCTTTTTAAAAGAGCAAAGTGTGTCTCAACCATATCAGGGTCAATATCATGTTTTTGGCAAAAGAATTTCTTATATAAAGTTAGTTGGTAAGTGGTTAGACGATCAGTTTTTCTCTCCATCTTCCAACCCCAAGAACATGTCTTCCAATCAATAACATGATATTTTCCATCAGATGTTTTTAAAACCAAATCAATAAATCCTTTAAAGTTATACTCCGTTTCCTCAAAATCTTTAATATTTTCAAATAAACGTTCTTCGACAGAGATAACTTCATAATCTCCAAAATGTTTTTCAACTGAGGGTATAATTTCTGGTGTAATATTATTTGCTTGGTCTAACATCTCCAAGACAAGTTCTGGTTTTGTCACTTCAATTTTTCTAAGCTCTTGACGAAAAGCTGTTTGAAAATATTCTTCAAAATCATCTGATTCTATTTGATTTACAATTGCACTTTCACAAAGACTATGAATGGCTCCTCCGAAAGCAGTATATTCATTTCCAACAAATCCTTTGATTTTATCAATATACATTAATTTATGTTTAAAAGGGCATTCTGCCCATATTTTAAGTTCTGAAAAAGATATATGCATTAATCCGCCAAGTCGTAAAGGGTTTCTATTTTGTGATAAAGGAACGGGCAAAACTTTTTTAAATCATTTTTTTCTCCTAAAACGTATTCTTCAAATCCTCTTGCAAAATATTCTCTCAATGATGTTATAGAATATGGCCCAAGGAATAATCCAGTCACTACATTCCATAGTTTTCTATATCCAACTTCATTATATAAATAATCATCTATGATTTGTTCAAACTTTACCTCAGTTTGAAGTTCTTCGGGTGGGTTTAAATCTTCAGCTTTCAATAAATAATATAATTTCTTTCTCTTTCCAAGAAATTCTCTCATCAAACTTCCGTCGCCATAAACGAGTTCTTTATAATTTTCCTCTACAGAATGAGAAATCTCATGGACAATATCATTTATAATATCAAAATCATCATCTTGGAGATTTGTAAGATATATTGCGCCATCACTAAAAACTGCATTAACTTCTCTGTCTTTTAAGAACTCAAACTGGCCAATATATATAATATCGATTCCCTTCAAAATATGTTGAGGTAAAAACTTAGAAATATATTTTAAGCAGAAATCCAAGTCTATATGTTCAGGAAGTTTATCTTTTATGTAAATATCGATATCATACAACTTATAATGATCCTTTAGGTTCTTGGATTTCTTATGTGATTTTTTTATCCAGTCCATAAATATAACCTCGATATCATTATTATATCCTATTTTCACAATATTGTCAAGAAATTTATTTAGAATAGCAGTATTTGGTTGTGCAAGCTTGTTTTAAGACACTATAAACACCATAGGAAACCTGACCTATATGGAAGGGACGTATCAAAGGTGGGATTTCTTCAATCTCAGGTGGCCACATTTCAAATATTTCTTTCGTTGCGGATCCGAATGGTCCCTTTTCTTTTATTTTTGTAAGTTTCCACCTTGGGTTCCAGCGGATATGGCCCCAGACGGTATGTGATCCACGGCCTATAACTTTGCCCTTATGATCATATAACCTCATTGTTATGGCAGAATATTTATTACCAACAAGCACAACAGTTCTCAAAGTCCAGTGTCCATTTTGAATACCACAGGATACAGCATCAGAATAATCACATTGAGAAAACGTTGGCATATGTTTTACATTATTCCAATCGTAGATATCGATTGATCCAAGCCAGAGTTCAGGATTAGACCAGTATTGAAGCTTATTTTGCAACAAATGAGGCTTCTGAAGTCTGTCTGAAATAAGAATATTCAAAGCATTGGAGGTCCCAATTGAACCATCAGGTGCATGAACCTCAGAAATATCAATATAGACCTGAACCTTTTGAAAGTTGGATCTCTCTTCTGCTATAACAATGGCATTATCAGGCTTACCAAAAGCCAGTGCCATAAACATCATTATAATAAACATATTATCTCCTAAAGTATTTTTGAAGCCTCAGTTGCGAGTCGTGATCTCTCACCTTTTCTAAATGTTATATGTCCCGCAAGATCAGAACCTTTAAACTTTTCTATCGCATAAGCTAATCCATTGGAAGTTTCATTGGTATAAATGTTATCGATTTGTTCAATATCTCCAGTCAAAATGACTTTTGTGTTTTCTCCGACTCTTGTAATGATTGTTTTAACTTCATGAGCCGTTAAATTTTGAGCTTCATCAATAATAATGAAAGCATTTGAAATAGATCTACCTCTAATATACGTTAAAGCCTCTATTTCTATTTTACCGCGTTCAACAAAAGTTTGAAACATGGTCTTATCTCCGCCAAGGATTAACTGCATATTATCATGAATGGGTTTTAACCAAGGCATCATCTTCTCTTCCATTGTTCCGGGAAGAAAACCAATATCTTTACCCATTGGTTGAACAGGTCTTGACACGACAAGTTTACTATATTTGTTTTCTCGGATTCCAACGGTCTGTTCAAGACCAGCGGCGAGAGCCATCAAGGTCTTTCCAGAGCCTGCTCTTCCGATCAGTGTAACCAAAGGAAGATCATCATCAAAAAGCAAGTCATAAGCAAAAGATTGTTCTTTATTGCGAGGGGTGATTCCCCAGCTTAAATCGCGCTTTTCACCTATGATGTTTTGGAGGGGTAGGTTGTATGCCTTGAAGCGACAAAGTGCCGTTTTTTTGGGGTTAGCGGACGATATAAGCATAATAAACTGGTGGGGAAACAAACCCGGATGAGCGTCCGATTCAAGAAACACCTCTTCGGCCAAATAATACTGATCAACCAACTGATCATCGACAACAATTTCAGCGAGACCGGAATAAAGTTTCTCTGATGTTTCAACCACTTTTTCAGAGTTGTATGTCTCAGCCAAGATCCCAAGAGAATCGGCAATAACTCGCATATTAATATCTCTTGACACAAGGACAACCTTACGTCTTGGAGATTCTTTCTTAACAGCAAGAGCAACTCCAATGATCTGGTGATCAGGTATTGTCGGGTCAAGATCTGGAGGCAAAAGAGTTGTTGAGGAACAAACTTTCACAGTTCCAAGTTTTGGTCCGATTCGGATTCCTTTTTGTAGGGAACCTTTTTCTCTCAGGAGGTCAAGATTTTTAATTGTTTGTCTTGCGTTAAAACCAACAGAGTCTTGTCGAGTCTTGTGTTTATCAATCTCTTCAAGAACTTTCATTGGAATAACAATATCATTATTTAAAAACTTATATAAACAATCACAATCTGACAAATAAACTGAAGTATCTATCACATATATTTTTTTAGCCATTTATACCTCTCAACATTTTTTCAATAATGGGATTTAACATTTTCATTAACTCTTGAATTGGAACGAGTTGTGGTCTCGATGCTTTTTGGCTTGTTCTTTGAGCAAGGCCGCTGCCTTTTTCTGTTTTTGATGGTGCTTCGACGGATTGAGCTTTTTTGATCTCATCTGAGTCGGCAAACTTTGGGGCAGTCGAATCTTTCATTAATATATCTGGATCAAGAGATACCGAAAAGGGCCTTTTCTCCATTCGTTGAGTCATTATGCTGACAAATTTTCTTATTTCGGCGGGAGTTACAGCCTTAAAAAATGAAAGCAAACTATCAAAAGCAGGCTTATTTAATGATTTTAATTTTCTTAAATCGTCATTGACTCTATCTTTATTAAATCCAAAAAATGACTCAAATTTTATTGTTGCAGTGGACAAGGGATCTTTAGGAAATCCTTTTTTCTCTTCATTTTCTTTTACAGGTTCTTTATATTTGGAAAGCAAGTACATTAACATAATAGCATTATATTGTTGAGCATTGGCTTTTGGAAGATATTCTTGAAACAAAGGATATTCCATAATTTTTTTAATGTGAGCCTTTGCCAAGGCTGGAGAATTTATATCTACTTCTCCCTTTTCTTCTGGTTTAGACTTGGGATCTTCTTTATCTGTACCTGCTTTATCTTCGGCGGCATCACTTACGCCATCTTTATCAATATCAGATGGTACATCTTTCGGATCTTTCGGATCAGTCTGAGCTTGTTTTTCATCCTCGTCGCTATACCTGTCTCCGTCAGTATCGACTTCACCTTCGGCTTCTTCACCCGGTTTGTCTGCAACTTCAGGGGCAGGTTTATCTTTTATTAATGATTTAACATTAAATACTTCTTCCAAACCATGAGAAAACTTTTTTAAACCTTTATAAAGATTTCTAATAGTAATAGAACTCATGTTTCCACTTTTAACCAATCGTTGAAATAATTTAGTGAGAACATCTAAATCTTGCATCATTTCACTATATTTCTGTGATACTTCGTCATAAGAACCACCCTTAAATGCTTTTACACTTGGAAAGATTTCTAATATACTTTCAAGTTGTTCAAGAGCGTTTGCAACTGGTTGTTTCATTCTATCATAAGAAATTTTTTCGCCCTTTCGGAGAGCAGCAGCAATCGGAGATAAAAGATCAGTTATTTTATCATATACTTTTTGAACCATCACGACACGCTCATCGCGGTTCATATCGGATATTTCTTTTTGACCTTCCTCTTCCGCTTCGGCTATTTGATCTTTTGGAGGATTTATACTGATTAAATCATTATAAAGTTCTAAAACATCCTTTTGGATTTCTTTAGCTTTAGATACAAAAATTTTCTTATACATTTTAAATGAAGAAGATCCTTTTTTTGCCATCTCACCTGCTTTATCTAACTCATTTCTTAAGTCGATGGCGTTTTGATAAAATGATTCAACATCGGCTTGAATGTTTTGAAGTTCTTTTTTGGGAATTTGTTCGCCTTCTTTTGGTGGTTCATCGCTGGGTGGAGCTTCGGTGGCATCTTTATCTATCAGTTTCAGATTGTCAGATTTATCTCGTGCGAAGTCGCTCTTTGATCTGTCAAGATTTGATCTTTTTATCGTTTGATCTCCTCGATCTTGAAGCTGTTTCTCATAATCTTCTCTATCTAATGGTTCATTTTCGGTCTCATCCATGGTTTCAACAATCAAATTTGTTATTCTTGTGGCAGTTAACCACTTCAAAAACGATTCTGATATTTGTCCGGGTTGTTGTTGAGGTTTTTCTTCTGGAGCAGGTTGTCCCTTATTTGGATCTCTTCCAATCGCGGCCTCTTGATCTTCATCGTCAGACATTTTTTGCAAAGCTTTTCTTAGTTGACCAACGATCATACCTTGTTGTATTAATTTTTTGGACTGGTAAAATCTTTCTCTAAAAGTATTATAGGCAAATACAAATTCTTTAATATCGCCTTTATCGGGATCCCACAACTCTGGTTCTTCCGGTTCTCCGGCTTTGCCCTTTTCTTTCTCTTGTTCTTTTTCTTTGGCGGCGGGAGCATCAGATGATTTTTGGAGGTTTTTTTTCACCAATGCAGGAAATTTAGAGGCGATTTTATATATTTCCTCAAAAGCTTTAAATTCTCCTGCGACATGTTTAAGAATTTCAGGAGTATTCTTTGTTATTCTTTTGACAGCTTTAGGAATCACATTACTGACCATGCGATCTAATTCTTTCATTATAATATTAGATGCTTCTATAAAATGTTTTGGTTCTCCAATCTTAAGTAACTTAGCAATAAGGTGGCGGCTTTTTGATGCTTTACCTTCTGCAACAAGAAATGATCTTAAGTCTTCAGCACTAGAATCTCCAAGCATTCCATCTTTCATCATTTCTAAAAACTCAGAAACCTTGGTATATAAACCTTTATGTTGTTCTACTTTGGCATTCAGATTTTTAATCTTCTCTATCAATTCCGGGG
>Ga0098044_1000588_pt1 | contig 19220 bp, 19 predicted proteins | sample 10_taG_FD_75053 | JGI IMG/M metagenome (GOLD analysis project Ga0098044, IMG submission 75053) | Marine viral communities from the Subarctic Pacific Ocean - 10_ETSP_OMZ_AT15264 metaG | ecosystem: Environmental > Aquatic > Marine > Oceanic | place: Pacific Ocean | collected 2015-01-16 | reverse complement strand
TTTGAAATGCGCTGCCACATCCATCCCAAGATGCATATGCTGGTAATCGTAAAATAACTTAACGCGTTAAAACGACTGTTTCCGCAGAAAATTAAGCTCAAATCAACGCCCCGGGGGCCATCCTGAGCCTGTTCGGCACAGGTCGCCGGACGGCTTTGGGCTAGGTGTAATGTTACGGTCTTTCAATTTCGGGTCGATTGGCGTCAAGATTTTTGGGGCCTTCTTCGCGATGAGCGTCCTCATAGGCGCTCTCGGCGTGACCTCGTATGTTATTCTTTCTGCTACGGGTCGCATCACGATCGACACCTATGACAAGCCTCTCATGGCGATCAATTTTGCGCGCGCTGCCAGCGTCGATTTTGCGCGCATGCAAAATCAGGCTCTGCGGCTCAAGATGGCGAAGCCGGAGGAACGTCGGGCCATCGACGACCGGATCAACGATCTTACCCGCACGTTTTATGATGATCTTGCGGTTGCCGAAGAGCGCACGACACAGGCAGACGAACATCGCGTCATTCATGAAATCGAAAAACTGGTGAATGAATGGGATGCCGAGCATCAGCGCGGCCTCTATGGAAAGCGCGACGCGACCAACTTCGAAAAGCTCAACGATCGGATTCTTGAACGGTTCGACACATTGGTCGAGCTCAAGGCCGGTTCGAGCTTCGTGGAGCGGCGCAAGGCAATCTGGACGATCTATCGCTTCGAATATGTCGGCATAGCGGCGACCGCCACTGCACTCCTCCTGGCTCTTGCTCTCACGCTTTTTCTCGCGCGCTCCATTGTGCGCCCGCTGCAGGCCGCTGCGCGCGTCGCTGACCGTATTGCCGATGGCGATATGGAGACCGAAATTCCCGAAGGTCGGAAGGATGAAACCGGCACGCTGTTGAAATCCATGCGCGTCATGCAGGCAAGTATTCGCGAGATGATGGCGCGCGAGAAGGCTCAGCGTCGCTCCGCTGAAACACGTCTCTATGACGCGCTTGAAAGCGCACAGGAAGGCATGATGCTCGTGGACGAGCAGGGGCGCATCGTCGTTTCAAATACCCGGCTTGGAGATTTTTTTCCCGAATTGGCTTATGCGCTTCGCGCCGGCCAGAGCTTCGAGATCGTCTTTGCGCTCATGCGCACGCAGCTGCGCGCGCAGGAGGGCGTCTCCTTCCCCGCGTTCGGCGATATGCAGGATTCGGTCGAGCTTGGCGACTGGATGGTCGAGAGCCAGCTCAAGGACGGACGATGGGTGCGCATCCAGGCAAGCTCTACGAGTGACCGCGGTATCATTCTTTTCTTCTCCGACTTCACTGACCTCAAGGAGCGAGAAGAGCGCTACAGGATTGCGCGCGACGAGGCCGAAGTTGCCAGCGCCGCCAAGTCGGCCTTCCTTGCCGCCATGGGGCATGAATTGCGCACGCCGCTCAATGCCATAATCGGCTTTTCCGAAATCATCTCTTCGCAGGTTTTCGGTGCGATAGGAAATGTGCGCTACAGCGAATATGCCAATGACATTCTTGAAAGCGGCCGCCGCCTGCTCGGTGTCATCAACAATGTTCTCGACATTGCCAGCAGCGAAAGCGGCGGCATGGAAGCCAAGATGGAGCGCCTCGATCTTGGCGATGTTCTGGGCGATTGTATCGACAGGCTTTATGCCGACTGCAAGGCTGCCGATCTGAAACTCCAGGTGGGCGACATCGATTCCGATATCTTCGTTTCGGGCGATGCGGAAAAGTTGCGCAAGGTCTTCCTGAATCTTTTCTCCAATGCGACAAAGTTCACGCCTGCAGGCGGCGAGATTTCGCTCGCGATGGAATGTGATGAAAGTGACAGCGTGCGCGTCGTCTTGCGCGACACCGGCATTGGCATGTCCGAAGAAGAGGTCGACGTGGCGCTGACGCCTTTCGGTCAGGCCGACGCCCGGCTCGAACGCCGTTTTGAAGGCGCGGGGTTGGGCCTGCCCCTTGTCGAGGCCTATCTGAAGCTCCATGGCGCCACCATGGCTATCGACAGTGCGCCTGACGAGGGCACGACCGTCACGCTCGTATTTCCCCGCGAAGGGGTTGCGCGGATCTCCAAAAATAAAAAGGGCCGGATGGCTGTCTAGCCTCCGGCCCTGTCTATTTCAATCTTTCGCGTCGATCAGTTCGGGATGCGAACCTTCATCTCCGCATAGCCCTTCACGAAGCTCGAGAGAATGCGCTTGGGCGGCGCCACGACTTCGATCTTCGGGTGACGCTTCAGCAGTTCTTCCCAGACGATGCGGAGCTGCATTTCCGCCAGACGGTTGCCGACGCAGCGATGCACGCCGAAGCCGAAGGAGAGATGCTGACGCGGACGGGCGCGGTCGATGATGAACTCGTTCGGGCGTTCGATCACTTCCTCGTCGCGGTTGCCCGAGACGTACCACATGACGACCTTGTCGCCGCGTTTGATCTGCTTGCCGCCGAGTTCGATATCGGCCAGCGCCGTGCGGCGCATGTGCGCGAGCGGCGTCTGCCAGCGGATGATTTCCGGCACCATCGAGGAGATGAGGTCGGGGTTGGCGCGCAGCTTGTTGTACTGGTCGGGATTCTCGTTGAGCGCGAGAAGACCGCCGGTGATGGAGTTACGCGTCGTGTCGTTGCCGCCGACGATCAGCAGGATGATGTTGCCGAGATATTCCATCGGGTCCATGTTCCGCGTCGCTTCGCCGTGAGCGAGCATCGAGATCAGGTCGCCCTTGGGCTCCGAATTCACGCGCTGGTTCCACAGGTCGGTGAAATAGGCGAGGCATTCGTAGAGCTCTTCCTTGCGGGCATCTTCCGATTCGACGGTGCCGTCGCCGGGGCGCGCGGTGGCCACGTCGGACCAGCGCGTCAGCTTGCGGCGTTCTTCCCAGGGGAAGTCGAAAAGCGTCGCCAGCATCTGCGTGGTGAGTTCGATCGAGATGTGATCGACCCAGTCGAATTCCTCGCCTCTGGGCATGGCGTCGATGAGGCGGATGGCGCGTTCGCGGATCGTGCCTTCGAGCATGGCGAGGTTCGCCGGCGCCACGATGGGGCTCACGACCTTGCGCTGCGCGTCGTGCTTGGGCGGGTCCATGGCGATGAACATCGGCAGGATGAAGTCATCGTCCGGATCGCCGACCGTGATGCCGCCCAGATGCGCGTCCGACGAGAACACCTGGTGGTTCGTGTCGACCGCCATGATGTCGTTGTATTTCGTCACCGACCAATAAGCGCCGAATTCGCTGTCGGCGCAGTAATGGACCGGATCATCCTTACGCAGACGATCGAAGAAACCCCACATCGTGAAGTCCCGGAAGATTTCCGGCTGGGAGACGTCGATCTCTTCCAGCGGAATGGTCGCCGGATCCTTGCCGACCATCGTGCCGCGCAACACGGCCAGTTCCTCGTCCGTCTTGCGGGGTTGCCGAACGATGTCCGAATAGTCGTATTCCGCCTTGATCGCAGCTTCGCTCATGTGGGTCCTCCAACCTTGTCCCTTCCCGATCGCCGGATGACGTCGAGGCATTCTATGTTTGCAAGAACTCTAAACCCGTAAGGAGTGTGGTGTCACTAAAAACATGACACTGGCGTCATTTTTGTGAACGCGGAATTTAATAGACCTTTGTATCTACATTTTGCCGGTTTTTGAGCTGTTCCGGGCCTCCGGGCCGCTTGCAAGGGCGAAGAGGGCTCCCCACATTAACTTTGGAACGGTGCCAATCTTGGGCCGTTTCCAAGGTTGCCCCTCTCGGGGACTTTGACCAGGGATGTAGATGAATGTCGAAGATGCTTCAGTTTAACAGCCCCTTTCTCCTCGGTTTCGACGAGATGGAGCGTCTGCTGGAACGGGTCACCAAGGGCTCGGACGGCTACCCGCCCTACAATATCGAAGAGACGGTTGTTTCGGACGGGTCGAAAGAGCAGCGCGTCCTGCGCATCACGCTGGCCGTCGCCGGTTTTGCTGCCGAAGAGCTCGGCGTGACGCTGGAAGAAAACCAGCTTGTCATCCAGGGCCGTCAGCGCGACGAGGAAGAGCGCATCTATCTTCATCGCGGCATCGCGGCCCGCCAGTTCCAGCGCGCCTTCGTGTTGGCCGACGGCATGGAGGTGCTGGGTGCGCGCCTCGACAATGGCCTCCTCGCCATTGATCTGATCCGCCCCGAGCCCTCGCGCCTCGTCCGCAAGATCGCCATCGTCGATGGTGCGAACGCGGGCAGGCCCCGCCTTGGCAAGGCAAACGAACAGGCAGACGCCTGAGTATTGAGTAACGACCACGACGCGTGCTGCCAGAGAAAAGGGGCCGCGGAACAGGAGCGTAGTAAAATGGAAAAGCAGAACAACAATTCAGCGCCCGGATGGGGCACGCAGGACCTGCGTCATCTGAGCCCCGAGACATTCGCCGAGATCGGCATGCCGAACATCGTCTATGTCCGCGAAGTGCTGGCAGGCGAGCTTGAGAGCGAACTCGGCGCCGAGGTCAATGTCCCCGCCGACACCAAACTCTTCGCCGTCCACGCCGCCAACGGCCAGCGCATGGCGGTCCTCGACGACCGCGCCGCGGCCTTCGCAGGCGCCCGCCAGTATGAACTGGAGCCCGTCTCCGTTCACTGAGTGACGCAAGCGCGTCACAACGAAAAAGCCCCGCGGCATCTGCGGGGCTTTTGTTTTCAGTGCTGGCGCGAAGTCGGACGCATGGTCAATCTTCACGTTTCCTGCATCGACGTGCAAACCAGTTTATTGCAAAAACGGGGAAAAGGATTAAGGCAACCCCAACAATATCGATGTCATGTCTGATATTCTCGGGGATGTCTCGGGCGCCTATTTTCCATGCGAGATAAAAGAGCGCAGACAGCACAGCGCTCCAGACTTGCAATTTCCGCCAGTTTCTTGGTTTTGACATCGGCTCTCTCTGCTTTGTCCAAACGGCCTGCCTCTATAGTCTCCCCTTGGCAATTAACAGTTTGATAAGGCTCAGTGAATTGAGGTCGGTGTTTGCGTCTCCCGCCGCGACAACGAAAAAGCCCCGGTGTTTCCACCGGGGCTTTTGTTTTTCTTGACCGTCGATCAGGCGGCGCTGCTTGGCGCAGGCTCCGTCAGGATCGCAAAGAGCGCTGCGGGATCGTCGCTGGCGCGGAGCTTGTCCACCACCGCATTGTTGCGCAGCAGACGCGAGATGCGCGCCAGCGCCTTCAGATGGTCGGCGCCCGCGCCTTCGGGCGCCAGCAGCAGAAACACGAGATCGACCGGCTGGTCGTCCACGCTTTCAAAATCCACCGCCGTATCGAGACGCGCAAAGAGGCCGTAGAGGCGGTTCAGCTGACCGAGCTTGCCATGCGGAATGGCGATGCCATGGCCAACGCCCGTCGAGCCCAGACGTTCGCGCTCGAGCAAGGTTTCGAAGATCGTCTTGTCGGAAACGCCCGTCAGCTCCGCTGCACGCGCAGCGAGTTCCTGTAGCGTTTGCTTTTTGCTGGTCGTCTTGAGGTGGGCGATAACCCCCTCCGGCGATACCAGATCTTCAAGCTCCATGACTATACGCTCCAAGAATCTAACAGGCCCGGTTTCAAACGGGACGGCGAATTGCTCGTTCAGGATTTCTGCTGGTCGCGGCTGGCGTCGAGCCAACCGATATTGCCGTCGTCGCGGCGATAGACGAGGTTGAGCCCGCCCGTCGATCCATTGCGGAAGACGACGAAGCTCGTGTCGGCCAGATCCATATGCATGACCGCATCGACGACCGAAAGGCTCGGGATCGATGTCGTGCCCTCGGCGATGATGATGGGCTGCGCGTCGTCGGCCAGTTCCTCATGTTCGTCGCCGCTGTCGAGCACGAATGAGGGGAAGTGCTCGGCCGGCAGTTCCGGCTTGTTGCTGTTGGCGTGGCTCTTCAGGCGACGCTTGTAGCGCCGCAGGCGCTTGTCCAGGCGCTCGGCTGCTGCGTCGAAAGCGGCATAGGGGTCCACGGCGCGGCCTTGCGTGTTGATCCGCATGCCGGAATTGAGGTGCACGGCGCAATCGGCCTTCACCTCGTGGCCTTCCTTGGAGAGAGTGACATGGCCGTCGATGGGCTTGTCAAAATATTTGCCGACACTGGCCTCGAGCCTCTCCAGCACATGCGTGCGAAGTGACTCTCCAACATCAAGATGATGTCCGCTGACCTGAACTTGCATGAGAACCTTTCCGGGTCCAACCGTGCCAATGTCGCTGGCGTTTACTACCGATGGCGGTCTGCGCTTTCACGCCGAGAACGGATGTTTTCATCACCCGCCTGCCAAACTTGTTGCCCCGAAATGTCCGGGTCCTGCTGGCTCAATTCCGTTATGAAGTCCTTCATGGACCTCAAGGGGGCTCAAGCGAGGCGCAACCTAGTGGCCTGCCTTGGGGGTGTCAACCTGCGACCTTACGCACGATAAAAGACCATACTTTTCAATCACTTATGTCTTGTTTGCAAGGCTTTCAAGCGGCTTGCAACACGCTTCATGCATAGGCTTTCTTTTCGCGCCTCCGTTGAACAGATGAGGGAATATTCAATGCTTCCCGATACTTGGCGACTGTGCGCCTTGCGATGTCGATTCCTGAACCTTTCAGGATCTCGACGATATTATCATCTGAAAGAACGGCATCATTAAGTTCAGCGTCGATTAATTCCTTGATGCGATGTCGCACCGCTTCCGCCGAATGGCCTTCGCCGCCTGCGGTCGCATTGATCGAGGAGGTGAAGAAATACTTCATCTCGAAGATGCCGCGCGGCGTGGCGATATATTTGCTGTTGGTGACGCGGCTCACCGTCGATTCATGCATCGAGATGGCGTCGGCCACCGTGCGCAGATTGAGCGGGCGCAGATGCTGGATGCCATACATCAGAAAGGCATCCTGCTGGCGAACGATCTCGGCGGCCACTTTCAAAATGGTGCGGGCGCGCTGATCGAGGCTTTTGACGAGCCAGTTCGCATTGTTCAGGCATTCCGACAGATAGGCCTTGGCCTTGGGGTCGCCCGAGAGCTTGCTCACCTCCGCATAATATTGCTGGTTCACCAGCACGCGTGGCAGCGTTTCGGTATTGAGTTCGATTGCCCAGGTGCCGTCGGCGCGCTGGCGGATGAAGACATCGGGAATGACCGGCACCGAGGGCTCGCCGCCGAAGGCGAGGCCGGGCTTGGGGTTGCAGTCGCGAATATCCTCGATCATCGAGGCAATGTCTTCGCGGTCCGCGCCGCAGAGCTTCATCAGAAGATCGAAGTCGCGCTTGGCGAAAAGTTCCAGATGCTCCAGAAATATCTTCATCGTCGGATCGAGCCGGTCGCGTTCGGCCAGCTGCAGCGCGAGGCACTCTTTCAGATTGCGTGCGCAGATGCCGGTCGGCTCGAAGGTCTGAAGCACCTGGAGCACCGCTTCGACGTCTTCTATTTCCGCGCCAAGCTTTTCGGCGACCTCGTCGAGTTCCGCGGCCATATAGCCCATCTCATTGACGTTATCGATGAGATAGGCGCCGATCATGCGATCGTTGGGCGTTTTCAGCGCCATGTTCATCTGGTCGGTCAGATGTTCGGCGAGTGTCGCCTCGCGCGTCAGCGTCGCCTCGATGCTGAATTCGCCATCGCCGCCGCCGCTGCTGCCGGACTTGACGTTCTGCCAGTCCGAGCTTGTCTGCTCGGGCATCGAAACGGCGGCCTCGTTCTGTGCGTCGCTGCGGCTTTCGTCGGCATAGACATTCTCATAGTCCATGTCGAGATCGCCCTCGCGCGAAGGCGGCGGGCCTTCCTCGCTCAGCGAGAGTGTCGTTTCGGAAGTGGGGGCGTCAAAGTCGCGGTCGTCGTTCGCGGCGTTCAGGGACTCGATATCGGGTTCGGCGGCGCTTGCCTCCAGCAGCGGATTTTTCTCCAGCTCCTGTTCCACATATTCGCCCAGTTCGAGATTGGACAGCTGCAGCAGTTTGATTGCCTGCTGTAGTTGAGGCGTCATGACCAGGGACTGGCCTTGACGCATTTCCAATCTTGGCCCGATAGCCATCAGTCAAATTGCCCCTTACGCATGCCCATTACCGGTTACTAGAGCGAAAAACGCTCGCCGAGATAAAGGCGTCTTACATCTTCGTTGCCGACGATCTCGGAAGGCTCGCCTTCCATCAGCACATGTCCGTCATGGATGATGACGGCGCGGTCGATCAGTTCCAGCGTCTCGCGCACATTGTGGTCTGTGATCAGCACGCCGATGCCGCGATCCTTCAGATGCGCCACGAGATCGCGAATATCGCCAATCGCGATCGGGTCGATGCCCGCGAAGGGCTCGTCGAGCAGCATGAAAGAAGGCTGGGTCGCCAGCGCGCGCGCGATTTCCACGCGACGCCTTTCGCCGCCCGAAAGCGCTATCGAAGGCGTGCGGCGCAGATGCGTGATCGAGAATTCAGCCAGCAGATCGTCGAGAGCCGCCTCGCGGCGTTCACGGTCGCTTTCCACCACTTCCAGCACCGCACGGATATTCTGTTCCACCGTCAGCCCGCGAAAGATCGAGGCTTCCTGGGGCAGATAGCCGATGCCCATGCGGGCGCGGCGATACATCGGCAGCTGCGTCACGTCATGGCCGTCCATGGAGATGGAGCCATAATCCGGCGCGATCAGCCCGGTGATCATATAGAAGACGGTGGTCTTGCCCGCGCCATTGGGGCCGAGCAGCCCGACGGCCTCACCCCGGTTGACGCCGAAGCTGACGCCCCGCACAACAGGGCGGCGGCGGAAGCTCTTGCCAATCTTGGAGACGCTCAAGCCGGCGTTACTGGCAACCAGACGCGGCCCTTCATGCGGGTCCCTTTGCCGGTTCCCCATGCTGATCGCGCTCGTTTCGGTAGCTGTTTCGCCCTGGCTGGTCATCAGTCCCTCAATTTCCCGCCCTATGAAACGGTAGTTGGCATTAAAATTGTATGAAAAGAGTCCGTTAACCAAGCCCTCATTTGCTATTTAGGAGCTTGAGAGGGCGTAAAAAGGGCTTTGACCCGCCCATTTCCACTCTCCGGCGTGGACGAAGTGCTGACGCCGCCTGTCACGCGGCTGCGCCCGGTGTTGAGATTTATGGTCAGTTTCTGGCCGCGAATAACATTCTGTCCCTGCCTCAGCACCACCTTGTCGCCCATGATTATGGTACGTCCGATGACGTCATAGCGGGCCCAGTCGCCGTCCGCCGACTGGTCGTCCTTGGAAAGCACATGCACACGGCCCGTAGCGATGATCTGGCGCACCTGATTGCGGCCGCCATTGGCGCCTGGCGCATAGGTGGCCTTCAGTCGGTCGGCGCGCAGCCGGGTCTCGCCCTGTACCGCCAGCACATTGCCGATGAAGGTCGCGGTCTTGCTCTTGTCGTCGACCTCGAGCTTGTCGGCTTCGATTTCGACGGGCTGCTTCGGGTCGGTGGCAAAACCCTCCAGCGGGCCTCCGGCAGAGGCCGCATGGGCAGGCGAGGGGGCCGCCGTCAGCGCGGCAGCGCCCAGCAGCATGCTGCAGGCCATGAGCCCGCCCGCCAGGCTCGCCTTCAGCAGGCTCTTTTCCGATACTCGTTTACCTGTCGCCATCACTGTCCCCATATCCCAAATCGCCTGTTTGCCGTTCATCTTGCCCCACTCACGGCTCACCATAGAGGCGCATCTTTACATGGCCCACGAAAATCATCTTCCGCGCGTTATTGTCCGCCGTCATGCTGTCGGCGCGTAATGTGCCCGCCGGGCCATGGCCCTCGACCGGATCATCGGTCGAAAACGTGCCTTTGCGAAAATCCACCAGCCCCGTCACGCCATGAAATTCATAACCCGTGGAGGCGTAAACGTCGATCTTCGGGCTCAGCTTGATCTGTTCGGTTTCCGTGTCCAGAAGCCCGCTCGTCGATGACAGCGACACCCAGTCCGTGCCATCGGTCAGTTTCAGGTCCGCCTGCACATTATCGAGCGCGATCTGGCTCGGGTTGGTCTTCGACTGCGTCGCCGTGTCGGCGGTCAGCAGATAGGGACGGCCCGAAGCATCGAGCCCGTTGATGCGCGGGCTCACCATGCGCAGGTCGTTGTTGAGTGAGGCGATTTCGCGGAAGGTGATGTCGAGCTTGTCGCGCTTGTCGAAGATGCCGGAATAATAGAGCACGATCACGAACAGCACGACGGCGCCCAGCGGCAGCGCAATCTTCATGATCGAGACGAGCCTGCTGTGGCGCTCATAGGCCGCCATCGCCGAGGCCTCGATCGGGCTGGTCGCGAAATTCTCTCGTCTGTCCGGCGTGTCGTTCTGCGGTTCGTTCATTTTATTCTGTCCACAGAACAAATAGTCCCGTTCTGGTATAACGGGCAAATCATCTTGCGATTGTTACCCGATTATGCGCCGAAGCGCTTGAGGGCGTCAACGAAACGCGGTGGACCTTCATTCGATACATATAGGCAGTGCCTTGACCGCTTGCGACTGAAAAGCCGTTAATGCGCGAATATGTCTTCTTCCGGCCATCCCGCCAGATCGAGCGCCGCGCGCACCGGCAGAAAGGCGAAACAGGCTTTCGCCATTTCGGTCCGGCCTTCGCGTTCGAGCATCTGGTCGAGCACTTCCTTCATCGCATGGAGATGCAGCACGTCGGAGGCGGCATAGGCGAGCTGCGCTTCGGTAAGCGTATCCGCGCCCCAGTCCGAGCTCTGCTGCTGTTTCGACATGTCGATGCCGACGAGTTCGCGCGCCAGATCCTTCAACCCGTGACGGTCTGTATAGGTGCGCACGAGTTTCGAGGCGATCTTGGTGCAATAGATGGGTGTCGTCACCACGCCCAGATAGCGCTGCATCATGGCGACATCGAAACGCGCGAAGTGAAAGAGCTTCAGCACCTTTTCGTTGCCCATCAGCGCGCGCAGATTGGGTGCGTTGTAGGTATTGCGGTCGAGCTGCACGAGATGGGCATTGCCGTCGCCCGCCGAAAGCTGCACGAGGCACAGCGGATCGCGATTGGGATTGAGCCCCATCGTTTCCGTATCCACGGCCACGCTGTCGCCGAATGTCAGTCCGTCGGGAAGGTCGCCTTTATGCAGCGTGATTGCCATTTGTCCTCTCGGGCCCCGTTGGGGCGGTTTGAAGGGCCGATTGAACCGGCCTCACCGCCCGAATTCACGTCCCTGTCCGATGAATCGGATTGGTAGTCAGGGTCGCGGGTGCATCCGCCGGATGCAAGAGAAATGGTGCCCAGGAGAAGACTCGAACTTCCACGCCCTTGCGAGCGCCAGCACCTGAAGCTGGTGCGTCTACCAATTCCGCCACCTGGGCACTTCAAGAGCCCGGAGACATAAATTGGCCCCCGTCGCTTGTCAATGGCGCTTGTCGAGGCTTTCGTCCCAATTTCGGCCTCATCCTGAGGAGCCGCGCAGCGGCGTCTCGAAGGAGGGCGGCCAGCTCATCTTTCCCGCATGGAAGGCTTTGCCAGCGCCGCGCATTGGGCTATCTAGGAGCAGCAGCTACATGCGACAGGAGAATGAGACATGGCGGCCACCGCAAGACCCAGAAACGAATTGCAGCCGGGAGCGCTGATTACCGTATTTGGCGGGTCGGGATTTGTCGGCCAGCATGTGGTTCAGGCGCTTGGCCGCCGGGGCTATCGCATCCGCGTCGCCGTCCGCCGCCCCAATGAGGCGCTTTTCCTCAAGACCTCTGGCGTCGTCGGCCAGATTGAGCCGGTCCAGGCCAATATCCGCGATGACGCCTCCGTCAGCGCCGCCATCCGGGGCGCCAGCGCCATCATCAACCTCGTCGGTATCCTTTCCGAATCCGGCAAGCAGAAGTTCGAGGCTGTGCAGGCCGAAGGCGCTGCCCGCGTCGCCCGCCTCGCCAAGGCCGCAGGCGTGCCGATCTTCATCCAGATGTCGTCGATCGGCGCCGATGAAAAGAGCCCCTCGCATTATGCGCAGAGCAAGGCCGCCGGTGAGGCCGCCGTCCGCGCCGAATACCCTGACGCCGCCATCCTGCGTCCCTCGGTGATCTTCGGCGCCGAAGACAATTTCTTCAACCGTTTCGCCGCTCTCGCGCGCCTGACGCCCGTGCTGCCGCTCATCGGCGCCAATACGAGCTTTCAGCCCGTTTATGTGAAGGATGTCGCCGAAGCCATCGCCCGTGTGCTCGAAACCGACGCCGGTGACGGCAAGGTCATCGAGCTTGGCGGTCCGGCCCATCTCACCATGCGCGAGCTTATGGAAATCATGCTGCATGTGATCCGCCGCAAGCGCCTGCTCATCCCCGTGCCCATGGGGCTCGCCAAGCTCAAGGCCTTCTTCCTGCAGATGCTGCCCAATCCGCTGCTCACCGTGGATCAGTGCCGCTCTCTCGCCATCGATAATGTCGTCAGCGAAGAGGCCCGCGCCGAAGGCCGCACGCTCGAAGGCCTCGGCATCACGCCGACCGCCGTTCAGGCCATCCTGCCGAGCTATCTCGCCCGTTTCCGTCGTCGCGGCCAGTATGAGCCCGGCGCCGAGCCCCTTCCGCAGGACTAGGCCACCTCAAGGAGGCCGACCATGAACATAGGTGAAGTGGCCGAACGCACCGGCGTTCCGCCCAAGACCATCCGTTATTATGAGGAAATCGACCTCATTCCCGCGCCTGCCCGCAGCGCCAACGGTTATCGCGCCTATAATGACGAGGCGGTTCACACGCTGCGCTTCGTCGCCTCGGCGCGCAATCTCGGTTTCACGGTGGAGCAATGCCGCGCCCTGTTGGCGCTCTATCGCGACAAGGGCAGGGCGAGCGCCGACGTCAAGCGCGTCGCCAACGAGCACATCGACGAGATCGACCACCGCATCGCCGAGCTTCAGGCCATGCGCAAGGTGCTCGCCGATCTCGCGCGGCGCTGCCATGGCGACGACCGCCCCGACTGTCCCATTATAGACGGCCTCAGCGACGCTGAACTTTCGGCCCCGCCGAAACGTTCCTAGGCCTGTCCAATCCCTCTTTCATCCCCTAGATTGCAAATCATGCGTCACCTGTATCACCTCCCGATTTCGCCCGCCTCCCGCAAGGTGCGCCTTGTGCTGTCCGAAAAGAATCTCGCCTTCGAGATGGTCGAGGAGCGCGACTGGGAGCGCCGCGAGGATTTCCTCGCGCTCAACCCCGCAGGCGAGGTGCCCGTATTGATCGACGAGGATGGCGAGGTCATCTCCGGCGCCTCTGCGATCTGCGAATTTCTCGAAGAAGCGCACGCCGATAATCCTGTCCTGCCGGGCAGCGTTCACGAGCGCGCCGAAATCCGCCGTCTCATCGACTGGTTCGACAACAAGTTCGCCGCCGAAGTCTCCGACGGTCTGATCTTCGAAAAGGTCACCCGCCGCTTTCTCTCCGCCACCGAGGGTGGCGGCGCGCCGGAAATGGGTGTCGTCCGCGCCGCGCTCCACAATCTGCGCTACCACCTCGACTACATCTCCTACCTCATGGAAAGCCGCAGCTGGCTCGCGGGCGACGAGCTGACGCTCGCCGATCTCACAGCCGCCGCCCATCTTTCCTGCCTCGACTATGTCGGCGACGTGCCCTGGGCCCAGTATCCGCTCGCCAAGGAATGGTACGTGCGCCTGAAGTCGCGCCCCTCCTTCCGTCCCATCCTCGCCGACCATGTGCCGGGCATGCCGCCGCCCAAGCTCTATGCCAACCTCGACTTCTGATCGCCGCGACAGGAAAGATATTCCGTTCAAGGAGCGATTGCTTGCCCGCGCCCGCGAGGCAGGCTTCGATGCGATCCGCATCACGCTTCCCGACGCCGCGCCTCAAGCCGCCCCCCATCTGCGTCAATGGCTTGGTCAGGGCCGCCACGGCGACATGGTCTGGATGGAAGAGACCGAGGCCCGCCGCGCCGAAGCCCTGACGCTCTGGCCCGAAGTCAGAAGCGTCATCATGCTCGCCATGAACTATGGCCCCGACGATGATCCCATGGCGCGTCTGACGCGAAAGTCGGAAGGCGTCATCTCCGTCTACGCCCGCCACCGCGATTATCACGACCTCGTCAAATCGCGCCTCAAGCAGGTCGCCCGCTGGATCGTCGAAGAGAGTGGCGCAGAGGTAAAAGTCTTCGTCGACACCGCGCCGGTCATGGAAAAACCTCTCGCCGCCGCCGCCGGTCTCGGCTGGCAGGGCAAGCACACAAATCTCGTCTCGCGTACCTTCGGCTCATGGCTCTTCCTTGGCTCGATCTTCACCACGCTCGACCTCGAGGCCGACGCGCGCGAAGAAGATCATTGCGGCGCCTGCCACGCCTGCCTCGACATCTGTCCGACAAAGGCTTTCCCCGCGCCCTATCAGCTCGACGCGCGCCGCTGCATTTCCTATCTCACCATCGAGAACAAGACCCACATCCCGCGCGAATTCCGCAAAGCCATCGGCAATCGCATCTACGGTTGTGACGATTGCCTCGCCGTCTGCCCCTGGAACAAGTTTGCGCAAAGCGCTTCCGAGATGGCGCTGCGCCCGCGCGACGATCTCATCGCCCCGACGCTCGCCTCGCTTGCGCAATTCGACGATGCCTCCTTCCGCGCGCATTTCTCCGGCTCGCCCGTCAAGCGCATCGGCCGCGATCGCTTCACCCGCAATGTCCTCATCGCCATCGGCAATTCAGGTAATGCAAGCCTCCTGCCGCAGGTGCGCGCGCTCCTCGCCGACCCCGCCCCCACCGTCCGCGCCATGGCCGTCTGGGCACTCGGCGAACTCGCACCCGATGAAGCCCGTGCAATGGCTGCCGATGCGCTTGCGAATGAAGAGGACGAATACATAAAGACTGAATGGCGGTTGTTCGTTTAAGCAACAACGAATGTCGTCCCGGGACCCATGCAGCCTTCCAACAAGCATCGACGCCAATAGACCCCGCGATCAAGTCGCGGGGTGACACAGCATTTATTGAAAGCTAATTCAAACGAGCAGGGCCTTATTTCCCCGCCGCACCCGCCGGTGCACTATCCAGATCCAGAAATTCCTGCGCCGCCACAGCCTGCGCTTCTTTTTCCTGCCCCATCTCCTTGGCGATCGTCACCACCTGTTGCCAGTCGGCGCGCGCCCCCGTCATGTCGTGCAGTGCGGCCTTGGTCCGTCCGCGTTCTAGCAGTGCCGTCAGATTATGCGGTGCAATTTCAATGGCGCGATTGGTGTCTTCCAGTGCTGCTTGCGGCGCACCCAGATTGCGATAGGCGGTGGCCCTGAGCGCCAGTGCATCGGCATCCGTCGGCAATTCGGCCAGCACCTTGCCCGTGTCGATCCGCACGGCGTCCCAATCTTTCGCCAGCGCGTGAATATTCGCGCGCATCATCACATAGTCGGCATCGGGGTCCAGCGCCAGCGCCTGATCGATGGCGGCCAGCGCCTTCTTGTTGTCCTTGGCGAGCACCCAGGCGTTCGCCACCTGCGCATAGGCCTCCGCGCGCGCTTCCTTCGGCACTTCGTTTGGCTTGTTGTCCATGGCAATCGCCACTTCGCTCAGCAGGATCGCCGAGTCATGAAAACGTCCCAGCGCTGACATGGCGAGCGCCGCGCAATGGCGCGCCGCGAGCGAAATCTCTTTGGTCGAAGCTTGCCAGGCCTGCGCATAGTCGAGCGCGTCGTTCGGATCGCTGTCGATCAGCGACAGACATTTGTCGTAGTCATGATCCGGATTTGTTTTGGTCTTCTCGACCTTCTCTTCTTTTTTCGCCGCGGGCTTTTTGGCTTCCGGCTTGGCAAATGTCACACTGTCCGACGATACGCGGCTCGAGGCATGGGCAAGGGGTGCGGAAGCGATCAGCAGGCTGCCGAGCGCAAAGACAAGAAGTTGTTTGTTCGTTTTCATGGGCGCTAAACTCCGACACTCGCCCCGCCTTGGCAAGCGTCGCCATGCGTAATTTTGAAGTTCAGCGTTAATTTACCGAAAGGTCGTTCCCCTGTGTCAGCCGGTCCTGCATCCAGACGCCTCTTCTGCTTCGGCCTCGGCTTTTCCGCGCTCGCTCTGGCCCGGCAGTTGCGCGACAAGGGCTTTGCCATCGCAGGCACCTGCCGCAGTGAGGAGAAGGCCGCCGCCCTTCGCGCCGAAGGTATCGACGCCTTCGTCTATGGCCCGGACCACGCGCTCGCTCCCGCCGCCCTTGAAGGCACGACACATCTTCTTCTTTCCATCCCACCGGATGATCAAGGCGACCCCGTCGCCCGCGACCTCGGCAATTCGCTTCAGGCGCTTCCGCTTCAATGGGTCGGCTATCTTTCCACCACCGGCGTCTATGGCGACCGTGGCGGCGACTGGGTCGATGAGTCATCGCCGCTCGCGCCGTCGACCGCGCGCGGCCGTCGCCGTCTCGAAGCCGAAGAACAATGGGCCGCCCTCGACCTGCCGCTCCACATCTTCCGCCTCGCCGGCATCTACGGCCCCGGCCGCAATCAGCTCGCTACGCTCCGCGCCGGCACGGCAAAGCGCATTGTAAAAGAAGGACAGGTCTTCTCCCGCATCCACGTCGAAGACATCGCCAGCGTGCTCGCCGCCTCCATCGCACAGCCCGCGCCCGGCACAGCCTACAATGTCTGCGACAACGAACCCGCCCCCCCGCAGGAAGTCGTCACCTACGCCGCCGAACTGCTTGGGCTGACACCACCCCCCGAAGTGCCCTTCGAAGACGCCGACCTCTCCCCCATGGCCAAAAGCTTCTATGCCGAAAGCAAACGCGTCTCCAACAAACGCATCCGCGAAGAGCTGGGCATCACGCTCCGTTATCCGACCTACCGGGAGGGTTTGAGGGTGTTGTTAGAACAATCAGACTAACCACACCCGTCATGCGCGGGCTTGACCCGCGTATCCACGTCTTTACCAAACCCGAAGCGAGAAAGACGTGGATGGCCGGGTCAAGCCCGGCCATGACGAAAGTAGAAACTGAATCAGGGACTAACCGAAAAGCCCTTCATAAAGATCATCCCAACCCGGATTGATCCCGTGAATGAGCTTCACCTTCCACTCGCGCCGCCAGTGCTTGATGTTCTTCTCGCGCTGGATTGCCGCCGTCATATCGGCATGTTCCTCAGCATAGACCAGCCGCTTCAATCCATATTGCTTGGTAAAACCTTCGACTGCACCTTCGCGATGCTGGTGCGCACGCTGTGCAAGGTCTGACGTAACGCCCACATAAAGCGTCCCGTTGGGCTTGTCGGTCATAATGTAAACCCACCCGCGTTTCATACAGTCAGGGTTTCAAACATTTGTTGCATCGGTCAAATCAAAAAAATCGTCATGCGCGGGCTTGACCCGCGTATCCACGTCTTTGCCAAATTCACCGCCCTAAAGACGTGGATGGCCGGATCAAGTCCGGCCATGACGAATAGAGGAGTGGGTGCAAAAGGTACTACCCCTCCACAACCCCCAACACATCCTCCACCGTCGCCACCAGCCGCGCGATATCCGCCGCCGTCGACAATCGATGATCCCCCGTCTTCGACAGATTGATCGTCACATCCGTTGACGTCAGCGCTTCCACCAGCGGCATCGCATGTTGCCACGGCACGCTCTCGTCCTGCATCCCCTGCAGAATCCGCACCGGTCCCCTGAAGTCGATCGGCGCGCCAAGAAGCAGATGCTGCCGACCCTCTTCGATCAGCTGCATCGTGATCTCATAGGGCTCGTCGTCATATTCCGACGGCTCGCGATAAATCCCCTCGCGCTTCAGCGTCTCGCGGATCTCGTCGGAGAACCCCGCCCACATCAGCGCCTCGGTGAAGTCCGGCGCGGGCGCGATCAGCACCAGCGCCTTCACGCGCTCGGGCCGCGCCAGCGCCGCAAGCAGCGTGATCCAGCCCCCCATGCTGGAGCCGATGAGCACCAGCGGCCCTGCCGTCAATGTGTCGATGGCGGTGAGCGCGTCGTCGAGCCAGCGCCCGATGGTGCCTTGCCTGAAGTCGCCGCTGGACGCCCCATGCGCGAAATAGTCGAAGCGCAGGAAATTGCGTTCCGCCCCGCGCGCCCAATGGCTCAGCGCCTCGGCCTTGGTGCCCGTCATGTCGGATTTGAAGCCGCCGAGCCAGACGAGTTCCGTCGGTCCTGCGGGCTTTGCGCTCCGGTCGATCTGATAGGCGAGCGTCTCGCCGTCGGGGCGGGTGAGCTTGCCGGAAGCTTTTGCGTCAGTCATCTTGTGTCCTGTGATTCAAGAGGGGCCATTGAACTCAATTTTGGCGCCTCCGTCGATGAGGACTGGAGAAGATGTCAACTGCCGCGCCCCAGGCCGAAGCCTTCCGCTCTCTCGCCCGTCCGACCATCCTGCAGATCATCCCGACGCTCAACATCGGCGGGGCTGAACGCACCACACTCGACATCGCCCGCGCCATTGTGGAAGCGGGCGGCCGCGCGCTTGTCGCCAGTTCCGGCGGACGCCTCGTGCCGGAACTCGTCGCGATGGGGGCGGAACATTTCGACATGGAAGCGAAATCCAAGAACCCCGTCGTCATGGCGCTCAACGTCGAACATCTGACGCGGCTCATCCTGCGCGAAAAGGTCGATCTCGTTCATGCGCGTTCGCGTGCGCCCGCCTGGTCGGCGCTGGCCGCCGCGCGGCGCACCTCGCGGCCATTTGTCACCACCTATCATTCCAAGGTGCACGAGAGCCCGCGCCTCAAGGTCTTCTACAATTCCGTCATGGCGCGTGGCGATGCCATCATCGCCAATTCCGCTTATACCGCCGAGCGCATCGCCCGGGTGCACGCGCCGGATGCCGCCCGCGTCTTCACCGTGCCGCGCGGCATCGACACGCATCATTTCGATCCCTCCGTCGTCGGAGGAGATCGATTGAATGCTCTGCAGGCGAAATGGAAGTTTCATCGTGACGGACATGTAACCTTCATGTTGCCCGCGCGGCTCACGCGCTGGAAAGGGCAGGGCGTCGCCATCGAAGCCGCCGCAGCGCTCAAAGCCTTGCACGGCAACGTCTTTGAGCTTCTGCTGGTCGGTGACGCGCAAGGTCGCAACGAATTTGAGAATGAATTGCGCGAGCTGATCGCGGCGCGAAACCTGGACGATGTCGTCCGTCTCACCGGACCTTGCGACGATATGCCCGCAGCCTATGCGCTTTGCGACGTCGTACTCTCTCCCTCGATCGAACCCGAACCATTCGGACGAACAGCGGTGGAGGGACAGGCGATGGAAAAACCGGTTATTGCAAGTGACAGTGGCGGCCAGCGCGAAACGGTGCTGACGCGCGATATGGTTGGCGCAGACAAGGCCACCGGCTTTGCCGTGCGCACAGGCGACGTTGAAGCTCTG
>Ga0098044_1000586_pt1 | contig 19237 bp, 25 predicted proteins | sample 10_taG_FD_75053 | JGI IMG/M metagenome (GOLD analysis project Ga0098044, IMG submission 75053) | Marine viral communities from the Subarctic Pacific Ocean - 10_ETSP_OMZ_AT15264 metaG | ecosystem: Environmental > Aquatic > Marine > Oceanic | place: Pacific Ocean | collected 2015-01-16 | reverse complement strand
GGGTTAAGTTGTACTCACACTACAAAGTAAATAGCCAAGGCCCTCAATTTATATTTATAAATCAAGGGCCAAAGCAATTAACTTTATATTGTGGGGTCGAACCCTATGTCAGCAAAGAAATTTTCAACTAGTTCAAGATGGCGACTATCATACCTTTCTAGCTGTGGATCATACCCAAACCATTCAGTTACAAAGTCTAGATATTCGTCTATAAATTCAGACGCATGTGCCATAGCAACTAAATCTCTGCCATATAGTTCGTAATAGTTCTCAAGTAAAGTCACTCCATTCTCCTTTCATAGATTAATACAAAGTAAATAGCTAAGGCCCCCAATTTATATATAAATCAAGGGCCAAAGCAATTTACTTCAGAGGTCTAAATACTTTGCATCTCCTTTGCCTAATGGCAAGATAGAATGAAGATATTCCGCTTCATCTTCTGCCTCTTCTAATGTTGTAAAGCGGCCAACCTCTGTGATTTCAAGGCCGTCCTCTGTCAAGACAAAGTGAGTTTTATCTTGACCATTTACATTTAGTAGTACTTCTTCGATACCCAGTGCCATTTGTATTCTCCTCATGGCTGGTTGGTTTTGGTCAGTCTATAGCCCCTGACCCTTCATTCTTCAGGGTCAGGGTCTATAGGTTTCGCTTGGCTATGGTTTTATACATAGCCCAAAAGTTTCTCGTACTCCTCATTCCTTTGCTTTTTAAAGCTCTGCATAGCACTTTCATAGTCTTGAAAGTGTTCGGCTGAATAGCCACTATCCCAGCAGCAATCACCCTGCCACTGAATAATCCACTCGTCTTTGAGTGCTATATAATTATCATAGTAATGGCCGTGATTATGGCCGACCTCTGTTCCTTTTTCTCTAAAGAACAGATTGCGGTCCCCATCGGAACCGTGAACATAGTAAGAATCTTTTACAGCCATTAATTTTTCTCCTTCAGTTGGTTGGTTTTGGTCAGTCTATAGCCCCTGACCCTTCATACTTCAGGGTCAGGGTCTATAGGTTTGGTGAATGGCTCCTCCTAGCCATCTATGATTTTATTTAAACGGGAACGAACAATAAGAAGCTCAGTAAAATCAAGCTTTTTAAAGTTATCGGAAATACTCTGGATTGTTTCCCAATCAAAAGTATTTATATTATCCTCTGTAGGATAAGTGATAACAATTTCGTCCAAATTTTCCTCCGATTTAAGGTTGCACGATAATAAACAAAAGAATAAAAAAAAAAAAAGAACTAATGCTCTGCTCCAGCATTAGCCAGAGCAGAGCATTTGGTTAATTACTTGGTCAAGTATTCTGCGAGGTCCGAAGGCATCTCACCTTTGATAAAGTAAGTTCCGCCGGTGCTCCACTTGGCAAACATCGCCACAGAGTTCTCCAAAGCCCAAAGTTCTTTGAAGGTTCTTTGACCTTGCTTGGGATCAGCTTCCTTGTTCCTGAAGCTCTGCTCCAATTTGTAACCGGACTTCGTCCGACCATCTTTGATCAAAGCATAGATTACTTGAGTCGCTTTCGCCATTGGATTTTCCTTCCATGTTGGCTTGGTGGCCAGGATTGGCCTTGGACTATGTACCTAGCCCCTTCATACTTCAGGGGCTAGGAACATAGGTTTGGAATTTGAGGGGTGCTCTGTCGCCAACCTAATGTCTTGATCTTTGACAAAGCCTATACAAAAGCTTTGATCAAGAGGAACTGACCGTGGATCAGTTTGCCGATCCCAGCAATTAAACCCTCTAAGACCCTCTAAGCTCTTACTTCTTAAGAGCTAAGAGGTTCTAAGGTAACGAAATTTTTCGTTGGCCTCTCTCAAGACATAGCCAAAGCGAGGACTTTTGTCAAAAGATTTATTACGGGGCGTGGGGGCCACCCCCCTACGTAGGGATATTATATACACGGGTTACAACAGATCAGTAAAATGAGTTGTTAACCACATCTACAACTGACAAAGTGTTGTATATAAGGGACAGTATTTTTTATTTTTTATTTTTTTAATTTTATACTTGACAAGGGTAACTGAATAGAGTATAATGTGTATAGTTTATACACATAGGCATATGTAACATAGGCATATGTAACATAGATAATAAAAGAAATATACTGTAAAGAACATAAGCCTATGTAACATAAGCCTATGTAACATAAGCCTATGTAGAGAAAGGAAGAGTAATGCAAGGAGAAACTGTATCGACTAAGTTAAATATTTTCCATAATAAATTCAATCATCCCTTAGATATACTGTATCCATCAGTAAACTCGCCTATAGATAAAACCCTTGTCCTTCGACGTAAGTTAATTGAAGAAGAATACAAAGAAGTTGTAGATGCAATTGAAACTAAAAAAGCAGATAAGGTTCTTAAAGAGCTATGTGATTTAGTTTATGTATGTATAGGTATGGCTGCTACCTATGGTTGGGATTTTGATACTGCATTTAATCGTGTACATGCATCTAATATGTCTAAATTAGACCATAATGGAAACCCCATATATAATAAGGATGGCAAAGTCCTTAAATCTAAAAACTATACCCCTCCAAAATTAAATGATTTAGTGTAATTTTTTACTTGACAATGAACAAAAATCAGTTAAAATGGTATAACGATTTAACTTTGGAAATGTTCTATCGTAGTATAATGAATTACGAAGAACGTATTCGTCTTCCTCATCATGAAGTTGTATATGTCCGTGCCGCCATAAGACAGGCGACAGGGACCAATTATACTTATGAACATGTATATAATGCTCTGAAAGCAGAAGGCTGGAATAAGGATTAGTTTCCGGTTTATTGAATACGAAAATAAATTTTATGGAGAATATGTTATGATGAAAAAGATTGTGAAGTGGGTCATGCTTGTACCTATTAAGATAGTTGAATGGACTATATGGCCTATAGCTAAGGTACATTCGTGGCTTCGTCAATTAGTAAATTGGCTACATGATGTTATGGACTAACGGGAGGTAGATAGTATGATATGTGATTGTGATGATTGTACCTGCGAAGATTGTCTTTGCGTAGGTAAGAATTGCTTAGAGGTTGTATGTGCTTGTGGCTGTCATTCTGGTAATGAAGAACAAGAAACTATGGATGTGTAAGGAGCAAGTACAATGGCACGAGTAATAAAAACAATAGAAGAAGTACTAAAATTAACTGGCCTAGATTTAGGAAGATATGTAAAGTGGTTGCAAAAAGAATCTAAAAGATTTCTGGAATATGAGAGGGCTGGTAAGTTAACTCCAGCCAGGAAAAAGAAATTAGATGAAATAGGCGATCAATTAAGTAAAATAAAAGGTAGGACACCAGCAAAGAGTAAAAGTGAAACAAAGGGTGTACCAAAAGCAGAACCAGGAAAAGACTATACACCACCACCAGGAAGTGCTTTAGAAAAAAAATTGAAGGGACTGGAAGAAAGGGCCGCTAAAACTAGGGGTAGAAAATTAACTCGTGCACAAACAGAAGCCAGAAAAGAAAGAGAAGCTGCAAAGCAATTAAAAAGGGATGTTCAACAGAGTTTAGGGGGTAGTGGAGGAGCAAGACAAAGAGACCTTACTCCTGAAGGACAAAAATTGTGGGATGAAAATACAGAGGCTTCTATGAAAAAACTAGCAAAGGGCCTAAAGAGATATTCTTATCCTGGTGGAAGACAAGCACCTAAATCAAAAATTGAAGGAGATATACCTAAACAGGATATGCCCCTGCATGAACGAATTGAACAAGCATTAGGAAGAGATGTTCATTTGACTAGGCAGCAAGTTCAAGATGCAATGGGCGGTAAGTTAACAAAAAATGAACTTGAAGATATTATTCAAGATCAGGCAGAAGAAAGAGTATCTAAGGCTGATATGGTAAAAGCTTTTGAAGCTGCTGGTTTTCAGGTTAAGTCTTCTGGCTTTAATAAGGGCGGCTATAAAAAATTCCAAAGTCGCAGTAATCTTGGTCGTGTAGTTGGTGCAGAAGGTGGCCTTAAAAAACATGTGTATATGGGCAAGGGGTCTGCTTCTGATATTCCACACTTTAGAAAAAAGAAAAAATAATGAATCCTAAAAAAATTACAATTATAGTATCTTTTATAGCTATAAGTGTAATTGTTGTAGTATATCTGGTAAATACCACACGATGTGTGCCACCTTGTATCTAAATGCAAAAAGAATTAACTGTACACGAAAAGTCCACAATGACATGGCGTTGGACAGCCCTTATAGTCTACTTAGTTATATGTTTCTATGACTTTATGTTTGTACCCATATGGTATGGCATTAACCGCCCTGATATAAGCCTGTTTATGGAAATTATTAATAGTACTTCAGAACCAATGGTTCAAATGGAGTTAATGAAAAAACTTACAGGTCAGCATAATCCTTTTACACTAATGGGTGGGGGATTATTTCATTTAGCATTTGGGGCCATACTAACCGGCTCTGTATTCGCTAAAAATAAATAAGGAAAATAAATGGCTCAAATAGCAGAAAAAAAGAAACTGGGAAGAGTATCAACTACTACTCCTGTTCCTAAAACATCTAAAACTAGAGCAGAGATGTGGCCCCACAGAGCAACACAACAAGCAAAAAAAGGATTCAGTGCTGAAACAGAACAAGCACGTAAAGTTGCTACAAGAAGGGGTATAACTAAAAAAGAAAAGAAAGAAATGATTGCTGCTGCATTAGGAATATCTGGTGTCGCTGCTGCTACTCTATTGCCTTCTCTTATATTTGGTACAACAGGTGTAACTCTGGCAAGAGGAGCACAAAAGATGGCTCCGACTGCTCTAAAAAAATTAAATAAAATATATAAACAATTACAAAAAACTACGATGGAAGCTGTTAAAGAGCCTGGAACAAAGAGAATGAAAATCCAAGGCAAAAAAATAGAAGTTAAGGTTCCTAAAAAAGAAGGTACGAAAAAAGTAGCAGGGCAAATTGCAGGAGCTACCTATATGAGTCAAGAAGTTAAAGATGCAGCAGATTTAGTAAAAGAATATGGGTCTGATGTTCTTGATCTTTTTACAAAACTAGCAACCCTTTCTTATAATAAGGGCGGTTATAAAAAGACAAGAAAAAGAAAGAAGTAATGTTATGGGAAAAATAAAAGGTATAGCAACGCTTATTGAAGAACTAGTAAATTTACCTATTGCACAAGCCGCTATGCGTATGACATTAAAGGAATGGAATACTCTTATTAGTCGTGCAAGAAATCTTGGTGCAGCACCAGCAGATATAAAGAAGTTAGAAAAAATTCAAAAAAGAAAACTACAACCTTCTGTAGGAAAACAAACACCTAAAGGCGGCTCTGCTTCAGTTTCAGAAGTAAAAAGAATAAATACAAATTTTAAGTTTGATGATAAATCTGGGTCTGCTGCTATAAAGGCATTTAAAAAAAATCCTGTAACAAAATCTGAAATGGTAGAGCAAATAAAAGCAGAAGCAAAAGAACGAGGATTTTCTTCTTCTAAAACTGAACAGCTTATGCAATTGGCTGGTAACTGGTGGGAGGATATACGACACGCAGCATCTCCTCCTAGTAGGTCACCTAAAGACTTTAGAAAGTCTAGAATGTCCGTTGAAGAACTCATAAACTTACAAGACGCAGAATTAAAAGAGTGGGCTAATAGCTATAAAAGATACTATAAACGCACTAAAGTTAAACCAACTAAACCAACTAAACCATTTAAAAAAGGTGGTTCCGTAAAAAGACCCTCTATGCAAAAGGGTGGAGCATATAAAGGCAAGAAACATTCCTATGCTGCAGGTGGCAAAGTTAATAAGCTTAATTTTTAAGAGGAATAAACACTGTGGCTAAAAAGAAACTATTACAAATTTTAATTAGCAATGCAAATATAATTAAAGATAAAATTAAAAAGTTAATAAAAGGTGATCCAGCAGTTAAATATAAAGATGATCCTGAATATCAATTTCTTATGAGACAGCTAGCCGATATAGACATGAAGTTGAGAGATAGATCATTTGAAATTTTTGGTGCATCAGAAGATATTGATAAGCAACTTAAAAATGTTTTAAAGGCCAAACCTAAAGCAAAGGGCGGCATGGTTAAACGTCCACAAATGGTGCAGGGTGGAGCATATAAAGGTAAGAAACATAATTACTCTGCCGGGGGCAAAGTAAATGAACTTAAAAATTTTAAAAAGAGGAAAGTATAATGGGAAAAGCTACAGCAATAACAGCAGCATTGAAATTTTTTCATAAATTATCTGTTGAAGATTTATCTGCTAGTTTTGATTTATCAGAACTAAAGAAACTTCGTACACTAATTCTTAGAGAAAGAAAAAAGCCAGAAAGTGTCGTAACCGGAAAAGACATTGGTAAAATTAATAAAGCTATTGAGGATAGACCCATATTTGAAAAGGCTCGTGAAGAATCTGTAGGAACACTTGAAGCAGAATCAGGAAATATTACAGATGTATTAAAAAAAGCTGGACCAAAAATAGAACCAACTACTACATCTACAAATGTAGAAGTTCTCAAAAAACCAAGACGAAGAATCATGAGAAAAAAACCCAGAGCAAAAGGCGGTATGGTTAAACGTCCACAAATGATGCATGGTGGCTCACATAAAGGTAAGACACATGCATATACTGCAGGGGGGAGTGTAAAAGAAATGAAACTGTTTAAGTAGAGAAAGTAGTAGTATGTCTTTTAAAGCGGAAACTATTGATGATTTAAGTATTGGAGGAGGGATATTTACTTCCTTTTGGAATTTTGTTATAGGTGGCGATTTAAACATGGTGATTGCTGCACTTGTGGGTATCCTGTCTCTTGTTGTTCTTTTTCAAAGATACATAATTAATAATCGTGAAATTGCAGGCATACATAGGAAAAAGAAAAAGAAATGAAATATGCAAGTAATTCTTTCTTGTGGTCAGAATTAAAATGCAAATGTGGTTGTAGTAATATTTTCATTCAAGATGAAGCTATTGATAAACTACAAAGATTGCGAGATATTTTACAGCGTCCAGTAATTATTAATAGTGCTGCTAGATGCCCGATACATAATGCACATGTGGGTGGTGCGCCTAAGAGCCAACATAGGGCTACAAAGAATAGTCCTTCTACTGCTTTTGATATTTCTTTACAAGGACTAAGCAAAGATGCTATACTTTCTGCTGGTAAACTAGCGGGGTTTAAAGGCTTTGGAATAAACTATAATACGTTTGTACACGTAGATAATCGTGACTTTTTTGCAACATGGTAGGAGATTTGTATGTTTGAAATTATTGCTTCGGTTTTATCTGGTGGTGCTACTGGTATTATAGGTAGTTTAGTAGGTACAGTTGGTCGGTACGTAGAAAAACGGCAAGAACTTAAACAAATAGAAATTGAGTTTACACAAGAAATAAAACTACAAGAACTGCAGATTTCTGCACGAAGTACAGAACTAGAAAGTGAACAAGCTATTGCTTTAGTCAAAGCTGATTCTGATATTAAAACAGCTTCTTATTCTCATGATGCATCTTATGGTCCTACTATGCCAGTAATTGCAGCTATTTTACGTTTTGTAAGACCTGTTCTTACTTTTGGTTTACTTGGTTTTTCTGGATATATTTTCTTTGTTGTACACGAAGACCCACAGGTTGTCAGAGAATTGTCAAATCAGATAATGTTCCTTACTACTACTGCTGTAGCATGGTGGTTTGGAGATAGGAGTTTAAGAAAGTGAGAGAACTTACTACAAAACAACAGACATTTCTACAAGTTTTGTTTGATGAAGCAGATGGAGATTACACTAAAGCAAAAAGACTTGCAGGATATAGTGAAACTACAAACCCCTCAGAGGTTTTGCGGTCTTTAAAGGATGAAGTACTTGAACTTACAAGAGAATACCTTGCTATGAATGCTCCAAGAGCAGCAAGAGCTATGATTAATGTATTAGAACGGCCCTCTGAATTAGGAAATCAGCATAGATTAAATGCAGCCAAAGAACTTTTAGATCGTATTGGTATTCAAAAGACAGATAAGGTAGAAGTATCTACGCCTAATGGTATCATGCTTCTACCACCAAAGAATGATCGTGCGTGATTTAGGTTATTTTAAAATGCCCGATCCTGTTGGGCTAAAAGATGATAATGAATGGTTGGAAATACCAAGAATTAGCAGAACAATTCCTTTTGGATACAAGGAACACGAAGAAGATGACAAGCTCTTAGTTCCTATTGTAGAAGAATTGGAAGCATTGGAGCTAGCAAAAGAATATCTAAGAGAATATTCATATAGAGAAGTTGCGGGGTGGTTAAGTGGCAGAACAGGAAGAGAAATTTCCCACATTGGTCTTAGAAAGCGAATCCAAAAAGAACGGCAACGGAAGAGTAAGGCAGCAACATATAAAATATGGCTTAAAAAGTACGAAGAAACCCTCCAAAAATTTGAAGAAATTGAGAGCAGACGTACAGGGGCGAAAAAAGAAACAGAAAGAAATTCCGCAACCCAAGCCTGAAGTTGTTGTTAAAGAATTAAATGAATCACCAATAGAAGAAACGCACAATATTTTATTTAGGCCCAATGAGGGGCCACAGACAGACTTTTTAGCCTCTTCAGAGCGAGAAGTACTATACGGTGGGGCAGCAGGTGGAGGAAAAAGCTACGCAATGCTAGCTGATCCCTTGCGCTATCTAGGACATTCACAGTTTTCTGGTCTACTATTGCGTAGAACCACAGAAGAATTAAGGGAACTAGTTTGGAAATCACAAGAACTATATCCTAAGATTATTCCCGGCATAAAATGGTCGGAACGAAAGATGCAGTGGACCTCTCCCAGTGGCGGAAGACTGTGGCTGTCATATCTAGATAGAGATGATGACGTACTACGCTATCAGGGATTGTCCTTTTGTTGGATTGGCTTTGACGAACTCACACAATGGCCCACAGCTTTTGCGTGGGATTATCTTCGTTCTCGTTTGAGGTCTACTGCACCTGATTTGCCTGTGTATATGAGGGCTACAACAAATCCAGGTGGTGCAGGACATATATGGGTAAAGAAATATTTTATTGATCCTTCTCCTGTAGGTAAATCCTTTGCCGCTACAGATGAAAACGGAAATGTCTTAATGTATCCAAAAGGACATACTAAAGAAGGGCAGTATCTTTTTAATAGAAAGTTTATTCCGGCAAAATTATTTGATAATCCGTTTTTGGCTAAAAGCGGCGACTATGAAACGATGCTTCTATCCTTGCCGGAAAACCAACGAAAGAGACTTTTAGAAGGGAATTGGGATGTAGCAGAAGGTGCTGCATTTCCTGAATTTAATAGAACAATTCATGTCATTGATCCATTTGATATTCCAAAAAATTGGCCCAAGTTCAGGGCTTGTGATTATGGATATGGTTCTTATAGTGCTGTTCTTTGGTTTTGTGTTGCTCCCGATGGTCAATTAATTATATATAGAGAGTTATACGTATCTAAAGTATTAGCAAAAGATTTAGCAAATAAAGTCTTGCATCTTGAAGAAGATGATGGTACAATACTTTATGGAGTATTAGATAGTTCTTGCTGGCATCGTAGGGGAGATACTGGGCCAAGTCTTGCAGAACAAATGATTTTACAGGGCTGCAGATGGCGACCAAGTGATCGAAGTGCTGGAAGTAGAATCTCAGGAAAAAATGAAATACATAGAAGGCTACAAATTCAAGATGATTTTGATGAGGACGATATACCAGGAATGACAATTTTTCATAATTGTACTAATCTAGTTTCTCAATTACCTGTTATTCCCCTTGATCCTAGAAATCCTGAAGATGTAAACACTAAAGCAGAAGACCATTTGTATGATGCATTACGATATGGTGTTATGAGTAGGCCCCGTAGAGGAATATTTGATTTTACTATGGAACATATGTCAGATAGATACTTGCCTTCTGACGCAACCTTTGGATATTAAAATATGGACGATACAAATTTTGAAGATACCCATCCTGTAGTTTTAGATGATGAAACTAAAGACACAGAATTAGCTTCTTTAATTTCTTTTATTGAAGGCCGATTTAAAAGGTCAAAGGATTGGCGTCGATTTGATGAGGAACGGTGGCTACAATCCTATAGAAATTATAGGGGCTTATATAGTCCTAATGTTCAGTTTACAGAAGCAGAGCGTTCTCGTGTATTTATTAAAATAACTAAGACTAAAGTTCTTGCAGCCTATGGACAAATTACAGATGTTTTATTTGCAAGACAAAAGTTTCCTCTTAGTATTGAGCCTACAACTTTGCCAGATGGTGTGACTGAAACTGTACACTTTGATCCTAAAACTCCTCCAGACCAAGTAGAAGACGACAAAGTAGAAAGTCCTTATGGTTTTCCTGGTGATGGCAGAGAGGTTGAAAAGGGAGAAACGCTACTAAGCTTACAAGAAAAGAAACTTAAACTAGGGCCACTAGAAGATAAACTTTCTGAAGTTGAAGGTCTTGTTGAGGGAGAAGGACTTACTCCTTCTGCTGCTACTTTCCATCCTGCTATGGTTGCAGCTAAAAAGATGGAAAAAAAGATCATGGATCAGCTAGAGGAATCTGGTGCTAGTAAACATCTTCGTTCTGCTTCGTTTGAATGTTCTTTATTTGGTACTGGAATAATTAAAGGACCATTTGCTATAGACAAAGAATATCCCAATTGGGAAGAAGACGGAAGCTATTCTCCAACTATAAAAACCGTTCCGCAAGTTAAGCATGTGTCTTGTTGGGATTTATATCCTGATCCAGATGCTAATAATATGGACGATGCAACTTATATTATTGAACGGCATAAGTTACCTACATCGCAGTTAAGAGAATTAAAGCATAGGCCATTTTTTCGCAAAGAAGCCATTGATCGTTGTATAGAAATGGGAGAGGTATATAATAGTGAGTATTGGGAGGACGATTTAAAAGATTACTATTTAAATGATCATCCCGAAAGGTATCAAGTTCTAGAGTATTGGGGTCTAATGGAAACAAGCGTAGCTAAAGAATATGGTATTGACCTTCCCAAAGAACTTAAAAATGTAGAACAAATTCAAGTCAATTGTTGGGTTTGTAATAATTACATTCTTCGTTTAGTTATTAATCCCTTTAAACCTGCCCGTATTCCATACTATGCTGTACCTTATGAACTAAATCCTTATAGTTTTTTTGGTATTGGACTAGCAGAAAATATGGACGATACGCAAACACTCATGAATGGTTTCATGCGTATGGCAGTAGATAATGCTGTACTAAGTGGTAATCTATTAATTGAAGTAGACGAAACTAATCTTGTTCCTGGGCAAGATTTACAAGTTTATCCTGGTAAGATATTTAGGCGGCAAGGTGGCGCACCAGGACAGGCTATTTTTGGAACCAAGTTTCCTAATGTAAGTAATGAGAATATGCAATTATTTGATAAGGCCCGTCAACTTTCTGATGAAGCTACGGGTCTTCCTAGTTTTGCTCATGGGCAAACAGGAGTAACCGGAACAGGACGAACTGCTGCTGGTATTTCTATGCTTATGGGTGCTGCTTCAGGCAGTATAAAAACAGTAGTTAAGAATTTTGATGACTATTTATTACGACCTTTGGGAGAAGCCTTTTTAGTTTCAATATGCAATTTGATTTTGATTCTGAAATCAAAGGAGACTTGGAAGTTAAAGCTCGTGGTATAGAAAGTCTTATGGCAAATGAAGTGAGAAGCCAGAGGTTGTTACAATTTCTACAGGTTGTATCTAATCCAGCACTTGCTCCATTTGCAAAATTCACTACTATTATTAGAGAGATTGCAAATTCAATGGGGCTTGATCCTGACAAAGTTTGTAATACTCCAGAAGAGGCACTACGACAAGCTAAGATATTACAACAGCAGCAGCCTACCCCTCCTCCAGGGCAACCACAACAGCAGCAACAGCCTAATGCTCAAGGATTAAGCCCTAATGATTTACAAGGAGGGGGCGGTGGTAATATTGGTATAGGAGCAGCACCTACCCCGGCAGAAGGACAATTTAGTGGAACAGAACAACAACCTACTCAGCAAGCTCAAAACGCTGGTCAACAACAAGCGCCAGTGGGACGCCTTCAATAACTATTTAGATTGGATTATAGTACAACAACAATCTGGTCTAGAGCAAAATATTGATGTAGTAAGTATATATAGAGCACAAGGTTCTATATCAACCTTACGTAAGTTAAAACAATTAAGAGATGAGGTGAACGCACATGGCTGATGAAATGATGCAAGAACAAATGGAATTTGCAGGACTTATACCTGATCCAAATGAAGTAGACCCTGTGAGTGGAAATGAGATTCCTCTTGGTGCTACAGCAGAAGGAGTACGAGATGATGAGACTGTTGCTATTAGTCCCGGTGAATTTGTAATTCCTGAATATGCTGTAAATTATCACGGAGTAAAATTTTATATAGAAACTTTACAAGTTGCAAAACACGGTTTGGATCAAATAGAAAGAATGGGATTAGTGGGCAATCCTGATGAAGAGCAAATACCTGAAACTACTCCTCTACCAGAAAGGGCAGATACTCCAGTAAATACTGAACAGGCAATAGCAGATACCGAAGAAGAAGTGCCTATGGAATATCAAACAGGGGGTGTGGTACTTAATGAAATTGGTGAACCTATGACCTTTCAAGAACAACCTGCCTTACAGCCTACGTATAATATACCAGAAGTACCAGAATTAGAAAATTTAACTGCTTCTCAAAAAAGTGCAATACATACTCTACAACAAAAACAGCAATCAAGGGTATAATAAAAAGGAAAGAAATATGGCTAACGGACTTTTTAACACGCCTTTATCCCCGGCTCCTGTACTACCGGCAGGTACACCTATTACTCCTTCTTCTAATCCTGCCGTTACTCCTCCACCTCCTGTATCTACTCAATTTATTCCGAAAGCAAATACTGTTCCTATTGCAGGAATAGGTGCAAATCAATATCAACAAGGATATTATATGGATGTAGGTGACGGATATTATACCTACTTCCCGCCGCCGGGAGTTTCGTCATTCGGACAGTCTTTTAGACGGGACCAACTTCCTGCCGGGGCTATTGTAGCTCCACCAGGAACAACGAGGGAAAGTGTATGGGGAAATACAGCAGGACCAGAGTTTGCAAAAAATCAAACTTATCCTGAATTACAAGGGACAGGAGGAGGATTGCCTGGAGGATATAAAGTAGAAGCTTACGTTAATAGTCAAGGCAATGTTCTTCATTTAACTACTTTAGGAGGAAAGGTGCAAGGAGGAGTACCTGCAGGATATCGTAAAGTAGGTTCTGAAGAATTACCGGGAACAGTACAGCAAAAACTTCAAGAATCTCAAATAGCCCCCACTACAAGAGGACATTCTCCTGATGCTGCTGCTGCTGGTCGAGGCGAAAATGCTTCGGGTAGTGGTGTACCAGGAGTACCCAGTACTGCAAGTAGTGAAATATCTGAAGCAGTATCTAGTGTGATAGAACATAGTATGGAAGAATCCTTTGATCATTCATTAGAAGGGGCTGTTAAACTAGGAGCACAGGCCGCCTTGGCTGCACATGGATTAACACCAGAAACTTCTATATCGATGGGCGCTAAAGCAGCAATTAGTGCTGTATTCGGTGTAGGTGCAACACCATTATCTATAGCATCTCTAGTCTCAAGAGCAGCAACACAACCCGCTCAAGCATCTGCACAAGCTATGGCGATGCGAACTATGGGCATACCAAATACAATTGGTGCAGGTAATTTCTCTCATGGGGCTGTTTATGGTGTTGATACGCCTTTTGGTATAATGACAGTCACAGACCATCCTACATTAAGTGTAGATCAAGTACATGCTTTAGATGCTGTAAAATTTGGTTTTAATCCCAATTCTAAAGATTTTAATCCTGAAAATTTTAAATACAATGATACTGGTTTTATTACTGGTATGACAGGTACGACAGACCTTATAGGTTTTTCAAGTATTAGTAATGCTTTGGGTATTCCAGGCGCATATGATTCTAGTGGTAATTATGTAGATTCTAGTGGTAAAATACATGCTTATGGACCAATGCAAGCATATAATTCTCTTTCTGCTAAAAATCGAAGTAAGGTTGTAAATGCACGTAAAGATACTCCGTTGCATATGAAACCCCGACCTACAGAACCGCCCCCCGTCCCCCATAAGGTCGCCCAGACCCCCATCGTCGCCCGTAAGGTCGCCCAGACCCCCATCGTCACCAGACGCTCACCGTTCCAGGGCCATCCTCGTCTGCCCTCGCAGACCTCGCCGGTCAGGTATTCCGAACCCCATAATATGCCGCCCCCGCCAACCCCAGCCCAGATTTTGCGGCAGCGGGGGAAGCAGAGGCCCAGAATGCCGCAGGTTATTGCTTGGACTCCGCCCAGTAGAGTCACGTATTCCGAACCCTTTAATATGCCGCCCCCGCCAACCCCAGCCCAGATCGCCACTGCTGGTGAGGAAGCTGGTCCAGGTGATCCTTCGGGCATCGGAGGCATGGGTATTGGAGAGGCTGCTGGCCTTGGCGGCGAGGCAGGAATGTCAGCGATGAATAAAGGTGGATTTATGTCTAAAAAGAAAAAGAAAAGTAAAAGGAGCAAGGGACTAGCTTCAATATATTAATAGTCCCATATGTTGGCTTACTTGACCCCCCCCGATTTGGCTACGGTTGGCCCCAGCATAGGAGAAAATGCTATGGTAGATACAGTTGGTGTTGTGGAACCTGTAAAGAAAATTATGGGTATTGCAGATAAAAAATATAGTAATATTAAAAGTATAGAAGATGAAGAAAAAGAATTAGAAGAGCTTATTAAACAACAAGAAGATGATGTAAAAACTGAAGAGAAACAAGCAGCAGAAGAAGTAGAACCAGAAAACCCAGAAGAAAAAACTTTTAAGAAAAGATATGGTGATCTTCGCAGACATTCTCAACAGCAGCAAAATGAACTTAAAGAAAAATTATCTGCTTTAGAGCAACAGCTAGATGTGGCTACAAAAAATCAGATACAGCTTCCAAAATCAGAAGAGGAAATTGATTCTTGGTCACAGGAATATCCTGACGTAGCTGCGATAATCGAAACAATTGCTATTAAAAAATCAAAAGAACAGGCACAAGAACTAGAAACTAGAATAGAAGAAATTGATAATTTACAAGCTTCTGCAAAAAGAGAAAGAGCAGAAGTAGAATTATTGTCCTTGCATCCTGATTTTGATGATATTCGTTCTAGTAACAACTTTCATGAGTGGGTAGAAGAACAGCCTAAATGGGTACAAGATGCTTTATATGAAAATGAAACGGATGCCCGTTCTGCTGCTAGAGCAATTGATCTTTATAAAATTGATACAGGTATAGGAAAAGAAGAAAAAGAATCTACTTCTAATAGCGAAAAATCTGCAGCTACTTTAGTAGAAACAAATTCTCCAAAGAATATTCCTGATATTGAAGATAACACCAATGCCTGGAAAGAATCTGATGTAGAGGCTATGAGTGCTGATGAATACGAAGAACATTCAGATGCTATCATGGAATCTCTAAAAGCAGGTACTTTTATTTATGATTTAAGTGGAAATGCTAGATAAACTTTTTACTTGACAAATAATATATTTCAGTTAAAATGGTGTTATATTTAAAACTAGGCCCATTTTTGCCAACCCTAGTTTTTTAGTTTAACTTTTTGGCAACCCTGTAAAAAGGTCGATAGTAGGTTGATCATCTATATATCCCACCCTTAATTTACTGGCCCTATAAAAGTTATGTCCTGAAGTATAATATGTTTATTATACTTGTGGGCCTTGTTTGCCCACTTCACACGAAAAAGGAGAAATAAAATGGCCTTTCAACGTGCTGCAGGGTATAACAATTTGCCGAATGGTAATTTTAGCCCTGTAATTTATTCTAAACAGACACAGCTTGCTTTCCGTAAGTCGTCTGTCGTTGAGGACATCACCAATAATGATTACTTTGGTGAAATTTCCAACTTCGGAGATACTGTCCGTATTATTAAAGAGCCAGAGATCACGGTCAAAGAATATGCCCGTGGTGCTCAAGTTACTCCACAAGACCTTGATGATGAAGATTTTCAGCTTATCGTAGATAAGTCTAATTACTTTGCTTTCAAGGTAGATGACATTGAAGAAGCGCATTCGCATGTGAATTTTCAGTCGATGGCATCTGATCGTGCAGGTTATCGCCTGAAAGATCAGTATGACATGGAAGTTTTGGGCTACCTTTCAGGTTGGACCCAAGCTACTATCAGCACTGTAGCCGGAACCGCTAATACTACGGTATCTGGAACCAAGGCTGTTTCGACTGCTGGTTCTAATGAGTTGCTATCTTCGATGCAGTTGAAAAAGGGCGACTTTGGTAACATCACTACTACGTCAGCGGGAGATCATTCAATTCCTCTCGCTGCTCGTCTTCCTGGTGCTACCGCTCTTCCAACTGCTACGGCATCTCCAAACATGGTTGTGGCGAGAATGGCCCGTCTTTTGGATACGCAGTTTGTAGACAAGGATGGTCGTTGGTTAGTTGTGTCACCTCATTTCATGGAAGTTCTGATGGACGAAGATTCACGTTTTCTAAATTCAGACTATGGTGAGGCTGGTGCTCTTCGCAACGGGCTGGCTCTAAAAAATCTTTATGGCTTCAGGGTATATGTTTCTAACAATTTGCCTTCTATTGGCAGTGGTCCTGGCACTACTGGTAGTGCTAACCAAAATTCCAATTATGGCATTCTTGTTGCGGGACATTCTTGCGCTGTAGCTACCGCAAGCCAGATCACGAAAACAGAATCTTATCGTGATCCTGATAGCTTTGCTGATATCGTGCGTGGTATGCACCTTTATGGTCGTAAAATTCTTCGGCCAGAGGCTATTGCTAACGCCAAGTATAACATAGCTTAGAGAAAGGAATACATTATGGCTACTTTTGATATGACAGCTAAAAGTACAACTGGTGTAAGTGCTAACTCTAGTGCTATTAACCAAGCGGATCGTGGCGGAAATAAAATGAGGATGCTTGAATCCATCCTTGATTTTGATATGTTAACTGCTGATGGTTATAGTTGTACTGACGGAGACATTTTTCAGCTTCTAGAAGTTCCTGCAAATACTTTTGTTTTGTTCGCAGGTTGTGAAGTTTTGAAAGCAGTTGATGGTTCTTCGCCAACAGTAGATATTGATTTTGCTGCTGGTGATGATATTATTGATGGCGGGGATGTTTCTTCAACGGGTATTCTTGCTGAAGGAACTAACGGCCAATCCAATGATGTTATCACAGGTGCCGATTCTTTATTTGAATGCTTTGTAACTACTGCAGACACAATCGACGTTAAGTTGATTGCTGGTTCTGCTGATGTTACGTCAGGCAAATTGAGGGTCTACGCTTGTGCTATTGATTGTAATGGCTTCGGTGAAGACACTGTACAAGTTGATCGTGATCAGCTTGCATAGTTAATTTGTAATGGTGGTGTGGGTTGGCTTCGGCCAACTCACATTACTATTATTCATTATAATAGGAACACTTTATGGCTACTTATCTTACATTAACAAATCTAGTATTAGCTAGAATGAATGAAGTAGAATTGACCTCCGCTAACTGGGCGAATTCTCGTGGTATTCAAACCCTAGCTAAGAATGCTGTTAATGATTCAATTAGATGGATTAATCAAAAAGAATTTAACTGGCCGTTTAACCACACTACAAAAACAGCAACTTTAGTTCCTGGTGTAGCAGACTATTCTATACCTGCAGATGCTAAAGTATTAGACTATAATACTTTTAGGCTTGTAGAGGATAGCGATTTAAGTGTTTCTGGTAATAGTTTAAATATATTAACATATTATGAGTATGTAGAAAATTTTATTAAAGATGCGGAGGCGGTTCAAACAACGACATTAAATGAAGGAGGCACTCTAGGTGCTGCTGCTACTACTATTACAGTAGTAAGTACTTCTGGTTTTACTAGTACAGGCACGATTCAAATAGATAACGAGCCAATAACCTATACTGGTACAACATCTACTACTTTCACAGGATGTACTCGTGGCTCTAGTGCTACGACACATACAGATGAAACCACAGTTGCCCAGTTTGATAATGCTGGAATACCTAAATATGTCGTGCGTAAATTGGATAATAATTTTGCTTTATGGCCATATCCAGATAAAACGTATGCTGTAAATTATGATTACTTTACTTTTGCTTCTGATTTATCTGCTTCAACGGATTCTCCTACAATACCCGATAGATTTTCTGCTATTATTGTTGATGGTGCTACTGCATATATTTATCAATACAGAAGTGAAGTAGATCAGTATAGGGAAAACTTTGGTAGGTTTGAAGTGGGCATAAAAAATATGCAAAGTTTACTATCTAATCGTACAGACTATATACGATCAACAGCACTAATAAAAGCAAGTGGACTATACGAAGATAGAGCATTTTAAATGTCAGACTATCGCACAGTAGGGCAACTCTTAACAGGTACTGGAGCTACTACTATATATACCTGTCCTTCATTTCATAAAGCAGAAATTAGTCTTTTTCAAGTCAATAATTTACATAGTGGTACAGTAGACCTTACAGCTAAAGCAGTTCTTTCTTCTACAGATATACCAATTGTTACTACGTATAGTATGGCAGCAGACGAAGTAATGGATGTACTAAACTCTAATCCCATTTCTTTAAATTCAGCAGATACAATAGTAGTAACTGCAGGAGCAGCTAGTAAACTAAATGTGGTAGTAACTGCAAAAGAAGTATACACAGGTTAATAATGGCTCAAATACAGCAACAAATTGTATCACTTGATGGGGGATTGGTTCTTAATAAAGACCCGTTTACTCAACCTATTGGGTCAGCCTTACTATTACAGAACTTTGAACCTTCTATTAAGGGTGGCTATCGTAGAATGGCCGGTACTAATAAATACATATTAAAAGAATTTAATGACACTAATTTAGGTACAACGAGTAAAACCGGTTCTGATGAACTTCTTATGACAGCTATACTTGGTAATGATGTTATAGCCGCAAGGGGCGCTGTTGTAGGAAAGGCAACTTCTACCTTTTTAACTATTACCCACACTGATGCAGTAACTACATTCACGGTAAACGATACATCTGGCTTTGCTTCTAGTGGTACTTTATTTATTAAATCAGAGCAGATAGCTTATACAGGTAAAACAGCTACGACTTTTACTGGTGTAAGCAGAGCGCAGGGCGGAACAAGTGCAGCGGAATACGTAAAGAATGATATCATCTCTACTAACTGGACTAAGATTGATGAAG
>Ga0098044_1000584_pt1 | contig 19277 bp, 14 predicted proteins | sample 10_taG_FD_75053 | JGI IMG/M metagenome (GOLD analysis project Ga0098044, IMG submission 75053) | Marine viral communities from the Subarctic Pacific Ocean - 10_ETSP_OMZ_AT15264 metaG | ecosystem: Environmental > Aquatic > Marine > Oceanic | place: Pacific Ocean | collected 2015-01-16 | reverse complement strand
TATCACGCCCAAATAGTGAAGTAGCCGTATGTGGTCCTACCTTAGTCAAGGCTTGACCATGCGCCAAAGCCGTTTCTATTGGTGATTCAAATGTAATGCTTGTAGCATTCATAGATTTTATTTTTCCATAAAAATTACCACTTGCGGCTATTTGTACGCTATCTCCTATTGAAAAATAGGCTAATGCGCTAACACCAGTAACTACAACAGTATCGGTACTACCCACAGCGTATGTGCCAGCAGATGGGTGATTTATTACTGGGCCGGTTGGTAGCGGGTAGCCAATGCCGATATTGATATGTGGTAAATGTGGCCCAACAGTACCACCCCTATATGTTGCATCATCAGTCAAAGCGGTTAGTGTGTTGGACGTTGGTGTTAGTGTTTTAGCCACGGCATTGATATAGCAAGTTGGCCCTGCCGCATTACTATAAGTGAACACAACATGATACCATGCGTCTTTAGCCACAGTACCGCTACTTACAGATTCAGTATGAAACGCATTCCCAACACTATCAGTACCATGACCTATTACCTTAAAATCATAGGTAGTAGTAGCCACCTGTTTACTAACAATAGAAACCCCCCACGGAAACCCATTATGGTCGATTCCATGTAATACTGGCCCTGTGCCATAAGCACCTGACGACCAATTAGTAATGAGATTTGGATGCACGAAAAAGGAAATAGACCAAGCCGCATTAGTACCTTTCATTTCATTTAAGACATTCACAAGTGGTTTTATTTGTGGGGTAACGGGGTTATTTTTCTCTATTTCATGGGCAGCAATATAATCAGTACCACTAAAGATAACTGCCCCCGATTCTCCATCTAAAACAATAGGGCCATTCGCCGCCGTTATGCGTTGAGCAGGGTCCTCCCAATCACTGTAAACCAATAATTTATTACCATGTAGTTTTTCTATGGGTAGTTTTACATGTTGATAGTTTGCATAGTCACCAGTATAGTCAGCCAAATCCCCTAACCTAATATAAAATTGTGTTTCTTGAGATAGTAAATGACTATTTTCGGGTGTTGTTCCAGTATTGGTAAGGATTTGCCGATGATGCAATCCACGATAGGTATTTTCTTTCACAGTATCGGCATTTTTTAAGTTGGAAAAGTCTAATATGGCGGCTGATGTTTGAACCTCTTGGAGATTTTGAAAACCACTATATCCCGATGGTCCCTTTGCGTAATGATGAGTATAAAAGTCACTATAATCATTGGCTGTTCCATCACTAATATCGAAGGTGACTCCTGTGTGGCCTCCGCCAAAAAATAGTATTCCATGAGCATCTATTAGGGGGTATATTAATTTGATTTCAATTTCTCTATATGAACCATCAGAATTAACAAACAAATCTTTCCATTTACTACTCATTTGATTTAATGGTTGAACATCAGCAAGTGCGGCACAAGCCCCTGTTCCAGAAACCTTACAATCGGTTCCCCCTTGACCCCCATCCACCCATCTAAAAGTGCCTAATTCGCTATTATTAATTAATATGGTTGCTCGGTCTGTTGTTGATAGGTTTCTATCAATCCTTCTAATAATATCTAATACTTTACGTTCAACCCACAAAGTGGATTGAGTTTCGGGGTCATAAGTCGGTAAATTGTTATCATCTTTATCTTTCGGGTTGAGAATAGTATTGAATGAGAATTCTTGACCTATTCCACTATAAGTGCGTAATTCATTACCTACATTTTCAACTAAACCATGAACGCCACCTTGAAAGGTGGTAATTGGTATATGGGTTTCTCCATCCATCCCAATCGGCAATGGGGCAGGGAATGAACCTGCTTGATATGACCTGCTGTTTGTGGCTAAAAGCCCACCATGACCCACCGCTTGAATGGGTCGATATGGATAGGGGCTACGATTGTTAAACAATACTGCAAAATTACGACCAGTTGCACCGGGTATGGTGCTATGAATGACAATACTCATACCACTTTCCCCATCCCTACTCTCCACATCCTTACCTGCAAATGCTCTTATGTAACCCATGTGTGAACCCGTGTCTGTTGAAGAAACAGTAAAAGTACCCGCACTTTCACTAAACAAAAGGGGCGCATCAAAAGCACTACCACCGTTTTCGTTTTTCGCCAAAGGGTGACTGGCTTGATTAATAGTGCGTATTAGTTCATTTACTGCTGTATTGAAATCCGAAACTGACCCCTTACTAGCAATATCTCCTAATTTTATTCGTTGTGGGCGAACATACCAAAGGTCACCACTACCTTTTTTACCTTGTAGTGCATAATAACTAGCCCTACATTCTATTGGTGGTAATAAGGGTAAATCATCGTTCCCGTACAAATAATTACCGGGGTCAAAAGAGAACCCTTCCATTGATGGGCCGTTGTGAATAAGAATAGTCGTATCATCATCGGGGTCAATACAAATAGAAGTTGATGCGATTCCAATACGAAGCCCAAGAGCCTTTTCTATTGGGGCTATGAAGGCTTGGGCCATAGTGCTTGCAGAAGTGCTAACAGCCACAGTAGCACCAGTAATTGCGGCTACTGTACCAACCCCTGCGGAGGCATCATCTGTAAGCCAACTACCCAAAGTAACAGGAAGCCCAACAATTAGTTTATTTATTAAAGCCGCTTCCGACAATGAATTATTATCCCAATCTTGAAATCCGTCAAAATACATTTTATAGACATTGCTATTTTGTTCTAAATGTGAAATATGAAGTCTAATACCACGTTGTGAAATTATACCTTCCCCCACAGTTACCAAAAAACCACCATCAGGTATGGTCCATTTAGAGGGTAAGGTTGTGACTACACCAGAAAAACTACTTTCGGTAGTAAAAGGTAAGAAACTATCTACTTCAATATAAGCATTACTACCACCTAATGTGCCAGTTACAACTTCTGTTTCACCCCCTACATAAGTATAAGCAGTAAGATATGTGGTCGCATTTTCTCGCATACACCTTATCCACGCCTTACCACTAACAGTAGCCCAATCATTTACGGTTAAGGCCGATACTTTGTTTGATAGCCCCCAGTCAATAGACCAACGATTTTCATAATTTTGCATTTGAGGGCGATTAATAGCGGTCATTGTGCAATCTAATGATAACTCCATAGATTGTGACGAAGGGAGGGGAGTGCGGTTGCTTTCACTATTCACTAAACGCTTTTTAACATCAAAAAACATGGATGGGAAAAGGGGTATTTCCACCAACGCACGAGTTGAAGCATAATATGTGGATGTTTGACGGTCATTTCTCACCGAAGCATTACCAGACCCGACAACTTTGTCTTTCCATACTGGTAAAAACGGGTGTTCGGTTCGTGAAGGGTTGATGTCTATACCACCCTGCCCCAACCCCCCCATTGACAGCGTTACTGACGGGCTTCCTAAGTCACCAATTTCTTTTAGGGGATAGCCTTCTGATAAATTGAAATCTCGGTCTGCTATTCTATCTGAAACATCCATGAGTTGAGAACGACCCCTCACCAATACCCCATCACCCCCTGTTTCGTTGGTATTTGGTGCTATTTCTTCTATACGGCCTCTCATAAGCATCAATTCAATACTACATTTATGATATTGTGTGAATGAATGTTGTTTTGTTAATAAAGTGTTCAAAGTATTACTCCTTTCCCTATTTTTTGGATGAATGAGCAATAAATGTTCATTTCCTTCAATTATATTATCAATAATATCAAATTGTTCAAAGGTTACTGGTCGCTGGCTTGCATAAATATCAGTTGTTATTGCCGTTCCCCCACCTTGAACGGATATTGATAGTAAATTATAAGCAGATTCACTATTTGTAATAGGAGAACGAGTATTGTGTTGTGCAACAGGTGGCCCATATCCTTCATATTTATCACCCGTTCCCGCTATTGAATTTTGAATTACTGTATGAGCGCAATTTTCAATGTTAATAAAAGGAGAATTAGTAATGCCTCCACTTGGATTTATTTGTAACATGTGTGATTTTATTGGTCGTTGTAAATCTTTAGTGGGTATTGATATTATCCCACCGGGGGCGTGTATTGTAAGGGGTGACCATGTGTTATCAACTGAACCTGCATAGGGATAGCGTAGCCAATCTATTAATGGCCTATATTCGGGACTACCTGTTGGGTCCTCTATGTAAATGGTGTTGGCATCCGGAACTGTGCGTTCCACCACCAACCACCCACGACTATCACTTTGATTTATCCCTTGAATATCATTTTCATCTCTTCCGTGAGAATTAGACCCCCCTATTCCAGCACCAAAAGCACTACTTTTCCAACCTGCTACTACTTCACCAGTTATATCAATAGCATTGTAATATACTAGAATTTTCGGTGGCCCACCTGCGGCTATAAGGTCACTAGGACTTTCAATGACAGCAACACGACATTCTTTTTCTGGTGTTAAATGATGAACATAATCTTCATTTGTTGGTTTTATTGGGTTTGTGAAATCAAATAAAGCCTCTTGGTTAATATCTAAATTTTTGAGAGCAAAAAGTCGTATATCCTCTACCGCTATCGCCACAATTGTATCTTTACCAGATGATAAAACATTCTGGCTACCATCCCAATAAGAATAACCACCCTGTGCTATAATACTACTAATTTTATTGCTAGAACCACTATGAGTAAAAGTACCAATACTTGAACTGGTTTGTATATTGTTAATTTCACCTTGATAAACAGTTTGTGTGATATTTACCTTATCGTTTTTCGTTATTAGTGATTCAATAGTAGTATCTTCAAAAGAACTTTCAAATCGGTCAGTTAAACCTTGAACAGTACGGGTAACTGTTTCATTTTTAGGGCTTGGCATTTTCTTTAAGAAAAAATGCCCCTTAATACGATTATAAGTTGTTAATCCACACATACCAGCAAAATCATCACTTGGTTCCAATAAATCATTACTTATTGGCTCATATCCTTCTGTTGGTTCTTCTGGCATTTTTAGACCCCATACTTATCTTCAAACCATTGTTGCATATCACTATCTTCTGCATCTGTTAGTAGTTGTGGCATTCCTATAATTTCGTGAACAATGAAACCCGGTGGTGCTAATTCATTAATGTCGTTTGTAACACCAGTTCCGTCTACTACTTCACAAAAAAAGTCAATACCACCTTGTCTATTTGCATCAGTATTTAGATATTTATGACCCGCAGCCAATGTTATACCATATTTTTCAGCCATTTGACCCTCAATCAAATCCCTTTCTGCATTGGTTAGTTGCCTATTATATTGTAATACTTCACCGATATAGCCATCTAATTTGTAAGTTGTGGGGGTATAACCCACACAATAAGGTTGAGATGTTGCTAGTTTATGGTAGTTGACGGTTGCAGTACCCACCGATGCACCATTAACTCTTAATTCACAAGAGGCCGCACTACCAACACCATCACCACCCGAAATAGTAGCGGTTAAAACTACTGGTGTATCTACCACAGAAGTACCCGATGGTGCTTGTATTGCTTGCCAAGCAGAACTATCACCTATCCAAAACTCCCATTGATTGTTTGCACCAGTCATATCGCTGTATAAATTCCATCCTTTGTGTGTAGCATTATTACGATTACTTACTATTCCTTCATAAGTAGCATTATCAACACTTGTTGTCGTTACTACAATAACAGTAATATCATTAGTATTCAAATCTGCATCATAAGCCCTTTCCAAAAAATCATTACCATCAAACTGAATTGCTGGTTTATTATTAAAAATACTAGATGGGGAACGGATAGTTGGTCGGTCTGTTCCCGATGATGGTCCAAAATCGTGACTATTACCACTCCTATCTACCCAATCAGCCAATGGTAATCCATCAAGTGCTGGATTACTAAAGGTATTAGCGTCTAAATGTAGTGCTAAACCCGAACTTGGCAGTAAGCCACCATAATCAAATTGAACAGGTGCAGTGGGGGACCACCCGGCCACTGATGCACTACCACCAGTATTTTGTTGATTTCGCCATTTCCAAGTGGCATTACCACCGTGGTCTATTCGTAGGGAAATAAGAGCCGGAATACCTGCTGTTGGTCTTTGTGTGGTTGGACCTGCAAAGGCCGCCGTACCACCCGTAGCGGTCAATTTCGGGTTCGGGCTTACAGCGTGACCATCATCTAACAATAATTTGAAGTTATCATTAATTTCACTACGCATTAAAGTCAAAGGGGTACTGGCTGTATAAGTGGGTGTTATGACATAATAAAAGGTCCAATCCCCATCAGTCATACTTGCCCCTGAAGAGGGATATAATAGTGTTAAGTGTTCAGAAGCAAAGGGGGCGGCTACTATACCCGAAACATTTGGTATTCTGCCAAATGTTAATGTTCCATCTCCACCATGACCATTAACCCAACCCGACCCACCATAGTATTGTTTTCCAGATAAATAGTTAGGGATAGTTGTAGTTGTACTAATAGTCGGATTACCACCCGGCCATACCATCGGCCCTGTTGGTGGTGTTAGGGCTTCGGAGGTGGAAACGGCAACCAAACCTGCCCGATTGTTAGCATTACCACAGTTTTGTTTCCAACGCCATCCATCACCCCACCCATATAGGGCATAATTTGTTGATGAAGCCACAATACCTGTTGCTTTGTTGGTCCACCAAAAAACATAATCATCATTTGATACAACATTTGACCCGTTATATTTTTTAATGGTTGTTTTATCATTTGCATCAAACCATAAAGCCACTAAAGAGGCTAAAGGCGGCTCATAAGAACTAGCAGACCCCGAAACACCCGATGTTTGTATTTGTGTATTAGTGTTGAAACGAGATTTAGTAGCAATAAAATAGGCATCATTCCCATTACCAGTAATATCACTAAATCGTTGGTTTTGTGTCAATCTAGCCCTCGTCATTTGGCCTGTTGGTCTTATTTCTGTCTTTCCGGGGTCGATTACCAAATCCCCATTACCAAGAGTAAACCACACTGGGGTATTATCGGGGTGACCAAATAGAAATCCTTGTGTATTTGGGTCATTATTTGCGGCTAATAAGGTACTTTGAACAACTATACATGGTGGCCTACTAAGTGACCCATTACCATTGAAATCAATAGCCACAATTCTCATTCTTTCAATGGGATTCACCATTGGGTCAAGGTCAATGCCGCCTTCAGGTGAACTAGCGTGATAGCCAAAAGAACTTACAGTACCCCCAGTCATTGGGTCTGTTCCACTAGCATTTATTATAGCATTCAAATTAGAAACAGGAATACCGTCAGAATGATATGTGGATTTTGTCACTTCGGCTTGAATATCAAGAATTCCACTACCCCACCATGATTGTAGTTGTAGTTCTTCAACAGGTATTGATAATATATGTGAGGCTAATAATTCTAAAGCATTAGGTCGTTCTATTATAGCCCCCACACTACTAGGAAAATCTCGTATTGCGAAATAACCATAATCATAACCAGCGGCAAGAGTAAGTGGGTGACCACCCGCAGGGTTTACAGGTGAAGTGACTTCTATGGTAGTAAAATCATATCCTATACATACCATAGGGATAGGCATTAAACCATCATTCTCTCTCCCAACACCATCTTTACCTTGATGGGGGTGGGCGGGGTTGCGATTATTAAAAAAATATAAATCGGGTATATCATCTTCATCTTCAAAATCCCACAACCCAACAGTATCGGGTAATACTGTAAATGGTTGCATTTTAGGTTCAATGATACCACGGCTGATTCTTACGCTCTCAATTACACCACGAAACTCTCCACCTTGACCACCAATAAATAAATCAGAAGAACCAGACCGTATAATGCGTTCTTCGCCCCCAAAATCCATATCAGCGACTAAATCACTATTAATGTAAATCTTCATTCGTTTTCCTGTAAATTGAGCATTAACATATAATAATTCACGAGATGGTAAATCAAGGTCATGTGGCTTACTCTCTCCTGTTGCATAGGTTCCCCAATTAGTATTAGTGACATTAGGAAAATTATAGGCAGACACTACTCTTTCTGCTGCTAAACTACCCCCTGAAGTAGTAGTGTATAAATCAAATAGAGCAGGGCCAGTTTTATGTGCATCACCTACTTTTAACGTAAAACAATTTGGTTTATGCAAAATAACTCCACCTTTATCTGGTATGAAGAATGATTCAATTGTGAACGGACCAATTATGTTATTAATGCTATTTCCTTCATTCGGTATATGCCGTTTCCCTATTTTGGTTTCATTACTTTCATAAGACGATACCTTATTACTACCACCTGTTTTTTCACTGTGTGAAGCATTAAATAAATCCACACCACTTTCACGAAAAGCACCAGTAGGAACTACTAAACCATCAGTATAGCCATTTAGCCTAACGGCTTTAGAATAAATGCTGTGTATTGGCATATTCAAATCCCCAGTAGTTGTTCACAAGCAGCGAAAGTAAGGGTATAAACCCAAACAGAATCACCCGCTTCATAACTTGGATTGAATGTTTGAACTACCCCCGGAATGGCTATCCCCTGTCTAAAAAATGGATTTGGTCTAACACTTTCACCACCTATAACATCAACAGGGTCAAAGGGTGCAGTATTCTTTTCCGCTGCGTAGTCAGTTCCGGGTCCCGAAGGTAAAATGAATTGTCGTAATACTTCATTTTCACTACCAGTAGCAGTTATCATAGATTCATAGGGTATTCGTATTCCCACAATATACTTTTTTACTGCATCAGATTCTTGTATGCGTAATAATGTTGATATATCAAACGTGCTTAGTGATTCCGGCATTTCTATTAAATCACCTGTAAATGACTGTGGTGATACCATACCACCACCCGGTGAAGCATTAATAGTCATATTAATCAAATCTTGAATTTTATCACCTTTACTCATTTTAGTTCCTGTTGCACCACCAATAAAGGTGGTAGTGGTGTAAAACGCACTAGCCCAATTTTGGGTCGTACTAATGCCTATTACACCCTTTTTTGTAAGGGGGGCATTTCCATCACTACTTTTAGTGATATTTGTTAAAGTTATTTTTTCGTTTGTTAAAGGGGATATTGATTGGTCTGTTGAACTATTCAAATTGTTCCCAGTAGTTTGAGTTACAGTAAAAATACTAGAAATGGCAGTTGTGGTGGTATTTACTTTTACACTACCTCCCGCTAGGGCGGCGTTGATTGCAGTAGCAATATCACCCGTATTGTTTATTGTTCCACTAATATCAACAGGAATAATACTTTTTGTCGCTACCGTTGCTGATAAAGCACCAGTAGTATCAAATTGCAGTGTAGTATCTTCACCTAAGCCCGCCGTCATTTGACCTGCCGATTTGAAAGTTATTTGTTTACCTGCCAAAGCCGCCACCATAGCCGCAATAGTAGTATTACCCGCTTCGTCTTGTTGTTGTGTGAACCATGAAGAAAATAAACCAGTAGGGCGTGATAAATCAAAATATGCTATTGCACCTGCTGAACCACTAATAATATCATCATCTCTTAAAATCCCATCAACGGTGATATTTAATAAATTTGCATTTAAGTCAAGGGCGGCCCTTACTCCAAAAACCGGAATAGGCCACACCGATACATTCCGTGTGACTTGAAATGCTATGCTATTCGCTTCTAATTCTATAATTCCACCATCTTTCCGTATTAATTGAATTTTAGGCATACTTAAACACCCCTACTAAATCCACTACCACGAGAACGGTTCTTGAATACTCTTCCTACTTCCTCACCAACTAAACGGGCTATTTTTCGTGGGTCACCGTCAGCACCAGTCACATTGATATTTACGGTTGTTTCACCACCACCAGTACCAGCACCACTAACAGTAACGGGAATACTACGACCATCAGGTAGTGGAACAACTGCTTCTGTTCCATGTAATGTCATAGGATAGCCGCTTGAAGGACCGGATGCGATACCCCCTCTAGCCATTCCGGGTCCATCGTCACCAAACCCAAAGAAACCCTTAACACCATCAACAACCCACATAAAAGCATCTATTAATGGTGATATATAATCTAAAAGATTGTCTATCAATTCACTACCATAGGTCCATATTCTCGAAAACGCATCTTCAATTGAGGTCCAAACACCAAAAATTATTTCTTTGGCCTTTTTGGTATCACCACTTAATACTGCCACAATCGCTCTAATAACACCAACAACAGTAGTTAGAACTATTCCAATGAAGGTTAAGGCTATTTTTAATCCACTCATAATCATTTTTGCATAAGGTTTAACATACGGCCAAATCCATTTTACAACTTTAATAACTAATGCAATTATTTCCCCCGTAGCCATTGCTACTGCACCTACAAGTTCCCCTATCACACTTATTGCATAAACAAGAAAATCAATCATTCCAGAATCTTCAAGGTAACCAACAAAATCAGCCCACAAATCAGTTAATATGGTTATGAATTCTTCCACATCACTAGCACCAAAGGCTTCCATGATGGAATTCAAAGCAGACATAAAACCGTCATAAATATCAGTAAAGGCTGTAATTATTGTTTCAACAATACCTGCCTCAACAAAAGCACCCAATAAAAGACCTATTGAATCATAAATGGCCCCATAAACCGTGAAATAGAAATCTTTTATTTCAGTAAGGGTAGCCATAACATCTGTTCCAATGCCCGCAGCATCAAGTTCAGGTAGTATAATATCGGTAAAAGCCGCTTTCATATCATCAATGGCTATTTGCAGGGCAGCAAAAATGTCCCCGATAATAGGTAAATCTTCTAGCCATTTTCTTAAAGAACCACCACCAGTATCAAAGGCAGCAGTAAATAACATTAGACCCCCTATTACTGCAAAAATAATACCTATAATTGGTAATATACTTCCTAACAATCCCATAAATAAGTATTTTGTTGTACTAAGAACCTTTGTTAATGGTGTAAATACCTTTGTCAAAAGGGCAGTTGAAGTACCAACAACAGTCATTGAACCACTTAATTTCTTTGTTGCTTCACTGGCCTCTTCTGCCCCCTCTCCCACATCTCCACTAACACTACCAAAAGTAGTGCTAATACTTTTTAATGCCATATCCCATTTCATGTATGTTGTATAAAGTGGCCCTAATGCTTTCATCAATATACGATGTCGGTCTGGTAATACTGTAAGAATATCTGAATACTGTTGAAGAGTCTTTACTGTATTAACAGTATCAAGAGCCATCCCTGCGGTCTTTTCACTAGCCATCGTCTTTCAGCCTCGCATTCATTCGTTCAAAGAAATCAGTATCACTTGTAGTCCGTACTGCCCTACCCTTTGTACTGCCCAAACCTTGTTCACGCTTTACTTTATTTATAGATTCGGCCTCAATCTCCTTAAAAACAGATAAAGTAAAGTAGTCCAACATCACCCGTTCAGGTGATAAATTATCCCATGAATGGGGTGGGCATTTGAAAAATTGACCTAGAAAAAAGGTGGGTAAAGTATGAGCAAGTATTGGTAGTTTTTCAGCACCAACCACAAGGTCTCCCTCTCCATCCCAATTCATAAATTCACGAACATCATCGAGGGTTATACCAAAGGGCCAGTAGCACCACCAGCCAAACCCTGCATTAATGATTCAAATGAAGGTAGTAGGGATTGTATTGCCTCTCCAACTTCAGGTTTCAAATTCATTAGTTGTGTATTAGTTAAATCGGGGTCTGTGCGATTAATACAAGTGCTATAAACGAACTCCCAAAAACCACCAAAATCAATACTAGGGGCCATATCCCCATCACTATTTGGCTTAATAGTAACAAATCGTGTTAAAGCATTTTGTCGTTCAATCCAAGAAAGAGGCTTAACCCATAAAGCCAACTCCCCAAAAGGGGTATCAACTACATGCCTAACCGCATCATTTCCTACTACTAAGTCACTCGCTTTCGCTTTCTCCGCCATTTTCATCACCGTCAGTTATTGGTTCGGTTTCTTCACTCTCTTCAACTGATTCATCATCAACAACCAATCGAGCAATAATTTCTGCTTTTGTTCCACTTACCGTTAGCCCACGCTGACTACATAAAACCTGTAATTCGGTTTTGGTTGTATCTTCGTAAGCCGTTGGTTCAGTAGTAGCAACCACTAGGGTTTCCGATGTTTTTGGTGTTGAAGGAAGAGGAACAGGGGTTTCTATATGATTATGGATGGTAATATCACTAGCCGATAGGCCAGCCCCCTCCACAATACCGTTTTCTGTTATAGTCCAATTCAGTAATTCTCGCCTTCCGGCAATCGTTACAAACCCTGTTAGCCTTACCATTGTTATCAACCCTATCATCCATTACTATTAGTTATTGTTATTATGTTCCGTGTAAAGCCGGTATAAATGGCCCTCTCCTAACCTGTATTGATTCGTTGGGCCATTTACCTTTGTTTGCCAAAGTATCTTTTTCTTCATTGTAAGGTGCTTCTAAATCTCCACCCCACGCATCTTCCCAATTCTCACCCTCTCTTCGTAGTTTTCCTCTTTCCTTTAGTTGTCCTACTGACGGCCTACCTCTAGTATTGGGCATATCATCCAAACCACCTTTACTATTACGCTCATTCGCCATAGAAGCAAGGCGATTTACCCCTATACTTTCTGCATCTTTTCCATCACCCACGCCCTGTTCCATTAGATGTTCTGCTACTGCGCCCCAATCGCCTACATGCTTAAACTGTTCGTCTGCGGTATCATAATCTCCACACATAGGGCAATCGTAAACATATCCCTCCCAATCTGTATCAAAATCCTTTTCTGACCCACATTCAGGGCATTCATAGTCACGTTCCTCTTCTAAATGCTCTCTCATCGTACTACTTTCAATTTCAGCACCACATTCTTCACACTCACCATCACCTTGATTTTCAATCTCATCAAGTCGGGTTTCCGCATATCTACCCATATCTAATGGAGGGTAGTTGGTGGGTAAATTATATTCAGGATTTTTACCCTCTAAACTTTCATTACCATCACAATAAGGGCATTCACCTACACTAGACCATTCTGGTTCTTCTGTGCGATATTTAATGATGTGACCACATGGATATTGCGCTTTGGTAACTCGTAAACTATTAAATCCACCACTAATGGCTTTTTGTCTAATTATTGGGTCGTTCATGGTGAAACACCTACAAAGTGAAATAAGGATTGGTTTCAGTTACTTTCAAGTGCCTTACTGCAAACTCAATACTAGCGGTCACTGGGCCTTTATCATCAGGTAGTGGGTGGTGTGCCTTTGTTACAGTATAATCTTCAATAGTAATTACTGCATTTTGTCTTGTTGGATGAGAACCCGGTTTAGTAAGTGTTAGTGTAATGTCATTGCTATTAATATGATGTTTTCGTTGCCGCAATTCATCAAACCAACGACTATCTTCAACGATAGCGTCAAATTTAAGTTCATAATCACGGGCCGCTTCTGTTATTTCAGACGCATATTGAGTCGATGCTTCACTTATTTGGTCAGCGGCGTCATAAGTGCCATCGGTCCCACGAATATACCATCTCGGAGTATTATTATTGACTATTTTGAAATCTATGTTGGTGGCACGAAGTATGTTTGCCCCAAATGCTTCAAATGACACATGTTGGAATAAATAAGGCTTTTCACCATTAACTGCAATACCCGAAACCCTACGATTTATTTGTGTATTAGCGGTATTTTCAAACATACGATGTGGTGTAATGAATTTTTCAGTTGTATCTGTAAACATACGACCTGCTTCATAATCACCTTTCACTTTTAGTTCCCCTTCACTATCAGCAATGCAATTAATACTACCAACTTTACAACCAGAATAAACTCTCATCATTTGTTCAGCACCGGGGGTTACGTCTGTTTGGCGATATGATTGCTCAATACTAAAAGTTGGTAAATATGAATGACCAAAGAAAGTATGTGTTACACCATATTTGAGTTGATTTGTAGTATCAAGTATCGCAGGGCTTCCTCTCTCCCATGCTACGCTATTTACGCTATCCCATGTGTATTGCATCCTTTCAACACCACATGAAGCGGCTGTGTGTTCAAATAAGAATGGTTCTTCAACATACACATATTTTGCGTCTCCACCATCGGATGTTCCAACACCAATTACCCTGCGTATCTCATGTTTGTTGAGTGTTGGTAATTCTGCATCTGCACCGGGAATCTGAACCGTGTCCTTATCAAAGATTTGAATATAATCACCTATTGTGAATTTAGCGGCATTTGTAGTACCCAAATCAATTCTAATATCACCCGCTGCAATAGCGGCAGATGGTTGTGCTAGAAGGTAAATTGGAACATTGGCGGTTTGCGCCCTTGCTAATGCCCCCGAATCTATATCAACACAGGATGTAAGTGTGGTTGATGCGCCACCACCTGCACCGTAATATCCAAGTAAAACATCATTTCCATCGGCTGAAAGCACCTTGAATAGACCTGCTGTGGGTGCTGATTCGTGACTTACGCTGGCGTTATTGGTGAGAGTAATGTCTGTGGCTGTATCGGCCACAGAAAGCGCACCAACGAATACATCTAAGTTGGTATAGGTGTTTGATAGACCTGTTAATTGGTTTGCACCAACGGTGGCCGTAATGGTTATATCTATTCCGGCTGCACCTACTTCTTGTGCTGCATAAGCGGCAGTTGCCGAATCTTTGATATTGAGGGGTAAATCAGTCAATACGGTGTCTGTGCCTGTCACATTGGAGAACTCACCCATGCTTCGTGCCGTATGACCACCAAGAGCATATTTGAAAAAGCGTAAATTGTGGGCATTCGTGTCAAACGCCCCACCACTAAGGGTTTCTTTACCGCTAGTTAAAACATTAACATCACGCCCCATTCCAACAATGTGTTGTTTCCTTACATCTATTTCTGATTCGGGTAGTGAAAATGAGTTAAGTAACCCTAAGAATTGGTCTGCTTTGATACGCTCATCCGTTCCCGAATTACAAGCCGCATCAAAAGTAGGAACACGAAGGTTATCAATAAGGAAATACTTGTTTGTGCTTCCTATCGCTGTACCTGCTGTTGCTAGTCGTGGTTGAATAGTAATAGTATCAGCGTCATTTGCAGTAATATAAAAGGTGCGTTTTGTTGAAGAATAATCATCAAGTACATGATTACTGGCATCATCATAAAATCGCAAAGTTGCCCCAACAAGCATATTTTTAGGGACCATCATATCACCATCACCATCAACCCAATACATACCTTCCCCCACATGAATTGTGGATGTGTTTGTGGTTGGGCCTACTTGAACAGTTTTCCACCCATCGGTGGTTGTTGTACCATCGACCCAAGTGTTTGTTGCGTGTCCGATAAGACCAGTCTCTTTAGCCAATGATACTTCGGCCAAATCTCCTTTGTAAACTAAATTTGTTGCCATATTTCTCATCTCAAATTATTTCTAATGGTTGTGCGAAAGTGACTAATTCCACCTGCATAGTATAACGGAACAACCTCTTGCTACGGTCTGACAAATCGGTTCTTGTTTTGAAGATTGCCCTGTCAAAGTTACTACCATCCCCTTTTCGGGTATTGTGGATGATACGCCGTACCTCATCTCTTAGGTCACTTAAACGACTTCGCCCCTTAACTGTTCGTACATCAATCGTTAAATTAACATGTTCATTTACAAAATCAAAAAGCAGTTCTGGTTGGGCTTCATTATGGGCCGTTTCAAAAATTCTAATTATATCATGGTCTTGTAATCTGGTCCTTTTTCCTTCACCTGCATCAATGGCCGCAATATCTAAAATTGATGGTTTAGGTGATATGTTCCAATTGGTATCTATTAAAGACTGTATAGAGGCAATAGCATCAACCATTTTATTCACCCCCTAAAGCATCTTCCGCTTGCTTAACATCAAGAGCGAAAGGGCTTGCTATTTTATGGCTTTTCATTATATTGCCTAATTCTTCATCATCTAGCCCACCATATTCATCAGCAGTATTTTTTTCAAAAATTAGTAAGCGTTCTAAATGATTAGGTTCTAAGGACATTCGCCTTTGATGTGCCAACAACAATTGTTTGGCGAGTTTTGATTGCTTTTCCCAAAATTTAATAATTTCTGGATGTGGCACTATGGCTTTCATATATCATCATCCCTCATTGCATCAATACCCGCATCTGTGGCTTTGTCTTTAGCATCACATACACGACAAAGATTCTTTCCCGAAACATTACTCGCAATAATACCCCACTTTCCACAATTTGCACAATTATCAATCATTTTACCTGAAGGGGTCCATTGGTATTTTTTAATTTTTTCACTCATTCTAACCACCCATACCCGCTACAACAATACTTTCTTGGAACGGCACTAATAGTTTTTGCACTTCGGCTTCTAGTTTTTGATGTTTATTATTCAAATCAACATTCTGCGTTCCTTCGGGAAATAATACAGAATAATCATCTGACATAATTATATCCATAACTACTAATTTAGTACAGGCTTCTTTAATAGATTTTTCAACATATCGTTCACCATAAATATAAGCCATTCTCAAAGAATGATTTTCAAAGAATGGATATTCATTATTAAATAAAACCATACCATTTTCTTCAATAGACCACCATGATTTTTGTCGTTCTTCGTCATCAATATCACATTTGAAACGAATTTGTAAAATTTCAGCATCTTCGGCATTCGTGATGTTTTGGTCAGAATCAAGAATAGCAATGGCTACATTAGCAGCAAAACTATTCACCATATCAGTTACTATGGTGAAAATGTTACCCACTCTTGAACACAAAGCAACCCTATTAGTTGTACTATCAGACAAATAAACAATACCATGACCATTAACAAAAGTTGAGCCATCTCCCACTACAAATCCTGTTATTGTGGTGACGGTAGTAATTGTAAATGTAGCATCAGCACCACCTGTTGAAACTGTAATTGTGTCTCCTGTTGTATATCCTGTACCAGCCACATTAATCGCAAGAACAGTAATGACACCACCCACCTGTGTAACATTTACTGTTAGCCCGGTGCCTGTTCCACCAGTTGTGGCTACACCCGTTCCTGTTGAATATCCTGTTCCACCGTTTACAAGAGTTATTGTAGCGGGGTTGCCGACAAGTTCTGAAACAGTTGAAGAAACCGCCGTATGAAGGTTCCCAACATAAGTTAAACCAGTATTATGTGTTACGGCTATTGTGGCGTTTTGACCACCCTCGGTACTACGCATAGATGATATTTCCACTACACCATCACCCATATCACTATTACCAACTGCTAAAAACTCATTATTCACATTAAGAGCAGCAGTTGAACTACTGGCGGTTTCTGATGTTAATGAACCGATAGCAATAGCCGCTTTATTAAATTCGGGGTCCAAATTAATAAGAGCAGCCAAATTATCAGCCGTTGATTTATGGTCAAATTCGGCTCGCCAATTGGTACTGCCTGACCCATCTGTTAAAGTAGCGGTTCCATTAGCACCGGGGCAAAGAATTATACTTTCCCCTGATAATAAGGTATGGTCACTAACTTTCAAACCAACACGAGCACAACCCATTTCCCTGTAATAGTCACCCTGCCAAGCACCCATTTTCAAAATTTGTTGAATAGCACCATGTTTTACGAATACAGCACCCACATAATCTGTATAATATCTGCGTCTAAATGGCTTAAATGTAGTAAAACTAACATATTCTTCCGATACTATGCGTGGTCGCCAAGCATGACGAGTTACAGTATCAATGTAGTCTTGCCTATTGCGTATTAGATTCTGAACATGGCTCTTTTTTACACCTCTTTCATTACTGTTAGTAAAGGCAGATTGATTTTGTAAATAAGCACTATTAGCGGTGGTAAATGACCCACTACCAGTACATACAAGGTATATTTGACCACTAGAACCTACCGAAGCGATAGAAGCGATAGTGTATGTAGTACCGAGAGCAGTAACATCATCATAAACTAAAATTGTGTCACCTACTTCAAAACCCCATCTTCGGTAGTCGGGGCCACTAATGGGGAATTTGATACTACCCCCATCAATAGCACTATTACCTGCTAATACCACTGGGTCTGGTAATGGTAATTGTAAATACTCGGCTACTAAATCAGTTGTAGTATAAACTAAATCATCAGCGTAAAGAGGTTGGCTTGGCCTATGACCCGGTGTAAATGTGCGTGGCATTAAACCACCTTCCTACCCACGGAATGGTGACCTAAATTATAATCCATCGGTGTTGAACATACTGCACAACGAGGGGTCCAACAAAAATGCAAAGTACCGCAACTCAAACATCTAGTTCCAGACCCTATATTTTGTATGTTTTTTCTTTCACTACCCTTGATACGCATTTTCTTTGCGGTACTGTTTTTCATGTTTTCATTAGAAAACGGGCTTTCTTCTGATTTTACAGAAGATTTGCGTTTATTGGCAATTTCCGCCATACGCACTTTACGGCGTTTTTCAATATCAAGCATTTCGCTTAAATCAATGGTTTCTATTTCCATTTGACCCATGTGTTGTCACCTCGTAAGGCGACAACCTCAAGCCCTGCTGCCAGTAATGATTAATTCCACACCTAGAAGTGAAAGGTTAGTAGTATTGGCACATTCCACCAATGGGGCTTGTGCGGCGTTTGCCAGTGCTGCATTTCCATCAAGGGCTGCATGACCGCTTTCGTACACCTTCAATTTTTTGTTAGTTGCATCATATCGGACAATGTGACCTGCACTATCCATACCTGTAACTAGAACTGAATCCGGATTTGCGATATAGGTTGTTGCGTCAAACGCTTCCCCACCTGTTGGGTATGATGCGTCAAACACCACGTTTACGTATGCGGTGATTTTACTACCACTTACACTGTTCCTTTTCGTGTTAGATACTGTCAATGCCATGCTACTCATTTCTCCGGTTGTTGTTGTTATTTAATAGTGTTACGCTCAATCATATACTATAACCACGAATAATGAACCTGTACCAGCACTCCAAGCACTGCCTGTTGCGACTTTAATTCGCACCGTTCCACATACCAATCCAGTCCACGGGGCAGGGTCGTCTAACGCCACACCATTTACTGTACCACCACCATTAACCACCAAATGATTAGCGTTAGCCGCCGTTCCATCCGAAGTAGCACCACCTTCACTGGTTTGATAGTGATATGGTTGTGGTGATGTGGATTTGAAATTAAGAGCAGTAATAGCCGCATGATAAGGATAAAGAGTTCCCGCATCATCAGTTAAATCTGCTGCAAGTAATTGAAAAGACCCGGTGGCCGTTCCCGCCGCCACATCACAACGGGTAGCATCCACATAGATATTGTGAACCTTACCATTTAACTGCACATCAGCCGTTGCCGATGTGTTACTTGC
>Ga0098044_1000582_pt1 | contig 19302 bp, 11 predicted proteins | sample 10_taG_FD_75053 | JGI IMG/M metagenome (GOLD analysis project Ga0098044, IMG submission 75053) | Marine viral communities from the Subarctic Pacific Ocean - 10_ETSP_OMZ_AT15264 metaG | ecosystem: Environmental > Aquatic > Marine > Oceanic | place: Pacific Ocean | collected 2015-01-16 | reverse complement strand
TGATTTTATAATTTTAAAAAACCCCAAGATACCAGAGAAAACAATAAACAAAATAAGAAAGTATATGTTAGGATTTGCAGTGATGCCCTCTATGCGTTTTCTATGGGCTGCTGGCCCAGCTGCTAATTTTGATAACACATGTATATACAATTGTGCATTTGGTAAGATTAATTCAGTGGAGTCTTTTGCTGAATGTCTTTATATATTAATGTGTGGAACAGGTTTTGGTTTTTCTATAGAAAAGGAAGAAGTAAATAAGCTACCTGAGGTGCCTGAGATAAAATCAGGACAAGGCTTACCTAAAAGAATCATAGCAGATTCTAAAGCAGGGTGGGCTGATTCAGTAAAGGAACTTATGGATAGTCTCTATAAGGGACAAAATCTTTATTTCGATTACTCGGAGATTAGACTTGAAGGAGCTAGATTAAACACTATGGGTGGTAGAGCATCAGGTCCACAACCTCTAGTAAAGTTGCATGATTTCATTCGTGAGACCATGCACACTGCTCAAGGTCGAAAACTCACAACCCTTGAAGCTCACGATATCTGTAATCAAATTGCAGAAATAGTGGTAGTGGGTGGAGTTAGACGCAGCTCACAAATCTCTTTGAGTGACCTTGATGACAAAGACATGCGTCACGCTAAGGAGTGGCCTTTCCCTATCAAACGTGCTATGGCAAATAATAGTGCTATATTTAGGGAGAAACCTTCCGCAGCACAATTTTTGAAAGAATGGGCAGCATTAGCTCTATCAGGGACAGGAGAAAGAGGTATATTTAATCTCACTGCTGCACAAAATAGAGCCCCATCAAGACGTTACGCTCCTTTAATACAGGGAACTAATCCCTGTGGAGAGATTATGTTACGGGATATGCAATTTTGTAACCTTTCGGAGGTAGTAATAAGAGAAGACGATGACCTCGATTCACTATTGGACAAGGTCGAGACAGCCACATGGTTAGGTGTAATACAAGCAACCTTTACGGACTTTCCATATCTAAGAAAAGAGTGGAAAAAGAACTGTGACGTAGAACGGCTTCTAGGCGTCAGTTTGACTGGTCAGATGGATAACCCCTCGGTTCTCACTTCGGACTGCTTAAAGGCGCTTAAAAGCCGTGTTATACGCATATCTCGTAAGGCAGCTAAGTTATTGGGTATCAATGTACCTACTGCTACCACTTGTGTTAAACCATCAGGGACTGTTTCACAGCTTGTTGATTCAGCGTCCGGTGTTCATCCGCGTTATTCGAACTACTACATCCGTCGCTATAGAATAGCAGCCCGTGACCCCTTATTTAAATTAATGAGAGATGCAGGTATAAAAGCTAATCCCGAAGTAGGACAACAAAGTAGTAACGCAACTACGTGGGTATTAGAATTCCCAGTAAAATCCCCTGAAGGTTGTATAACACGCAAAGATGTCTCAGCTCTAGACCAACTGAGCCATTATAAAAACCTCCAACATAATTGGTGTGAACATAATGCGAGCATGACTGTGTATGTTAGAGATGATGAATGGTTCGAGGTAGGTAATTGGGTATATAAAAATTGGGATATTATTAATGGTGTATCATTTTTACCCTATGATGGTGGTAAGTATAAATTAGCTCCATATGAGGAAATTGACGCTAGAACCTACGAAAGGCTTATAAAGAAGCTACCCATAATTGATTATACACTATTGTCACAATATGAGATGGATGATAATACTCAGGGTAAAGCTGAGTATGCTTGCGTCGGTGATAAATGTGAAATATAAGGAAGAAATATGGCAACTACAATAACAGATTCAACACTGACTGTCACAGTCACAGAAGAAATAACTATCAATGGAGTTAAGAACAATTCAGAAAATGAATATACTAATGCAAGTATTAACGAAATATTTAAAAGAATAGTAACTTGTCCAGCATCCCAAGAAACTACAGTACTTCAGTTTGCTACAAGTGTCTATGCTGCACCGGGAGACCTAGCAGTAGGTGACTGTAAATATTTGAGAATAACTAATAAAGACGATACTAACTCAGCTAAGGTAGCTTATGTAACCACAAGCACCAATTTCCAAGTAACTCTAGGCCCTCTCGACAGTCATATGTTTGGAGCAACATCAAGTTTAGGTAAAGCTGAAGCAGACACTGACCCTGAATTCGGTACATTAGAAAACTTAGTACAAGTTATCGTACAATCAGGTGACGCTATAGACGTAGAAGTTTTCGCTGCTTGTGCATAGGTATTAAGATGGAATTCGAAACAGATATAACAGGATATGGCCGCAAAATGGGAATGGATGCTCGATTGAATGATGAAGGTAGAATCGATGCAGTAGTTAAGTTGGGAGGTACTCCGGGAGTTTATAATGAAGGACTACAACCAGCTGGTACTGTCCAAGCTCGTACCATGAATCCCGGAGGCTCCGAAACCGCTGGTGGTGGAGGTAACTCAGGTGACTTTGCAGCTGGTACACACTACTATGACGTTGTAGACCCAGAAGACCCCGAAAAGACTATAACTATAACTTGGAAAGGACGAGCTGATGGTGCTATCGGAAACCCACGCCTTTAATTGTCCTGTTGAATTATATACTCAGCCAGTGTCGGTGGCTTCCTATTGATATTAAGACCAACAGCATAGCCCCCAGTAGTAAATGCAATCTTTTTTCCACGTACCCTATAATTACCAGTAAACCTTTTATCATCAGTTTCCACCCTAATAACATCATTTTCAGAAAGGTGAACCCCTTCCAAACTATCTATAGAATATTCATACTGGGTAGTGAGATTAGCTCTAAAAAGTTTTTGAGCAAAATCTTTACATGCAGCAGGGGATTTTAATGCTGTATTACTTACTTCTAAATAATTCCTGTCGTAAGCTTCAACAGCGCTATCATGCGAAAATGTTCCTTTTACTTTTCTTTCACCGTTTACTATTACAATCGTTGGAACCTTCCGATTAATTATATTAAGATTAATTATATTACTCTCTTCGGAGAATACATGTTTGATAGGGGCTGAGTCAAGGTCACTTTCCTGTTCTATCACCAACTGAGAAACAATACCATTATCTACTATCTTAGCTATATTAGGTCGCGGAATGTCCCCTGAATCATCTATAGACCTACTTAATAATTTTTTAATTATATCTAAAACACCTAATGTACCTCTTAAAGGGGGTCTTGAAGAGCTTATGATGGGAGTAGTGTCTCCTATATGGTCTGTATTTATTTTACTGTCTAAGAGAGCTTTACTAATAGCTTTACGTATAGCATTACCTGCACTTAAACCATCTATATTATCATCATCAGTTAAAGCTATCTTGGCTTTTTCTGGATTACCACCCTTTACCATATAACCTAAAACATCCTGTGCATAAATATCAATATATTCTAAAGTTTCCTTTACCCTTTTAATGTAACCCCTAAAGATAGGAGTGGAATCATAATCACTGAGAAAGAAGGTCACTTCTTTATTCCATAATTTTTTATAACCTCCGAAATTCAATGGAAGTTTAAATTGTAAAGTAGCAGCGGTAAGACCCCCTGTGCTTGTGTATGCACCATCTAAAAAAATAACAGAACGCCCTTCTATTTTAATATCAGGAGTAATCTCGTTCATTCGGGACTCCTCCTAACGGATAAATATCTGTCATCAAATCACCATTATTGCTTATTAAAGCTATTTGTTTAACAGGCATATTGAAAGTGTAATTCACTATTCTTCGAGGACCGCTCGTACCTAAGGATTCGTTTATATCTGTAACTACACCCCATATCCTTATAAACGTACCATCTTTCTGAGGTTCATCCCAATAAACGGGCACATCCTCAGCTTGTATTCGTCGTAAATTATGAAGGTGACCGTAAAGAGTTGAAGAACCTTGGTCAGCAAAAGCAGTAGAACTATTCTCATCCCCCAGTGCAACACTACTAAACCCTATGTTAGAAAGATTAATACCAGTCTTAACTAGGATTACCTTTCCTTTACGAGTAATAGCTTTATAGTAAACTCCACCTCGTGAAACACGAACGTTACTTGTTATAGCTAAAGAATTTAAGTTGTAAGCCGAATCGTCTACTTGTTTAATAATAGCAGAATCCCCTTGAGTAGCATCAAAAATATTTTCTATCTGCGGTACAGCTATAGCAGAGGGGTCACCCGTAGGCACTCCCGTCTGACCGCTAAGAGTCACCTTCAATAAATACTTCGCAGAACCCGACCAATCGGTACCAGTAAAACCTGTGTCAGCACAATTATATCTATTCTGGAAATAAGAACTAGCATTATTATATAAATCAGACTCAACGGGCATTATGTTAGCATCAGCTACCGTAGTATTATTATCATCATCCTGAATAATTTTACTTGCACCCCTTACCACATCATATACATTAACACGACGGATAATAACTTCACAAATACCTGTAGGTTTTTTCCAGTCTACAGAATTATCGGGAGCACTCGAACCAGTCACACCCCATTGAAACCTCACAGCACTAGTATTATCCTCTGCACCATTCCATCCGTTGCCAGTAAGTCCTGCCGTAACCCAATACGCAGCTCCTGAACAACTATCACTACTAGTAACACTACCTGATTTTATAATACCTATATATCTATGAGAACCTACCTCATCTGCTGTTCCTATTTTACTCATCTCATCGTATATATGAGTATTGGCACCTCCACCAGAAACCAAAGTAGAAGATAAACCGTAAGATGACCCCGAAGCTACATCAGAGAAAGTTCCTGTAAGTATTACATCACGGTCAGTAGTACCGTCGGGCTCTTTACCGGCATCAGCTATACAATCAGCTAAAGTACCAGAAGCAGTATTATATACACCTCCACATAAATTTTTAAGACTAGTTGATGTCCAATCCAAAGGCATATCAAATGTTATATACCCTGATTTAGATAAAGAAGTATAGAAATTATAATATTTTTCATCATCGTCATCTTTATATTCACGATGTATTCTAGTAGTATCTTCGAATTTAACAGGCTTCCAGTAAGCGTTCTGCGCCTTAGTACCCGAATTTTCTATAGCTAGATATTCTACACCCGCTATAGCTAAACCCTGAGATGAAGCATCATCGTTCATCAATCCCTGACCATAATTAGCAGTATTAAAAAATACTTTGTTAGTCTTTGAATCGAATCCCAACAATATATAGTCCTGTTCCGTTGTTGCTCCCATTGAGTTATTAAACATATCACTACCACCATCGGGGTGTGCGTTAACCCCACTCACAATAAAACTACTACCGGAAGTATTATTTTTCATAGCTGTGCTATAATCAACTACCGGAGTTTTTGTTGCGGTTTGCGCAGCACTAAAAGAAGGGGTAGGTTTACAAAAAATAACATCAGGTTGATTAGTATTTATATTACTTCCACTTGTAGAAGAAGCGAGAACAGAAAGACGAGCATTATAATATTGGTCGTATATTCTACCAAAATCATCATAAATAATAAGGTCATTTCTAATACCACCACCATCAGTATACCAAAGAGAGGTAGCGTCTTCTTCAAATAACTTTGCTCCTGTAATGGCTGGTGCCGAACCAGTAGTGTTTATACCAGCATTAGGGGTCAAGTAATTAAAGTATACTGGGTAAGTGGTTCCTGATTGTAATGGCGTACTGAGTATATTACTACTCAAAGACCAATTGTTTACGGGCCAATAACTAGACCACATTTTACCATTATCATATCTATAATTAGAAATAGAAAGATTAGAAGCCGCTGTCCTACTTTGACCAAACTCTAGTGTAGAATATCTATTTTTATCTTCTACACTCTTAATGGGCATTCCCGCAGTAACGTAACTAATAGGGTAATAATGACCGTTATTAGCCTTGACTACCAAAAATAATTTTAAACGATTGTATAATTCGTTACGGGTGTAATCATTACCTGCGTTGGTTTGATTACTTCCTGATAAATAAGCCTTAGGGCTCATATAAGAAAACTTTAATATCTTAGACCACCCTCCGTACGTAGTTGCTCCATCCACAAAAGGAGCAGCTCCCCCAGATAATATATTGTATAAGCTCTTTTGAGTTCCAGCAGTACTTATATCTACAGTTAAATCTAATTTCTTCTGTTGGCGATTACTACCCAACTCCGAATAACTTCCCCCACCTTGAGTAATATTATACTTAGGTAACTCTATTATACCCTCTACTTGAATTTTTACTTGCTTGATAGTCTGTAATTCTGCTTGTGTTAAAGTAGGAGCAACTGCAAAGTAAATATCCTTAATACCTTCTACATCCATAATGGTATTATCAATACCCGGATTGACCAGTGTATTTTCTATACGCATTACAGCAGTGGGTGCTGCATCAGCTATAGTTATAGGAGCTATACCTGTATCTCTAGACCACGGCACGACGCCGGGACTACTAGAATCTACACTATAGTAACGTGAAACATAACCTCGCGAGTTGACTGTCTGAACAACAGGATTAAATGTTCCCTGTTTATTATATGTATGCTTTACCTCAACTGAGAGTTGTGGCTCAGTTAGTTCTACCCATTGGTAATTAGCATCGGTTTTCTTATTAGAAACCCCATCATCCCAATCAACATAAAGAGCACGCACATCATTATCCTTAAAGGTTAATGTGGCCGTCTGTTCGAGATTGACTGTAGGTGTTCCACTCCACACTAACGTCATAAGGTCGTACACCTCCATGAGGTATACCCTGACATTCCTATTTCTTGAGCTGAGACTCCTCTAAAATTATGATAGTCCGCAGCAAATAAGCGAGCGTTATGAGTCACATCTCTAGTACCATCTTGGTCTAATATATCAACAGTATTCATTATATATGAATTACTCTCTTCAGGTACTTCATAAGCCTTACTATACAATACCACTTCTTCTATCATGCCCGTAGTTCCCCTATAAGAAGCATCATAAACCCCTCCTACTACAAAATCCGCAGTAGTGGTTTGCTCAGTAGAGCCTGTACTATTAGCTACCATAATACCATCTACAAATAATCTAGCTTTTATAGCAGAAGATGCATTCTTATTGAATGTTATAATAATATTCGTAGGGACATCTGCATTACAGAGAACAGAACTACTACCTGTCATTGCTATATCTGCTCCTAATTTACATACTACATTATTACTAGCATCTTTATATAATTCAAAATTACCAGCGGCTGTCCCTATAGCAGTAGTAGCAGTGGCTATATAAGATATAGCATTTTTATCCGCTACACTAGGAGTCCAGTGAAGAACTAAAGTAAACTCTTCTAAATCTTTAAGGTTGGTGTAGTTAGCTGCATTAGCGACGGTTATCTTACCCGTAGCTGCACTATTATCTAATACAGGAGCCCAACCTGCTTGACCTTCAAGAACACCTCTGACAAGAGAACCCACTGTAGCAGCTCCACTAACACCAGCAGAAGGATTGTGAACTGTATAAGAAGGGGCCGCACTCACATCATTTACACTTTCGTTCATAGGAAGCCACATGGTAGCTTTATGGTATTTATCCACTATAGGAGTATCATCAATCATCAATAATCTGTACCAGATATCATCACCCGATTCTGCCCAATTAAATTTTACTGCGTTTAAGTTTTCAGTAGTAAGGTCATATAAATCTTCAACTGTTCCACTACCGTCTATTACATTAATAGCAGGTTCCACAGTGAGCCCCATTATAGAAGGAGGATTATCTAAATATTGCCAGTATAAAGTAGGTTGTTTAGTTGTGTCTGTTGTATACTCATCTCCATAAAAAGTGACACCTCCATTAATACCCCCTTCTGATAAACTACTCAAAACAAAAGGAAGAGAATCCTTTCCTCGTATACCTGCCCCTACTACACCCCCTAAATCATAATAATTATACTGTTCTAAATATGCCGGACCCTGTAAAATATTTCCACCAAGACCAGTTTCTGAATCATAGGTACCATAACCATACTCACCCAATGCATATGTATCGTTGTCATTTTCTAAATCCATATCCCATATACGTTGATACAGTGCAGACGAACCAATAGAAGCAGTAGAACCGGACGCAAAAGAATATATAAATTCATTAAAAGTACTTCCTGAAACTGGTCCTGAAGAAGCTGTACTAGGAGTTTCATTGATTGTACAAAAGGAACCATAGGTACGCGGTACCAAATCAGCAGGAGTATCAAACAAAACATTTATCCAATGTTTTTCCGGCCCTATATATAATTGAGGTAAATTTTCCTCTGTTAAAAGTCGAGTAATATCATCACTAGCTATTGAGCACTCAGTCGAAAAGGAAACCCTATTCTCAGTAATTTCAGCCTTGGCGTTTAATTTCAAACCACCTTTATAATTAGAAGTATTAAGAGGCTCTCCCATTCTAAATATTCTATATGTTTCATTAGGGTTGCTTGGATTAAATATACCTGAATCTTCCACTATAATAGAATTACTAGGCATATTATTATCAAGAATATCATCGAAATTAGTTATATCAGGAATATTTACTATCTTAGTACATACCATAACATTCTCTCGTTTCTCCCAATCAGTATAATCCTGACCTCCAGCATTAGTATCAGAAACATTGACCTTCATAAACCCCTTCTGTGTGAAACCATCAGTAGATATAAAGGTATTATTAGTACCCGTACCCAAGCTTATTTGATTTATTGTAGTTCCAGCACCATTATGTACTTTAAATGTACCCTTTGTTAAGTTAGTCTCTACAGAAGAACCACTAATAAACTGACTTCCCGAGACAGGACTTCCACTTCCAACAAACGGATATACAGGTGAACCCATTAAATCACCACCCAATAAATAATATCCAGCCGTCACTCCATCTGTACTTTTACTAATTAATCCTCCACTCATTAATACCCCTCCTCCTCTATTTTTATTAGGAAGTATACGTGCAATATTATCGAAATCTAAAGTATTATAATCATTACCCAATATATACCCCGCAGAATCATTAGCAAAAGGAGCTGTAACCGATGCTACATCAACAGTAATAGCATCATCATCATCATCACTACCACCTACCGCAGTACCACTAAGCGTGAAAGTATCATTCACAGAATAACCCGCTCCTATTGCAGCACCACTTACGGTTACTGTAGCAGTCGCTCCGCCACCCGCAACAACCACCTTTAATGTACCATTCGACGTAGCTGTATCAGGGTCAACACTATATTTAGTACTGGTAACATAATATGTGCCATCGGCATTTGTACCTATAATGGTACCCGCGTCGAAAGTAGCAAGACCTCCTCCCACGGAAATAGGTAAATCACCCTTATCATCCCACCCGAAACATAAAGTATATCCACTATCATAAGAATAGAGCTCTCCCCTATTAATCGGGGGCGATTCATTACCCGTAGATGTAAATGTAACAGTAACATCACCCGATGAGGTTCCAGTCTTACTCATCGTAAATCTTTGTAAGTCATTAGCATCAAAGGAAGAAATGGTAGTAGCACCTTGAATACCTGTACCTGCAACGCTAACCGTTCCTGCATTCTGAAGGTCGTAAGTAGTTATATTAGAACCAGTAGTTATAATCTCCACCTCAGATTGGGTTTCCGTTATCCTACAGGTAGCTGTTTCTTCTAAGCGAGGGCTACCTACCCATGCTTTCTTAAATTTAGTTGTTCCGTCACACTGCATACTGATGGGAGAAAAGTGTGATTGAGGCTTAAAAGATATAATCCCTTCTGCTGCATCGGGTTGAAGATTAGTAACTCGAGGGGTAAAATTGTTTAAAGAAATAGAATCGAAGAAAACCTCTGCTTCACGCGCTGCACCACTAGCAGCAACCTCATTATCCCCAAATAGGAAATCTTTACCAACACCCCCCGCAACCCATGGGTAATTCTGCACCCATAAAGTCATATGTTGTGGATAAAATGTAGGATTGTCTTGTAGATTCCAACTCTCTTTATTATGAAAAGTAAACACGTGTGAAGCATACACCCCTAGTGGAAGTGGAGCCTTACTTAATATTACACTTGTAGCAGCTCCTGTTGCCGGAGTCCGCGCTACTACTACAGTACCATCGGGAAGATTACCTGCTGTATCAGTAACAGTCATCCCTACTCTAATATCCTCATCAAGACCAGTCAGTGAAGTAATCTCCAGCGCAGAATCAGCCATACTTCCTGTGAAGTTACCAGTAGCACCAGCAGGGAAAGGAATATCTATAAAGGGAATATCTTGGACATTAGGGTTATTAAGAGCTCCAGATACATATGGGTTACCAGCCTCCGTATCAAACATAGCTCGCATAATAACTCCTCGCTCTCCTAAGACACTATAAGACTTATTATCACTACCACTAGGAGCGTAAGGTTTATTAGATAAACTACCAGTATTATTATAAGCCATAACATCTGTGAAGAATTTACAAGTAAACCATGAGTTCATAGGTAATTGCACGAATCGCAATTGGTCATCTTGATTAGGACCAGAAGCAATATTACTTGTACCCCATGTAAGACAGTTCAAATTAGCCAAACCACCCATAGGGGCGGCCGTCCCATTTTTCCCCACCATTCTTCGCAGCATACCCACACTACTAACCTGTGCAGCGCGAGTTACAGGAAGAGGAAGTCCAAAAATATTCTGCCCTATTTCAGTATCATCCGTACCATCTATACCAAAGCGATTAAACATGACACCCCCTACAATATTATCAGTATCATAACAAGTACCATCATCTCCATAAAAACGAGACAAACCATAATTAAGGAAATCATCCAAAGTAATATGGTCATCCTTAGGTTTGTAATTAGAAAAAGTAATAGCCACAGTGCGTAAAAGTGTTTGAGAGGCTGACGATAAACTACCAGTACCTATCGTGTCTTGGTCATAATAATCCCAAGCTCCAGCATAGTTCGTACCCGAAGCAATCGTGTTGTCACCATTTAATAATATGTTAGGAGCTAATTTAGTAATATTTACCCCTACTTTAATTTCGGGAACTACACCACGTACATCCCCTTGCATCTTATATCTATCACCATCATCATCATCACCAGTAGGCCCATTGTTATATGTACTCTGAGCTATATCGAAAGGCATCTTGGGAAAAGGAATATTATAAAGAGAAGCACGAGCACACTGAGGATTGAGATTACCAGAAGTAGACACTAAGTTTTGAATTTGGGGGTTCATCTCGGAATATCCCCAATTATGATACATTCTCAGAGATTGGCCTCCATTAAGAGATTTCTCACTCGAAAGTTCTGATACAGTAACCAACATAGGGTCATTGTCATTAGCATCATAAGGGTTAGAAAAATCACGTGTAGCATAGATATCTCTCAGAAGAGTATTACCTTGATTAGCTCCTACACTACCCTCTTCATAATTACCCGCAGCAGTATCTGTAGCAGCATAACTTAAGTAAACTCCGAATTTCGACATAGAAAATTTTTGTTTCAAAGACTTACCACCCCGACTTGCCCCGCCCATATTCAAGTTAAGGGGCCAGCTTTGTTTTATCAATCTAAAAAATTTACGATTTTCTTCAAATACTACCTCATATCCTGTAGTAGCAAATGTGAATTTACTACCTCTTTTTTGTATATTTGGATTTGTATCACCCCACCCCGTTTTTTGCCCTTGGGAGTCGAATGGCTCCCCTAGTTGCATATTTTGTAAATTATGCGTCCACGTTGTTATTCTTTCTTTCTGATTAGAACCCCATCGTGTTACATTCCCCGTTGATTGTGACCATGGAGTAGGTGTATTTAAGCCTTTGAATTCTCTCATATCCTTTTGGGAAATTTGGTCGGACCCATATGATGGATATAGGTGATGGAATATCTTATTTAGATTCTCCAAAGTTATATAGGGTGACGAGTATGTTATTTGATTGTTTCCACCCATTCGAGTAACTGATTGAAATTCTTCAGGATTTCCTTCAAACTCTTCCAACACGTAAGGTATATCATTAACAGGCTGACTAGAATACACGGCCAGCATATTACCAACTACAGCAGCTGAAGAACTACCGCTCGCATTAGCTAATGAAAAGCCCCCTTCTTTCAAAGTTACCTTGGGATTTAAAGCATACCCTACAATTTGGGGTGTATATCGAGAATTATCCATAGTTACTCCAGAAACATACATTCTTAAATGAGCACCCTCTAAGACGGCTTCTCCATAAGAGGGATTAGCTGGGACAGACCCTGATAGCGCATAGAAAGATAAATCTCCTCCATTATTAAAAGTAAACGTCTCATCTGTATTAGAAGGAAGGTCAGCAAATTGAGGTTTAAGAGTGACCGCTGTGGTAATACTCTGCTTCTTGTAAAAAGTATTTCGCGGAACTTCTATCGTAGGCATTATACTATCCCTCCGAACGAATCAACACCTATAGTTACGTTTTTCAAAACCACTGGTCCTCCTAATAGATTATTGGTTTGACCATTATTTAAAAGTTGCCCTGAACTACCGGGCATGAAAAGCTCTGGTCCCTGCTCACCGACAAGGTATGGACGATTTGCGCTCATACTACCGCCTCCAGCCATCTGAGGTATATAACCTCCGGTCTGCATCAGTCCTCCCATTTTCATTAATTCATACACAGTCCATGCAGTCATTGCCCAACCAACTGGACCACCAACGAGACCTCCTATCCCGCGTGCTAATAGACCCTTTACTGGTGCTTTTGCAGCAACCGCCGGAGTTCCCTTCAATCCAGCCTGTTTCAACCAATGAGAATGCTTTTTACTCCCCACAGTCCAATCCCCTGTTGTTGGTAAGCCGGGAGTCTTGGAGCGATTAGCCCATGAAGTACCCCCCGGAATTGCATCTTTAGCAGCTATACCGGGAGCACCAAACAGCATTGGATAAGCACCAGCTACTTTGCTAGTAGCGTTCGCTTTAACACTCGCAGGTACCATCATCATTCCCAATTTACCCATACCACCTAACATTGCTGGAATACCCAACATACTTAGAGCTTTCCAATACATGTAAAACTTAATAAGTCCTTGCATCATTGGACTATCACTATTTAATATTCGAGAAACCAATCTCAACGGAACTAACAAAACTTCCCATAATCTAATGAATGTAGGCATTAAATCCTTTATACCTAATATCAGCTCTTGTACTAACACCACTAATTTCTCTACAAATTCTATAGAACCTTTTTGTAATTCTTGACCAAATTCTGTTAATGACTGTTTATTACCATCAGTAACAACAATCAAATCCTTAAATCCCTGTACTGCATTAACTACTGCCTCGTGGAACCCATTAATATATTCAGTTCCTTCATATGAAGCATCACGTAAAGCAAAGATAGAGAAAATATTAGTCTTTAATATTTGTAACTGTGCACTTAACGATTCATTCTGAATCTTAACCATCTCATCTAACTGACCACCTGCGTTAGTGGTATCTTCAACAGCCGCTGTAAATTCATCTGAAGCTTGAACTAAGTGGATAAACGCAGTAGCACCACGCACATTCAATTCTTCAATCAAAGTTGTTAAAAGCTCAGTATCTGATATAGTTTCAGGCCCTACAGCTGCTGCAAACTGAGCTGCTATCTCAGTTAATTGCATCATCTCACCTTCGGCATTCATAATTTCAACACCCATCTTACGGAAACCAGCCTCAGCATCCATTGCACTCTCTGCAAATTCAGCCAATGCTTGTCTAAGACCTCTACCAGCTATACCAGCCTCTAAAGCTCTATTAGTCAATATCTGTAGAGCCCCTAACAACTGGTCTAAGCTCTGCCCTGTAGAGGTAAAGAAAGGTAAAGCAAACTTAACAGCGCTTGATAAATCTTGATACTCAATAAGAGACTTCTGAATAGCATAAGCGAACTTATCAGTGACTTCTGCTGCTTGACTCATCTCCATTCCAAAACCAAAGATAGTTTGAGCAGTTAATTTAGAGATAGTATTGTGGTCTCCCTGTACAGCCATAGATAATTTTAAAGTGTGTGGTAAGACTTTGAGAGCTTCATTGGCTTCAAGACCTGCTGATGCCAGCTGGTAAAGACCTGTTGCCCCATTTTGAACCGCAATCCCAAATTTATTTCCGAACTCAGTGATAGAATTTCCAACTTCAAAAAGTTCGTCATTAGTTAACCCAAAAACAGAATTAGCATTTAAAAGTTCTCGTTCAAATTCAATTAATTCCTGAGTGTTTTGATTTAATTTGTAACCAATAGCTGTTAAAATAGCTATACTATTTCGTAAAGCTTCATTGAATTTAGTCCTTACAGTATTAGTTACATTCACCACACCCTCTGCGAAATCCGTTACTTCCGTATTCATAAAACCATACTCAGATGTCAGTTGATTAGATAGTCCCACTGTTTGTTGCATTTGTTCGTAAATTTGTTGGTGAATCTTTAAATCCTCTTCATCCGCTTCTACCTTCGCATATGCAAGTTCATATGCCGTTTTTGCTGTTGGAGTTGATTTGTCCATCTGAGCTGCTGCTTCATAACCCAGTCGAACACCTTCAGCCTGTGCAGCAATAAGTAATTTTGTATTGTGTAGAGTGCTTCGTTGTTGTTCTTTAGTCATACCGTGTATATTTGCAGCCATTTGCTCAATATTACCAAAACCACTAGTAGTTGCCGACATCCCCTGAGTTAATTTATCTCCGAGGTCTTTCCCTAAAATAGTTTTAATTTTATTATAATTCGCTAAAGTAGCACCCGCAGACTTACTCATACTCTTATTACTTGCATCATCTATTGATTTAAGAGTATTCTTCATACGCGCTACAATTTCATTATTCATTCTATCAGTCATATCCAGAGTTTTCTTATTGGCCTTCGCCATTTCAGTACCATATTTATGGGCTATGTCACCTCTTCCACCCTTAGCTAATTCTATTCTTTTTTGTATATTTGTGATGGCCCTAGCTAACATACTACCTGTTTTACTTAGAGCCTGTGGACTAGGAACTGCCAATCCAATCGCGACACGCGCTGCAAAAACTTGTCCTGCAAAACCCATTTTAAATACCTTTAAAGCTTAACTTTCGTTCCTTTCCTATCATATCTTCATACTTCCGACGAGTAGTTAAATAGTCTGTATAATTTTGACGTATTTGAGGCTTATTTTTAGCCATTTCATTGATATCTTTATCATCATATCCATCCATAGAATGCATACGTTTATAATCATATGCGGCGGCTAGTAAATAATCTAACTCATATCGAGGCGTATTTTTAATTTCACTCCAAGCCATCCCCAATTCTTTCATTAAAGGAATGTAAAGTAGTACCGCATCAGGCGATTCTAGCATCAATCCCGAAAATTTTCTTTAATTTCCTCTTCCACACCTAAAATTTTATTAGAGATAGCATACCTCAAAGTTGTTGGTAAAAGCGGCCATTGTTCCTCTGCTATACAGGGACCATCTGGGCTTTTTTCATTTGCCTTTAATAGCATTTTTACAACTCTCTGAGAACCAATTTCTTGATACAGTACCATCTTCTCTTCATCAGGTAAATTATCATTTATTCCTGTAAATTTAGGTTCTTCTTTCTCTGTTAATTCACAGAATTGGAATGGAACCATCCCATCTCTGTATTCTACTTCTTCTTTTTGCACTTCATCAGTGAGTGCCACCAATTCATCCATTGACCAAATTTTCTTTTCTGTCATTGTTTTCTCCTGAAGGGGGCTCATGCCCCCCTCAAATTAATTATTATATCTATAAGTCAGTGATATCAGTTGGTGTCACGTAATTCGCGCCACTTACAACTGGGCTAACCATAGACACTAATTCTAACGTCTCATCTGTAGTACCATCAGCATTAATACTTACAGTGTGACCCTGTACTACACAATTAGGTACAGTCATTACTTCGCTAGTTCCCGACAAATGTACAAAAACCCTATAACCATACTCTACAGTAGGCTCTGCGAGACCACTATTGATAGATGTATCGTCTACAGTTGTACCGGTTAAACCATATCTTAGCTTATCGAAGACCACATCATATAAATCATTACTCTTTTTACGAGTAATTGATAATGTTGTCTCCTTTTTAATTTCTGCTTTTAAGGACGTCCTCATACCGAAGTAAGTGATATCCTCATCCATCGCTCCAATTCCCAAATCAACCGAAGTTAAATCAGTCTGTTCAGTTACTGTCTCATCCAATACACCAGCAAAGGTTGCCGTGGCTGAATCGACTACACTAGTTGCGCCTGTTGCGGGAGAAACACCTAGAGTCGTATTTTCCGTCGCAAAATAAACGGATACATCTTTTCCTAAATAAAATACCATATTTAATTCACCTCACATCCCCGACACTGTCGTCAGTGTGTTATTTATTTCATCCCCAGACAAACCATATACTGCTGGTTGATAGGACATAAATTCCATAGTCTCTTCTGTAACGCCATCAGCGTTCAGCGTAGTAGAATAACTTGTCAAGCAACAATTAGTAATACACATAACTTCTTCGTTATCCGTATTTCCTGCCGTCCCAGTTTTTAATTGTAAAGCTATGCGATAACCATAACATGATTTTCCGCCGCCTTCTAAGACTGAAGTTGGATTTACTAAACCATCTCCAAGCCCAGTAGAGCCACTATTTAAACCAAATCGTGCTGTGTTACCTGCACTATCTCCATTAAAGATAACATCCCAAACGTTATCTTTCTTTTTACGTGTCAATGTTACCGTGTAATTCTTCTTTATCTCTACCTTACCTGCTTGCTTTTGTCCGATGTAGGAAGTATCCTCATCTTGCGTCGCAAGTGAAACATCTACTCCAGTAATATCGGCTTGAGCAGTATAGTTGGAAGTTAATCTATCCGATTCACCACCACCATCCACATACATCGACACCGCAAAATTATTAACCGCAGTTGCACCAACAACAATAGTAGGAGCTACGCTAGTACTACCGGATAAACCGATATTTTTAGCTGTTGCGTCCTCTTCTGTAAAGAGAAATACATTTACATCTCTCCCTAAAAAATATGCCATTAGAACTCACCTCCGGTTCTTTCTTTTTTGTGGGTATATACCATTTTCTTCACCTTTTTGTTTTTTGTCTAGACCTTCAGTGCATAACATTCCACTCGTTAGTTTTTATTTACCTCGACTTAGTATTTAAAGCTTTTGCTTATTACTGTCCATATCGTGACACTCCGCGTCTACGTGAAGTTATAAATGGAGCAATAGATAAATTATGTCCAATATCTCCTTTACTTCCTTCACCAACACCTTTCCATGTAGGTTCCATAATATCACCCCATACACCTAAATAATGCTTACGAGGGTTACCTAATTCATCGCCGATTATATATTCTCTATGTAAATTAGAACTTCCCATAGTATTAGAAATTTGCGACATAGCAGCCTTCCATACATTAGTTATTCTATCACTTTCTAACATTAATTCTTCATACCACTGTCTCAAATTAGCTTTCATTTCACCCGACTCATAATATTCACTTAGTTGTCTCCCTAATTCTTCTGCTATCTGAGATGACCTTAAAGTTGACATAGATACGCTTAACTCAGGATTAATATTTAACGCATCAGGATTATTAAAAATTTGAGATTCTAACATTGAAATTCTATTTAATGTAGCTACCGACACATTAGCAGCTTCTATAGCAGCCCGAGCAGTAACATTAGCAGCTTGTATAGGATTAATATGACCCTGCTTCTTCATCCAATCTACATATCCCATTACAATATCTCCACCAATAGAAGAAATTGTATATACGTGACTCTCCTCCCAACCTATTTGAGGCGCTCCTACATACGGACCGGATGCCACGGAAGAAGGATAAAACCATGTAAGACCTGCTGTGTTGTTTGATAAAGGAGCAGACCATAAATGAGTAGTAGTTGGAAAAGTACTTCTTAATGCTGTAAATGCTGCATTACTTATCATACGTTTCAATATTTCCCTCATTTCTGCATGCCATTCTTGTTCTATTCCACTTAAACCATGCGCACGGGCGGCTTTAGGTGTGTGATAAGTATTACGTAAAAGCCTATACTTCGTCTCAAGGTCGTCATCATATGGAGAAGCTGCTGATTGACCTTGGATAGAGTCCCATCTGTCTAATAAATCGTAATTCATTTGAAGAACTATGTCATCTAGATGTGCAGTCCACGCTTCTTTTAAATCATCGTTATGAATATTACTGGTATCGAACTGTGTAAATATTTTCTTACCATCTGCTCGTGCAGCAGCTCTTGATATTTCTAAATTTAATGCATCCAAACCTGCTATAGTAATTTCACCTTCAAATTCTGACATCTCATCTTCAAGATAATCTCCGAAAGAACGAGCTTGCTCTAAATATATGTCAAATTCACTCCCAACTCCTTTTTTCCTAACCTCGTTTCGTGGGTCCATTTGTCCTAACATACCAGAACGGTCTGTAAATTTACTTTGGGGTGTTAGAGATACTTCTTCTGCAAATGTTTCAACCATACGCAACATAATCTCTTGGTGTTCTCTGGAAGACAATTTTTGAAACGTAACGTCATCATAACTACTTCCGAAACTATCTAATATTTTAGTAAAATCATCTCCTAGTTTTTTCATTTCAACCTGTCCACCTAACCCAGCTGCTACATCGAGCGACCTTTCGAGTCTATTGAATGGTTTGTTTGACATCGCAGCTAATCTACCTGCTCCTTGACCTCTAAATGCATCTAGACGACCACCCGGTTCATTCCACGGATATCTTGATAGAGTATGTAAATCTTCCTCTTCTGTTTCCTGTTCTTTTGGAGCATAATGCATATACCCCGTTGTTCCCCTACTTTGAGTCATAACGATTTCGTTCTGTAAAGTCATTCTGTAGGCTTGACTAAAAGGAACAAATGGTTGAAAACCTATAGTAATATTTCTAAACCAATTCTGTACACGAAATTGTTCTTTTCCCCCTTCAGGGACATAAACCATATCTTCTTCAGCCACGCTACCTCGCGTTCTTAAACGTTACTATCATGGAAGCCATAGCATTCCATGTTTCTAGTTGGGGATTATATCCCATCTCCCTAAAGCCGCTAAAATTTCTACTCTCAACTTCCGTAGAAGGCGAAGCTCCTACCCAATTCATATCCATAAGTATATTAGCGCTATTAAGCATGAGATAATTAAGCAACCTTCTCTGTCTATATGGAGCACCACTAACCGTAATAGAGCTATCTCTATCTATCATAAGATATATATTAAAGCCTACTCCATAAATCTCCCCTATAGCCTCATCACCATCGCTATCGGTTAATTTTTGACCCATAAACTGAGTCTCGATTCCGTTAGCTACCATTTCTGTAATTATTG
>Ga0098044_1000581_pt1 | contig 19356 bp, 17 predicted proteins | sample 10_taG_FD_75053 | JGI IMG/M metagenome (GOLD analysis project Ga0098044, IMG submission 75053) | Marine viral communities from the Subarctic Pacific Ocean - 10_ETSP_OMZ_AT15264 metaG | ecosystem: Environmental > Aquatic > Marine > Oceanic | place: Pacific Ocean | collected 2015-01-16 | reverse complement strand
GATGTTCTCGCCATCTATGACGCCATCTGGAATGTCGACATCTTCGAAGGCTTCGGACATCGCCTCAATGAAGTACCCGAACTGTTCTTCATCAGCTGTGAATGGGTTGTCGGGCATGGGCTATTTCTCTTGACTCGAACCCCGCAACACTTCTCTCTGCATAGTAAGAGTGTTCGCAAGTTGTTGGCCTAGATTTTGGATTTTGACGGGTGGTGGCGTTGCTGGTGGTGGCGCTGCGGGTGTGGGTGCTGCGGTTGCCGCTGCGGGGGGTGGTGCCGCTCCGGGGGGATGAACAAATAACCCTGATGATGAAACGGGTAGGTTCTCGACCGGGACCATGTCCGATCCTGATATTTGGTCTTTACGCATGACAAAGAATTCGTTTACCGGTTCGCCACTAACAGTCCTTGTAAGCTGTACAACTGCATAATCAGCCCGGTCTAGGCCACCAGCGCGGAACAATCCTTCAACTTTAGTTAAGTTTAATTCATTACCAATGGCCATCGGACGGCGATTAAGTCTAGTTTGGATTTCTTGTGGAGTCTTGAACCCATCCCTGTTTTGTAGCAGCCTGGTATATAGGCCAACTTTGTCATCGGCGGCTGGTTGGAGAGGCGCTACGGGCGGTGTTTCCGCTCCTGCGGGCGGTGGCGTTGCTGGCGCGGGTGTTACTTCAGGTGCGGGTACTGGGGGTCGGAAACCCTCTACTGGTGCAAGACCTTCAACCAATGAAGGCTTACCACCTCTAAGCCTAGTTGCGGCATCTTCAGCGCTCTGTACCGCTGCTGGCGGGAGTTTTGCTTCTTGCGCTCGAACATCAGCCATTGCTTGCTGTTGTCTTGTAGCCGCAGAAGCACCATAAACCGAACGGCCAGGCGTAACAGGAGCACCAGCAACATCAGGCGCTCTATCTGCCTTTGGCTCATCTGGATCCTTACCCGTTGCTCCCTCGTAGTGACTCATCATGTAGTTTCGATAAGCCTGTGAGCCAGGGTAGAAGCCCTTCGCCCTTGCCGCCTGATGAAGCTCGCCAATGTCATCCATCGACATGCCCTTGTCCATCAATTGATCGACTACAGGGGTCTCGGAAGCGGCTGGAGACTTTGCTGTATACTCTATCGTTGCTTTTACAATATCACCAACAGCTGCCTGGGTGTACTTGAGTTGTTTCATGCGTTTTTCATGCAGCAATCCTTGCATTTCATCTGCACGCAGTTTTGCTTGGTCAGCCTGACGTTGTTGGGCTTCCATAGTAGCAAGATCGCTCTTCGCGATAATAGCTTCAGCCTCAATCGCAGCACTTACCTGAGCGTCTTGTCCAGTCTCTCTCACAGCAAGAATGTCTTGCACAGATGGGGCTTGTTGGCTGGAAGCCATAAGAGAGCCAAGATCACTCTTCGTTTCAGCAATTTCTGTTTGAACACCAGCCCTGGCAGCAGCTCTGATTGCATCTGCCTTTTCAGGAGACATTCCCTTCAGTGGGCGCTTTTGTGTTGCTTCCGCCTCGGCAAGTTGCCTGCGCGCGTAATCCAACGCCGGATCAAACATTGCGCTGGCTTGAATGCCCCTTTGCAATGCTGTACCGCCAAGACTGATACCAAGGGCAGTGCCTGCTGCCTTTTGACGCTCTGGGACCGTTGTTTGCGCGTAGTACGGATACCGAAGTTTTGGGGAGGTGTAATACTCGCCATGCGCTTTCCTGGCCATGAAATCACCGAAGCTATCCAGTCTATTACTGTTTTCTTCCGCTAACTTCTTAGCATCCAATTCAGGCGTATCCGCCTCTTTAACAGGCTCTTCGACCGGTTTCTTTGCTGTAGCCATCTCTTACCCCTACCCGAATCGAGAAGTTTCCCAGTCATCAAACTGGCCAGTACCAATTTCTGTGTTCACGGCCATTCCACCAACCGCCTCTTGCACGCCTGGGTCAACCATGCCGCGCTCGGAGCGGCTAATCGCTGCACGATCAGCCCGTTCTTGTCCCGCCCTCATTTGAGCTTCAGCGGATGCACCTTTTGCCTTTTTGAGCTTATGCCGCCTTTGAATGCGTCTACGTGCCGCTGCCTTGGCTTTTGCCTTTTGCTTTCTGGCCTCTTTCTTACCGCCAAAAAGACCGCCGAGTAGTCCACCACCGGCACCGCCAACCATAGCCCCGATACCAGCGCCAATAAGTGCTCCGCCTGGAATAAACGATCCAATTAAAGCACCAGTAGCAGCACCGCCGAGCGTTCCACCAAGTTGACCGGTTGAAGATGCCTTCTGACGACCGAATGCACGGCCTTGTTCGTAGCCGGATTCGCCAGCTGCGCCTACTTCCCGTTCATAAGCTCCCATTGTCAACCTCAAGTAGAATCTGCTGGTAGATTATCGCATTTTGCCTTCTAACGCGCGACTTGTTGTGCATCAGACATTCGATGGTACTGATTCAAGGCCGACCGAAACTTTCCAATGTAAGACCCTGTTTCTAAAGGCATAGATTCAAAGCCTTGCTGCTTTCTTGTCCACTTGCCCCAATTTCCAGGCCCCCAGTTGTATTGCAAAAGAGCCTGTTCGATGTTTCCATCCGAACGACGCAAAGCATCCTTCAGCATTGCACCAGCCGCATAGATGGACTTGACCGGATCCAGTCGCTCATCAATGTTGTTTTTTTCGTCTATTTCCAGCCCATATTCACCAGCCGTAGCTTCCATGAACTGCATTAAGCCTTTCGCTTGACCGTACTTCGTCTGTGGACCAATAGCCGCTGGATTGCCGCTTGACTCAATCGAGGCAACAGCCATCAACATTCCAGGTGGCAACTCATTGGCCGTCTCAGCAGCATCGAAGTGTTCTTTGTACTTCATGGACTCCCGCAAGCTGCCCGCTACGTTCCTGTCGTCTTGTGCAGTAGCCGGAACAATTTGACTTTCCATGCGCTCAGCAGGAGAGTCAGGCTTGAACTCCATAGGCTGTGTCTCGTCTAACGAATCCACCAAAACTGCATCATCAGTCGCATCAATTGACATGATTTCGTTTAGCAACCGCTCTTGTTCTTCGGGCGTTCTCGGCATGATTAAATCGCCTGCGGGTCGTCAGGGTTTCTTGTTCGCCAGCCAGCCAGATCGCTTTCAGCACTTGCGCGGCCCGTATACATAACGTCGGCAACCATGTTTCTCGCCATGAAAAACACAGCCTTATTTCTTCGAATCTGACCGCCCTCCATATCAAGTTGGGTAAAAGCCTCTGCAGGACTATTTACCCAACCCGCATATCCAGACTTAAACACAAGCCCAATGTCATAAACACCGGGATTCAATGAAGTCGTATACACTATGTTGTGTTGATGTCTTCCGATCATGTTCAGCAAACAAAACCCTTTTGCGATAACAGTTGACGAGCCGTCAATAGCTACCCGAAACGGCGCAAGAGTGCTGGTATAAATCTTTCTATAGGTCGAAGACTCATATTCGTAAGGGTGGTCAGTTTTGCCGTGAAGTGCAAGTGCAACCCCGCCAGCAAAGCAAGTTTCACCACCGTAGTATTGATGTTTTTCTGTTGCTTTACCACCATGACCAGCCATACCCTTTGGGTACATTAGTCCACCAAATTCAAAACAGTAAAAACTTGCCGTAAAATACACCCTGGCGTAATCTCGTAGTTTCAACCTCGTTGCTGTACCTGGAATAGCGGTAGTACCAGTACCCGCATTTGTAGGCGTAAAAACGACTCCTTCTGGATGGCTTTGACCTGTCGTTCGGTAGTGAACTTGTGAGCTTACTGCTTCCATTCTAGGAGATGGAGACGCGTAAAAATCAGGTTTAAAAATGTGCTTTTTGGTTATAAAACCTTCGCGTTCGTGATTCGGCCTTCCAACTTTTTCCGAAGTCGTAAGCTCATCCGGCGCTCTAAATGAGTTTTTGCCCATGCCTTGATTAACGAAAAACTCAGTCTGCTCGATGCCCTCCATAATGTCGCCTGCTTCGACTGTTTCTTCTGAAGGTAAAATTCCGTCCCAACGATACGCCATTTTTTACCTCATGAACGTTTGAGCAAAGAACTGCATGTTTCCATATTCTGGATAAACCCGGCCCCATGCATCTGAACCATCAATGGTACACTGCCGGTCTGAGTTCGAACCGTACTGCCTCCACACCAGTTGTGCTTTTACAGGCCCGGCATTTCGAAAATCAATGGCATGATTGCTATTGGTCAAGGGTTCGTCTGAGTTTTGCCACGACTGACCTGCTGCCACCATTGTGATCGAAGACGTCATAGCAGTTCGTCTATCGAATTTATGTCCAATTGCACTATACGCACCCGTACAATCAGAGGAATAATTGTACGACAAACCCAGCTGAGTTGGCGCAAAAATCCTACCGTTTGTGAAGTTGAATGAGTGGATATGCAAATCATCACTCAGGCTTCCGCCAGGTCTGCTTACCTGTATTCCAAACTGCACGAAAACCTTATCTCTGTTGGATACAAAATTATCGTCGTCATCTATATCTCCAGGATCATATCCACTGCCACCCATAAGGCCGACATCCCACCGAAAACGAAAACTCGCTCGAAAAATCACATAAGTGTGGATCTGTGGATTCCAATCAAATTGAATTCTTGCGTAGTGATCATGAATGCCGCCAGTAACTGTGTCGTACGGGCTTGGTACCCAAAAAGGGATGGGTTCCCATATGCCATCGGAAAGTGGCATCCAATTACTATCTATCGTTGCGCCTTGTTGACATCTTGATGTGCTACCAAAAAAGTCGTTCCAAGTATTGTCCGTATCAAACATTCGTCGGTCAAGACCTTCTTCTCGAATGTTCAACTCTCCAACTTCCGAATCAACCGATTTCCAAGAATCTTTTGTCTCGTTTAGATGATCTTTAGAAAGACGGTCGCCTTCTCTAAAATCACTAACTGTTACAAATCCATCGTCTGCCATTATCTGCTCCGAACCTGAGTGATCAAATTAGGCCATCGTAGTACACAATCTGTAGTTAGATTGGCGCGATAACCATCAGAAGGAGTCTTTTCATCGATCTTAGACAACGCTGGAAACTCTGCAGATGATTGAATTGTTTTATCCAAACCTGGCGCATACCAAACCGTTTGCGCTTCAAGTTGAACTCGGTGACTACCACTAGATACAGGAATCGCACCACACAAGTAGATTGGATGATGTTGATATTCGCTTCCAAGCAGGCCCGTTTCAGCAACAATCATTCCATCAACAGTGATTCTCCACATCGAACACAACGTTCGCGCAGCCCTGTACTCATAGTAGTAGTTTTCGGGCTTATGAAACCCATTGCCTGATGTGGTGTAGATTGGATAATCTTCACCAGGATATACGCCTGGGCTTTCATTTCTGTAGTACCAATTGAAGAAAAAGTCGTCTGGACTAGCCATGGTGCCCCTTCCATGCAGCCAACTGACGGTTCCATGAAAATCGACAATAACCATTGCTTCTGAATCGGTGACAAAATCTCTATGCGGCAACTCAGCCGTGTATCTACTTGTTGGCTGACCTCTTTCATAAAAAAGAACCTGGTCTGGATTTCCGGTGCTTTCTACGGTATTCCAACCAGTAAAACTTTCTTTATTTGTCCGATCACTCCAATTTTCGTCCATAAGCTCCGTATGACGAGAAGCAATGCCAAACCATTCGCTCGATCTATCACCAGATTGCTTAACTAGAAAATCGCATTGGTTCGTCCATCCAGACTGCTTATGACTAAACAAGTATCCATACAGTGATTGTTTTTGGTCAACATAGACTTTGGTAAACGTGTCTCGCTTAACTAATCTTCTGTGAATAGAATGGTTGTGAAGATTGTCGTTGTCCAGATATCCATTGAACTCTGAAGTGAACTCGTTTTGATTGATTCGCCACTCAGAAGGTTCAACAATGTCGCCGTCCATGACGTGTTCTTGGCGCTTTCTCCAAGTCATGTCATCTCCTATCTGGTCTAAGCGCTTCGTTTAGCGGCTTGATGTTTCTCTGTTCGCCAACCTTGGCTTCAATATCGTAACTGACTATCTGAATCTTAGTGCCACTACGCGAACCTTCATCTGTAGCAAAAGTAAATCCTGCTTCTCTGACCGGACCCTTGTGTGCAGCACTAATGTCATACCGAATGACCGTGGGTCTATATTCTGCCCAATAGTCATCATCCCACTTGGCCGATCCATAAACTGGATACCGCTCGTTTGGGTCTTGCTGATCGGCTGGCTGACGCAAATCTCTGATATCAAACAATGAGCGATTGACTCGATAGTTAATGCTCAGATTATTGTTCCCATATCCAACTGCATACACAAGCAAGTGAGCCGGTAAAGTGGTCTTGTAAACACTTCCAAATGGAAGGTTGACCGTCTTATAGATTGGCTTAACATCCCATTCGTTTCCCTTTTTTCGATAGCCTTTTGAATAAAGGGCAACTCCTGAGTAGTCCTGCCATCGAAGCATTGACGGGGTAGAAGTGCTCAAGCCTTCCCCCGATGGGCCCGTCTCGCCCTCTGTTAAGGCGGGCGTAGCCAATTCACCAAGGTAATCTGGCAGATCAGCAGCACCGCCCGGCTCTGTACCAAAGAACAAATACCCTCGATGGTCGCGAGAGGTAACAGCACATCCAACAGGGAAATCGTTTCGAACACTCCAAGCGCCAACCTTGTAGTGATAAACCAACAAGAGGTTGTTCACTCGACTTCCGTGTGTCGGCACCGACAACCAATACTCGTTGTCCTTTAAGTACACCACACCAGCAGCACGGATTGCAGCTGACGTGTTGATGAGTTCCATTTGATTCGGAATCTCAGTCGAAAGCTTCACTACACCTGTGACAGTGCCAGTGTTTTCAAGAGCACCTTCCAATAGGCAGACATGCCGTTCTGACAAAAACACAAGCCCAAGACCAGGCACTTCGCCAATGCTATTTGGTGCCCAACAACCAATGTCCTTGTTCAACGTCTGAGCTACAAACCGACCTCTTGAATCAGATTTGATCAGATAAATGCCTCGCGATTTGAAAACGACCAAAGCATTCTTTGTTGCCCACATTCCAGTGATTGGACCGCCATCTGCATCTCCCACATGAACCACATTTCTGTCTGGAAACACCTCTGGAAAGTTCGGTGCGGAGAAATGCACAGTGTTTTGCGTTCCACCTGCTGCAAACATCGTGTTTTTAAAACTTGCGAGATATCGCGTTCCAGGCGGATACGAACCAAGCTGCCTGGTAGCCAAAAGACTCCCAAGTGAAGTATCTGGATGACCATCCACAAATACTTGAGTCATGTTGTCTTGAATCTCTTTCAAGAAGTAAAACCGAGTCGAGCGACCCTTAGAAACCATTGAACCTTTCGAGTTGTATAGGTTTCTTGTCCGATAGATTCGACGAGCCACACACTCAGCTGGACCACGCGGAAGATGAACTGTGATGAAGCACTTCCCGTGTTGATTCCACTTACCAGTGCCATTCATAAACATAGCGACGTTACTGGCTTCAGATGCCTCAGACTCCTGACCCCGCTCGTTTACATAAGTGACCTTGTATTGCCAACCAACTCTGCGCCTGTCCAACTGCTGATTGACTTTCAAAGAAGTTTTGATCTTCTTTTCTTCGTCATAAAGTGACCAATACGGTGTTCCAACAAGGGTCTCTTCTCTGTCAGTGCCATCATCATCCCAATTAGTGCCACTAAATGCCTTTGGATTGCCAGCAGCAGGACCATGCAGGCTAAAAACAGCCTCTTTGTACTTGCCTACACCGTACTTGGCGAAACTCTTTGGACCCATTCCCCAATAGGTGAAATCGTCGAACAATCCATACATGCCCTTTTTGATTTCTGGATTGTTGTCTCCAACGGCCACGCAAAAAGTGGCTGTATCCATAAAGTCAGCTGATTGAGCCGATGGCGGAGAGGGCGGGTTTTCAAAACCAGCTTTCTCTGCGTATTCGCCATTAAACACCATTGGCGATTGATGCCCATTAACAATGTAAAGACGGTTTCCCCAAGCTTGCGATTGCGTGGAAATAGCCAACTTAGCATCAGTACGATCAGCAATTGCTTTTAGACCTTCTCCGACATCAGCGTTTGCGTTGGTTCTTTCGCGCCTACGTTGAAACTGAACCATGATTCGGCTAGCTTCGTTGTCATGGCTTGAATAATAGCCCTTGGCATTTCGTGAACCATCGAAGTACCGAAGTTCAAGATGCTCTTCATCAACTACGTTTTTCTTGTTGTCAAACGTCTGCTGTTCATAAACCAGGAACTGACGAGCACCATTGTGTTGTGCAAACCAATGTAGGCTTCGAACAGCGCCATGCCCTGCTGCTACACCACCTGTTCCATAGTACGGTGATTGTTGAAAATACGGGTACCAACCTCCGCATGTCTGCCATGCGTCGTTATCTACCCAAGTCATGTCCTGGATGTAGAGGGCGTCACTACCATCAGCAAGCCAGCGTTCGTCCATTCCACGGAGCTGGAAAACCTGAAATGTCTGCGTATTCATTGAACCCTCTACACCTTAGTTGGCGTGCCCCAGCGTTCTCCAGAATATACGGTGCGATCAAAACCGCCCCGAATGTACTTTCGATTCGCTCTGTCTAGATACTTCTGCCTCATTCTGTCGAGAAGGTCTTCTCCCTTGCGCTCATACAACTGTGACTGGGTAGTCATTCCGTGTTGAAGGCAAATGTCTGCAAGCGACTTGTAGACCAAAACATGATGATACTGAGGTGGCCATGCTGGTGTATCAGCATCAGCGACGAGCCGTTTGGGCCTCGATACATATCGAATCTCAACATCCATATCTTCGCTAGGTGGGCGGTACACTCGAATCGACTGACGCGGACCACCTTCATCAAGCACATTTAGCTTGTGCATCTCACTGTCATGGTACGTCCAATACATTTGGCGCGTTTTTTCGTTCATGGGCCAACCAAGAACTTTTGGCGTATTTGCTGTTGTTGGTTCTGATGCTCCTGTTTGATCCGTCTTCCAGCCAGAATCAACTACGACGCCACGTATTCCACTGGAGGATCCGTTGTGACTTGAGCCATCCTTGCCAAGCACGTCACCAATATGATGCCACCTTTCAAATCCTTGGTGATGCGGCGACACTTTGTCTCCAACTCTTCGACGGTAGATGCGCTTAATCATCCCGGTATTAGTTCCATCGTTGAAAAGTCCACTGATTTTGCTCAATCCAGTCGTATCGATCAATCCGTAAATGGTTATTCCAAAACCGGTACTACTACCCCCTATCGAAGGCTTTTCAATTTTGATTGATGTGACGGGTGATGGCGGTGATTCTACACCCGCGTAAACGAATGTATAGCAATACTCAAGAGTGTCGCCTTCATCAAACCCAAGACGACTGCCTATCGTCGAAGCACTGGGCAACCCTAATGATGTCCAGTCACTCGATGTAAGCGTTCTCAATCGAGGACCGGCTGGCGGTGGGTCGACAAAAAAGCTTTCACCCTCTACTGCAATCACAGGGTCACCACTGTTTTCGCGATCAAGAAACAAATACTCTTCTTTGAGATTATCAAGAAACATGATTCGGCCATGCTTTGGGGCCGTCTTTTGGCTTGTAGTGGTCGTGTTCGATGATTCTCTATGAACCGTTGTCTTGAGGCCACGGTCCATGATTCCAAGAACTTCAATGCAATCTGACGGCAGCCAATAACGACGGAACTCAATGGTCCAATCGCTGTAGCACAGCTTCTCATCTACTCCTTGACCACCAGCCTCAACTGTACTTGGATCCATGATTGGTCGGTCCAACACAATTCCGCTTGTTTGATTTGGCTGCATGTGGTCGGGAAAGTCTTTGTCATCTGTGCCCCGTCTCCCGCCAGCTTCTTCTTCGAAACCCGTAGTGTGCGTGTTCACGTTGAAAATACCAGTGATCATGTACTCGTCACCGGCCCCACCATGCGCCAAAGAGTTGTTTCGCTTGATAAACGAGTTGCTTCCAACTGTCGTATCATTGACGATTAAATAGTTACCAAGCATCTCAAGCGTTGGAAACGACTCTTCATTTCCGACGAATCGAACTTCCCAGTGTGAATCCCAGGTATCGGTTCTGCCAACTTGGAGGACGTTGTTGTTGGTGATACTGCCGTCATCTTCAGTAGTCGTCTTGCTTGCAATGTCCTTACGAAGCGTGATTCTGTAGAGCTTCTGCATGAACAGCCAGGGATACTGACTTGAAATCTGCAGATAGTGACGGTTTACAACCCGCGCGACCTGGTCCTTGTATGCCGCCAAATCAGGGTTGTAGTCAAGCGCTGAGTTGACTTCTTGCGTAAGCTCTCTGAGATTCATCTTGGACCCCTAAAAACAGAACCGGCGACTGAGGACATTGTACCCCAGCCGCCGGAATTGGGCACAGAGCCCGGTAGTGAAAATGGCCTAGAAGAAGCCTTGATCGACAATCATCACGTCAGCCAAGTTGGTACTGTCGGCCTCAAGGCCAACAGCACAAACTGCACCGAAAGTGGTTTCGGCCAACATACTTGCCATCCCAACCGTTCCACCGCTAAGTGGGCCAGTGAGGGGAAGGCCCTCATCGCACGATCCATTGACGTATGCGTTCTCGTACTTGCCAGCGGTCTGGACGACCACGGTTGCGCCAGCAGCAACGGTTTCAGTCGCAACGCCAAACGTCAAGCAGTTCGCTGTCACACCACCACCAGCACCAACCTCTGCGTTAGCGCATGAAGCGCCAAGGCCATTGGTGGTATCACCGGTAATTGATACGAAATACCCTTTGGTGCATGCAGCCGACGCATACAGCGTCACGAACTTCTTTGGAAAATGATTAACGCCATCGACGCCATCAATCTTATGAACTGCCATTTCGTCCTCCCTCTTTTGACTATATGGCTATGAAATAGGGTGAGGGCCAACACGACCCCCACCCAAATCGTATCTTAGAACGTGTCCAGACCGATTGCGAGACCGCTGGAACCAAGATGCTTGGCAATCAGCTGACCGCGACAACGAAGCTTGGCGGCACGAACATCGTACTCACCAGACACCGTCTCGAAGTCACCCAGGTCAAAGTAACCCTTCGGATCCCACAAGGTGTAGATGTCGTTCATGTTCAGCATGTAGAACGAAATCTCGCTGTCGCCAGCCGCACCAGTCGTGGTGCCATCGTTCGGCATGAAGTATTCGACATCAATCGGCACACCGTCCCAAGTCTGAGACAACTTACCACCATCAAGCTTAGCGGTATCGATATAACGCTCAGAAGCCGACAGAGAACGCTTCAAGTTCTTAAATCCACTGCGGGATGCAAGAATCACATTCGGATTGCCAGAAGGCGAAACAGAGTTGATTTCAACCATCAAGTCGTACAGTCCAGCAAGTCCGTTACTGTTGAAAGAACCAGTGCCATCAAACACTTGGTTATTCCAACCAGTCTTACCGCTGAATGTACTCTTATCGACACCACCAACAGAGTTGGTCTGACCGGAACCAACAGCACCCTCTTCAAGGTAACCAGTAGTGTTGTCAACACCGTTCAAGGTGCCCCAGTCTTCCCAACCGGCGACAGATCCCTTGACCATTTGCTGGACATACTCACGCTTCAGAGCGTTTGCAGTCATCTTGACGCGGCTTTCGAGAATCGAAAGAATAGCGGCATCGCCCTGGTTGACCAGCTCTTCTTCAGAAGAGATAGCGATCGGACGAACAACGTGCGCCCAATCGTACACAGCGGGCGTGAACACATCTTCGACGCTAAGGTCGATGCGCTCGTAACCAGTCTGCATCCGAGTAGTGCTCGAGTGCTCACCAAATCCAAGTGGGATGACGACTCGCGTTCCACCAGCCTGAACGGGCTTTCCCTCACCGTGTACGCGAGACTGTGCCTCGAGAAACGCGGTGCTAGTGTGGACGTTATCGCGCCACTCCTTCATCACGATGTGCATCGTGGTCGAAAGCAGCTCGTTACCAATGGTAAGAGTAGTGGTAGGCATGTTTTTCTATTGCTCCAGGGGAGAGTTTAACGGAGAGATTGGGAGAGTTTACGGGCTGCTTCGGGGTTCGCCTTTAGCCAGTTTGCGATTGCAAACGCACCCTGCTTCTTGACATCGGGAGGAATTTCCTGCGAAGAGGGATTCCCACCCGAAACAGCACGACCAATACGCCGTGCAGACTGTTGACGGGCTCGTTGCTCTTGTGCGGCCCTAGCTTGTTGCTGGGCCATCACACGGCGAGCCTTGACAAGTTGGTATGCATCTTGAGTTGAAACCGGAGCGCCATGATCGACACGGTTTCTAACAAGCGATGCGACTTCCTTCTTGAACGATGCATCACGCATTTCGGGATGCTTATCGACAAACTCAAGATAAGAATTTTCTCTGGCCTTCACGTCAGCTGCAGCCTTCATTGGCTCCAGAATTGCCTGCATTCCCTTGGCAATCCCACGCTGAATGCGAGCCTCAACGCCTTGCTCAGTAAATACATCCGGCAAATCACCGTCAGGCTCAACCAAAAGCTTTTGTACTTCTGGATCATCAACCAATGACGCAAATTCAGACTGACGCTTTGCAAAATCACGCTCTGACGAAGCCAGCGTGCGCTCACGTTCCTCAATCTTCGTCATAAGGTTCGTGATTTCAGATTGATGATGCTCTTTCTGCTGCTTCCGATCAACACGGAAATTGTGCAAAATACGACGTGCAACCGGCGGCAATTCTTTCAAATGCCTTTCATCGATTTTGTTGTAAAAGCCGTCATGCTCAAGTTCTTCGATGTCACTCAAAGCACTATCAAGCGCATTAAAGCTTTCATGTACAACAGGCTGTTCTACAACAGCAGGCCCTGGAGCAAGATCAACTGAATCTGGCTCAGACGCCTCTTGTACAGGCACCTCTGGAGCATCACTTTGAATGTCCACAAGGTCTGCCAAATCACCACGCTGACCAGGAATCTGGTCTTGGTTCAGATCATCCACTATGTTCTCCGACCATCATTGTTTTTGAATCTACCATTTATAACCAAACTGCACAACATTATCCCATATTCGAAGCAAGCATCTGCTCGTCTTCATTAAATGTTCCCGGCGCGGGTGGCATTTCAGCCGCAGTTTCATCACCAGGAGAAACGGGAGCCTGCATGGCTTCGACAAGCTTCTTGTCCTTCGCCATCTTCTTCAATTGAGCAGTAGCCTTACGAAGCTCAGCGTCAGAAGTAAGCGCTTCAAGATCAATTCCATACTTATCGAAATACTTCCCGTCTTCAACAAGCTTTAAAGAATCATTCAAAGCAACCAGTGGAGCAAACACTTCAGGAGGAAGAGGTTGGTCCCACTTGTTTCCACCTTCAGCGCCTGCCCACTCAAGATCGGGCAAATCGTCACCGGCAAATACGTCCAACGTACTATTAAATTCGGACAACAGGGTTTCGATTGCTTTAACGCTAAAAGGCTTATCTGGAGCAGGAGCGGCTTGTGCCATAAGGTCTTGCTCAAGCATTGCCTCTTGTTCTTCCAGTCGACCAAGCTCTTCTGGAGAAGGTGCAGCACCTTCAGGCGGCATCATTCCAGCATCTGGTGGCATTCCTGCATCAGGCATCATTTGGCCCTCTTGAGCATAAGCCTCTGGGTTCGCTGCCATGGCTTCTTCGTATCCCGGCTCTCCGGGGTATGGCAGGGGCTGTCCGGTTCTGGGGTCGACTGGCATGTGAGGCTCCTTGTAGGAGATTAAAATCTACCTTGATCTTGGGCTTGACGAAACTCCTTAAACTCAGGAGCATTGTCTAGCCTATCTACATAATCGTTATACTCTTTTTCATCACGTTCGCGTCGTTTGTCGAACTGAGAAAAGACTTTTTCTTCATCGAAATCGCCATCCACAGGTGTCAGGCCGCGTTCTTTGCAAATCTGACGACGATGCGACTTGCTTTGAAGCATAACCCCAAGACCACGATCATAATACGGAAACCGTTCACTCCATCGGTCAATCTTAGCACTTGGTCGCCATTGCGAATCAACAACGTTGCATTCAGGACATTCAAAATTGTCAGAAGGTGATTCACCGGCACCATGATCAACGATTTCTTCGAAAATATGGTCACACGCGTTGCACTTAAATTCATGCAACGAAAGTCCACGCTTTTCCCTTGAATACGTGCCCGTGTAGAACTTCGCATCATAGTTCTGATGTTTTGCTGCAGTAATCCGATGACTCGCAGCATTGCCGCAGCCACCACAATCAATGACATCTGGCCTAGTCGAATAACTACACAGATGGTCTTTCTCCCATCCGCACGAATCGCAGTGATAACTATACAGTGGCAACTGGGGCTCCAGGCTCCGAAATCATTGAACCAATCATCTCAGCTTGTTGTTCAATAGGCAAGGACTCTAATTGATCCAACATCTGCTGCATCTCTGGATCAGCTGCAAACACTTCACGGAGTGCAGCAATCGCTTGATCAGGAGGCAATTCCATTAACTGGCTCAAATCTGGGGGCATCGGACCACCTGGAGCCATACCTGCTTCTGGCGGCATCGGACCACCTGGCGGCATCGGACCACCCGGAGGAACCTCCGTAGCGCCCATCATCAGTTCTTCATCTGATTGTGGTTGCTCTGCTGCAGCCTCTGCCTCGTCGGCCATCTTGGCTTCAAGTTCATCAGGATGTAGATCCTTGGGAAGCTCGAACTTCTCGACAATCGCCTTCATATACGCACGGGCCATCGCTGCGTTTGGACCGCCCTCGCTCACAGCACCCCAAAGCATTGTGTACGGTTCAAGAAGACCAAGCAGGTTTTGCTGCTTAGCAACGTCGTCCATTGGAGCGCCGCCACCTTCAACAAAAGTGATTTCAAAATCTGCATCAAGGTCTTCGACAGATACTTCAAGAATATCTCGACGATCACGAAGCATCAGCTTCTCAGGCTCGATCTTGCCCTTTTCTTCCTTGTCTTTTTCTGGGCCTTCTATCGAGTCTTCATTGACAAACGGCTCCTGCTCAGCATCTTCAAATTGCTCATCAGCAACCTTAGCCTGCTCTTCTCCAGATGAATCTTCCGACTCTTCCTCATCAGCTTCAGATGCTTCTTGCTTTTCATCTGCATCTTCATCGTCCTTCTCCTTACCGGTAGAAAGAGCGCCAACTTCAGCAAGAGCAACTTCTTGACCTTCATAAGCCCCGGCAGAATCACCAAGATCCTGCATAGAAGAAATCAAAGCACGTAAAACCACATTGAGCAACTGAACAAGCCACTCGTCCTTGGTTGCAGCGTGCATCCCAAAATCAGATTCGGTGTACTGCTGAACAGCTTGAACTTCGAAAGCCGTTGCCTTTGTGATAACGCCTCGAGCTGATGGCGACATGCCAATGTTGCGCTCAAGGTCATTGTCAACAATCGCCATGTACTGGTCCATGTTGCCCGTCAAAGGCGCATTTTGAATAGGTACAATCGCATCGCCAAGAGGACGGTCATAGTCCGCATCCAACTGCAAAATCAAACCGTCGTTACCTTCGGTCAAATCCGTCAGTTCATCCGAACCAAACGTGCCCTTGCGTGTGACGTATTGCCGCGTGTCCTTCCTCGTAGCCATTGCCATAAACGACCGATACGAGTTCATCTCTCGAATCTGAGGCAACACCCGCGCCGAATGCGCAAGACCACGCAACGGAAACTCAGGCTCATGATTGAAAATCAGCGGTACAACATGAGGCAACGGCTCACCGTCAGCCGCAGCAAACGGCAACGGACCCATCCAAATCGGCTTGTTCGAAATCTTGCCCTGACCAAGAACATAGATTTCAAGACGACCCTCATACACAATGTCTGGATTTTCTGGATCCTTCCAGGTGTCCTTCAAGTTGCACAACTCAAGCACACGAACAAAAGCAGAGTTGTCTGATGACGCTTGTTTCTGGCCTGGATTTCTCTTTTTACTCTCTTGAGCAGCAATGCCACCATCCAAATAGTCGTCACGCGATGTGCCAGCCAAGTCCTTTAGGCCGTACTCTTTCTCCACTTCCGTTCTCGGGCGATAGTACAAATGGCCACGAAAACGCTCATCTTCTGCGTCACCAACATCCGCATCAAGAAGAATCTCCCACCACGGGATGACTCGCATCCAAACACGGTCCAACGGATTGCCCCGACCCGGATAGTACCCAATCTTCGCACCGCAACCTGGATACAATATCGCCTGACGCAAGCCCGTCATCACACGCTTGTGAATGCGATTCGAACTCAACCAACGATTCAACGCGATTTCAGCCTTGGTTGGATCACCGCGTCCTGCCGGATCAGGTGTGACAACTGCCCTGTTCGCCCTTGGGTACAAAGCAGACAAATATGAACTAACAATGCCCCAAAGACGGTTGACCTCTACATCGATATCCGTCTGACGTGTGTAGTCCTTTTTGTTCTTGTGACCACGCGTTCGAACATACTTCCAATAGTTCGTCGTGTAGCAAGCCTTCGCCAATGCCCAGTCATCCCGGCCATCGCGCATACGCTTATCGTGCGCCAACAAATGCTGATGAATGAAATCAGGGGGCAGTTCGTCCTGACTAAAGTCGCGATCTTGGTATTTACTTTCGTTCGCCATTATCGCTACCTTACGCTGTTGCTAAAGGGGTTTCGATGAGCAACATAACGCCTTCTGAATGCTGATGGTGATAGCTTGGCTGTCGGCATTCCTCTCCGATTCCATTCTGCAAGCATCAAAGCATCCGCGTGATCGTCGTGGTACCCGTCTTGGCCTTCAATCTTACCGTTTTGTTCACGAATATGCATCAGTTCCTGAACCGTTGTTTGATCGTTTAACGTCAAAGCATCGCCGTTCACCATTTGGCGCAAGTGAGCATACGCCTCCTGCTTTGAACCTCGAGAGGTCGTCCAATACTTCGGCGTTAACGATGGCTTACGACCACGCTCAGGTGGTCTGGTCCACATAGGAATACCGTACTTCTGCATCTCTCGAATCACTACAGTACCAGCTCCACCAGGGTTGCTCTCAACCAGTGTCTTCGCCTTATTAAAATGGTTTGCCAACTCCGCTGCTTTCGTTGCAAACAATAACTCACCACCCTTGTTCATTGACAAGGTAGCCACTTGCCTGCCATCAGCGGACAACACCTGGGCAACTGCGTAGTCACCACCATTGCACCAAGATGGATCAACACCAACTGCATAGTTGTACCCAGGCTTCGGGCGCTCATAAATACGCAACTCACCATCTCTTGGGCGAATCGATGACAAAACATCATTCAAATAGTCTTGATCAAACCAAGCACCATCAAACTCTGCAAAACCATCTTCAATCGTCAGCGGGTACTCGCGGCGAAACTGAGAAAGACCAATACCGCTCAAACCATTGATTCGGTCATGACGCCAGTACAGCTGCTCCATTGTTAGACCGTGAACCTGAGCCAACTCGTACTCTTCCGAATCTGGCTCCCATCCGTCAGGAACAGGTTTGATATACGATGGATGGTCACACCAACGGAAAAACCTGAAACGAACAGACGGGTCACCCTGCCTTATGGCCTCTTGAGCCGCCAAAACCTTCTTGTGGAACAAGTTCCCAGGACCATTTGCCGTAGACAACACAATCGTCTTTAGGTGCGGACCAGCATGCATCGTTGATGTGATTGATGCCCATACCTCTTCCGCGTTCGGCCAAAACGCAAGCTCATCTGCGTGCAGCCGCTGATAAGTCCAACCACGACCATGACCCTTACCGCCAGCCGTCAAACAACGAAAACCAGCCTGAGTATCATCGAAAATCAACTCCTTGCGGTTCGACCTGGCGACCTCCCTCTTCAACGCTTGCGGCAAAGACCGGTAGAACTGCTGAAGCTTTCCAAAAATGGCGTCAGTCGTCTCGTAGGTGTGCGCAACCACCAATGTACGAACAGGATCCTTCGCCCAATACGTGTAGTCAAAGTTGTAGGCAATAGAAACCGTCGTATCGCCAATCTGGCGCGGCTTATAGTGAACAATCGTTTCCGCATCAGACATAAAGTCGTCAAGCGCAAGAATCTGCTCAGGAAATGGTGTGTTGAACTTCCGCTCAATGCCCTTTTCATCAATAAGCTTCAAGCGCGAAATGAACTCTCTCGGGTCATCCGCAAGGATACTCAATTTCCGGTCGAGTAGAGACACTACGCCTCGGGTGCATTGATATGCCAAGCAGCGCCTTCACTGCTGTTTCCAATGTAGTCCTGAAGCTCCTTGTTCTCCGCTTTTTGTTGTTCAACCCGGCGAGCTTCGTATCGAACCTTAGCAAATGCGCGATATGCCCACTCTTCACCAGCATCCATGGCATCAAGAACGCCTTGCCACCACTTATGCTCGATCATCTGCAGTTCTTGCTCGCTGAGCGGCTCTACTTCAGGGAAATCCTCGTAAAACCACACCAAAAACGCCTTCTTTGCCGTCCATTTCCGAAATTCACTCGGCGTCACAGGGTGGCCCTTAAATGCCTCAGACTCAGACCGCGTACTGGCGGCGTACCAATGCCGTTTCAGTAGATTTCCGTTCAATACGCTGTTTCGAGCTACACGACGAAAAGCACGCTGACGATCTGTAGGCTTATAATCTAGCAATTCCGGGTCAATCCACGGCGTAAGTTCATTTGCCGCTGATTTACCATTCCTGCCATTTCGACCCATCATTGCCTCCTGGTGTCAATACAATACCATTGACCGCCAAACACTAAACATCTATCATCTAAACATGAAAACCGAAAAAACCGAAGAAAACAACCAACAAGAAATTCCTCATAGCGAAGTCGTCGCCATGATGCATGGCTTTAATATGCCAATGGCTTTGGAGTCACCAGAGAACAAAGCCAAGTACCTTGTGGACATCACCAACAAGTTCCACAAGATGTACAAAAAGCTCAAGAAGAACCCTTAGCGCGCTCTTTGTTCGACTTGGTCGAGTTCTCGCCCTGAGACACGATGCGAAGATTGTCACGACTGTTGTTGCACGGGTTCCCATCTTTATGATCGACCGTTTGATTCTTTCTAAGCGCAGGTTTCCCACGCTTCCTTAGCCAAGCGTTTATCTTTCGACGCGCTTCAGCTCGACACGAACGTTCTTCTTTATCCTTCTTGGGCTTGTGATCGCGCTTGTACTCTTTGTCGTAGTCTCGAAGTCGGCCCCGTGCGTCACGTTTTGTGGTCATTTCATTCTCGCATTGATGATTGTAGCAAGTCATCATCGTCTACGGTCTTGGCGGCGGCGGCGGGCTTGGGTAGGGTTATTCTGTCAGTGTCAAAAACAATATAAAGATCATCAACGTCACCCGCCTTACCGTCATAAACATCCTTGATGATTACGCCATCAAACTGATCCTGACCTCCAACCTC
>Ga0098044_1000578_pt1 | contig 19382 bp, 28 predicted proteins | sample 10_taG_FD_75053 | JGI IMG/M metagenome (GOLD analysis project Ga0098044, IMG submission 75053) | Marine viral communities from the Subarctic Pacific Ocean - 10_ETSP_OMZ_AT15264 metaG | ecosystem: Environmental > Aquatic > Marine > Oceanic | place: Pacific Ocean | collected 2015-01-16 | reverse complement strand
ACTACTACAAGTTATAGTGCAGAATCAACAATGTTATCAAGAATGAGTTTTGATGGAATAGGGCCATTTTCTAGTAGTGACCAAATAGATATAACATTAATTATAGAGGTGGAATAATGGCAGTTAATCCTCACTTTTTAAGCGAAATGGATGCAACTCCAACTAATCAAATTAGAGATGATTTAGATTTCCCGCATAGTGGAATATTTAAAGCCTTACATTTAGCCGCTAAAGGAACTTATATTATTAAAGAATCTGCTACTGATTTTGATATAGCCCAAAGTGACGGAGGTTCTTTTACATCATTAGCAATTAAAGGTGGTGCAGGTTTTAGACATGGTAAATATGTTCAAATAGGAAGTGGGAGTGGAACAACAACAACTATTCTATTAGATACTTCTGTTGCTGAAGGTGGATATACAACTGATGGTACTAGTGTAACTGCAAACCAAGATGTAACCCCTGTTAGTTCTGATGTTTATTTAATGGTTGTTGCTGACTCTAGTAATGCAATTAAAATTAGAGGAAGAAATGCTGATACTAATAAAATACCAATGTTAATATCAGCAAGTGATATTCCAATAGCCGTAATTAAAATGACGGCTAGTTCTGCCGATGATGCAACCGATAGACCTATTCAATATTTAACTACTGATTTAGATGACCATAGTTTATCTATTGGTTATGCTTCTAGTGATAATTATATTGAATCTATGGCTATTACTGGAGATGCAAATAAAACTATTTTTAAAAGTAAAATAGCGAATTCAAATGTTAGATTCATTTTAGCAGATAATACTGCCGATGAAAAATTTGAAATTTATACTGATGATGATTCAGACGGTGATGATGGAGATACTTCTATATTTTCAATTGATGGAGTCAAAACATTAACTTGTGGTGCTTTAAGTTATGACCAAGAAGATTTACTCTTAGTAAGTGCGGCGGCACAAATACAAGTAAAAGATACAACCAATAATTATGCAATTACAATTAAAGGTGGGGGTGGCCCTAGAATACAATTTGGAGATACTGATTCATCAGTTGATTCTTTTATGGATATGGGTTCTTATAGTGGAATAAATAATATTGATACCCAAAGTAGAGATTTTAAAATTTGGGGAACAAATAATTCAAATCACATATATATTGATGAATCAGAATCAAGGGTTGGAATTAATCAAGGAACCCCTCTTCAAACATTAGATGTAAATGGAAGTTTAGCCCTAAAAACAATTACTTATACAGGTAGTAGTCACACTATTGCTGCTACTGATTGTATAATTATATGTAATTCTTCTTCTGCCCCATCAACAATAACTTTACCTGCTGCTGGTAGTCATTTAGGAAGAGTTTTAATATTTAAAAATATACACGCTAGTGGTGCTATTGCTATTTCAAGGGCAGGTAGTGATACTATTGAACTTAATTCAAGCGCAACAGCCCAAACAGTAGCACCTTGCGGGGCTGGTCAAAGTTTAACTCTTATTTCAGATGGAAGTGCTAAATGGATATGTACTGCTCAAATAAGTTGATATTAGACTTAAAGTAATGTTATAAAATATTTTAAAAAAATAACATTGGAATTTTGACCAAAAAAAAAGGCTTTCCCCTCATTAGACCATAATGAGCCGTAATGGTCTAAATCACAGGGGGAAGGAAAACATCATAGTCCGGCTTTAACTACGGGAGTATTAAAAGTCCAAATATTGTTGCAACTACGACATTGCCATATTTTTATTGAATCACTAGAGCCTACATAAACTCCCATAAGTCTAAGCGGGATTGTTTGCTCATTACAAGCCGAACAGGTTTGTTTTAATGCCATTATCGTTGTTTCCTTTGCTTTTCTTCATTAGTAATTTTACTCATATACTCTTCAATAGTCTGTTCATTATATTCACTACCGCCAAAGGCAGCGAAGAATAATACCGTTATTACTATCAGAAAAAAAATCCATGCAAATACTTCTCCACTTTCCATTACCATACCACCTCTATATCTATTATTTCCTTGTTATTTATACTAAATGCTTTTATTGTATCACTTTGCCCTACCAACCATAAATCATATACTAATTTAGAATCACTTAAACAATATTTAATTACTGTATCGTAATCTCCCATCTTCCATAATGCCGGTGCATCGTGACTTTCTAATAATTTACTTTCTCCTAAAGTGTGGTCTACTATATTTTGTAGTGCTATTCTTTCTCCACAAACTTTAGTTATTACTTTACTAGTATCAATATATTGATTATGTTTAAAATATTTATTTATACAAAATATATCTAATGAATCTCTTAGAACTGGTAAATCAAATCCTGCAATATTATGCCCTAATAATTTTCCGCCCTTTTCAAAATGGTCATCTAAATCATATTTTAATTGACTCATGGGTAATACTTGATATTCTCCTTTAGATATTTTTTCTGGTTCATCTACATAAACTTTAGCAATATCTCCATCCCATGTTGATACTGTTGATACTAAGAACATATGAGTATTATTCCAACCACCAATTTCATTTGAAAGATTTTTTGTTTCAATATCAAAGGCTAAAACATCATTCACCATTTTTGTCACTCCAAATATTCAATAACTCAGATTTTGCTTCTGCTGATTTATCTTCTGATTCTATTTCTTCACAACGCTTCAAAAAAGCACAAAGTTTTTCACCACCAACATTAATTATGGAGCATAATTGCCAACCATCTTCACCATAAGTATTTAGAGTTTCTTTCATTACTTTTGGCCCCTTCTTTACATCAAAAATTACATATGTATGTTCCCAAGTTATCATCTTTAATCACCTATATATTTAACCCAAACTGTTCTACCTTTTTTAACTTCTTCAAATTCTTCACTTAATTTATTATAATTCAAATAGGTTTGTTTAGGTGATAATTGTAGTAATTTTGCACATTTTCCGAGGAATGGAGTTTTTTCAGTAAATCCCTCATCATCTTTTGTACTATCAAAGTAACTTTGTTTAAATTGATTTAGTCTATTATTATTACTTAGGGATTGGCGTTGGGTTCTTATCCCCTGTTCTAGCCACCCTACCAATTCCTTATAAGCCTTTTCTACCAGCCGACCTGCACAATGCACATCATTAACATTTATATCAAACCGACCTTCTGATAGAGCAATATACATTGCAATTTTAGTATTATAAAGTATAAGATTAATGCTAAATGATTCAACCGCAGTTTGTATTTCGGGCCGACAAGTTTTTATATATTTTTCCATTTGTTTTCTATATTGGTGAATAACTTTTGTCACATCATCTGATATTTCAATCATATTAGTAGTTTTCTTATCAACCTTGTTCCATTTTTCTAATGTATTTTTATACACTTCTGTAAAGTGGTCAATGAACGGTTGAACTGGTATTTCATCATCAATTTCTTTACCTATATTATCAACTACTGTTTTATGCATTTTTCTTCTAGTGTGATTAGGCACTTCTCTTACAAAAACAAATGCTCTTTGTAATACTCCACTATTTCTAATAACTGCTGCTAAATTTTCAGGAACATATGAAGTAGCATATAAAGAACGCTGACAATCACATTTACCTTTTACAACAACACCTGCTAAACTTTTAGTCATTATATGACCATCACCTTTAATATCTATATCATTTAGAAAAGTTTGAAATGTTAGTAACATATCTTCATTGTGTTTTTTCATTTTAAATATACCACTAGATTCAAATTCATCCCAATGTGCAATTCCGCTTCCATGTAATGAACCCACAATAAATCTCTTTTTACTATTAATCCATTTTTCAGTATATGCTTGAGCAGGGTCAGCAATAGGATTAAATGGTTCTATTGTTTCTGCTCCATCACCATCAATTGATTTTATTAGTTCTACTCCTTCTTCTATATTATCATCAAACTTTTGACTTCCTGCATCATTTTCAGTAAATGTTCCTATTAACCCTGCACTAGTATATACACTAATATCAAATGTATCAAAAGTATCAAGATTATTTGCAATTGCTATGTTATTTATATTCTTATATACTCCTTGTAATGTAGTATTCATAAGTTTCCAAGTAGCGGATTTTCCTGTTCTTGCTGTTTGTAACCAAACAAAATGCAACCTACTATCTAAACGATTTGCTCCATGTGGTATTTGAATAAAATCCTTAACAATTTGTCCCATTATATTAAAATAACACATAGTCAATGGGAATTTATTATATCTAGAATATTCACTACCAACTTTAATCCAGTCTTTAATTATAGGGGGTAGTGGGTACTTTTCTTTTCTTGGCCCTTTATCTTCATCATCTTCGTTAGATGCCTCATAAAGAGTATCTATCAATTCGTCATCTATTTCTTCTTTCATAACATCACTCTCTTTTCAGAATTTAAAACTTTACTTAGGCGTTTTGAAACGGTTTCGCCCATACCATTAACATAACACAATTCATTAGTATTACATTCACCAATTTCCATTATAGACCCAAATTGGGTTAGAAGGTCTTTTGCTTTTTTCTCGGATATTCCTTTAACTGTTGCTAACATATCAACTCTAACATCATTAGTTGATATGCGTTTATGAATTGTTGGTTTGATTATTTTACGGTCAATAGGAGCCATTTTAGCGATAGTTATTAATCTTTCTGCCGCCTCATTTTCGTTACGAGTCCAAATTACTTGAATATCAGTATCTAATTCTATTCTACCAATTGCGCCTCTTAGTTTATTTTCTAATAAAGCATCTTTAGATTTAGGGGGTATATTATCAAACCCTTTCATATGATTACCAATTTCACAAGCCTCTTCAATTGAACCATAAATAATTACAAAATTAGTCTGAAAACATCTATCCATATTATCTAATTGAGTCCAAAGTCTTTTTGAGAATAATGACACCATAAAATCAGCAGTTGATTTTGCTTCAAAACAAACATCACCAATAACATAATCACCTACTTCTATTCTATTTACTTTAGTCTTTATATTCATTTTCTTTGCTTTCTTTTTTACTAATTCGTAAAACATTGATTTTTCTCTATCATCTATATATAATGTCATTATTCATACCTCCAACATTTCCCTGCACAATATCCTTTACTTATTAATTTAGAACAACTTGGTGCAGAATATTCACCATCAACAATATATCTAACATGGTATCTAGTAGTTTCTTTATTCCAATCTAACCATACTTGATTATAATTAGAAATTGTTTCCAACTCATTTAATACTAAATTTATTATGTTTGCTTTTGCTTCATAAGTAATGTTTTTTTCACCTAATGACAGTATATCTCTATACCATGAAGTAACATATACTCTTGCCTCATGTGTGGGATTTTCTACCATTATTGCTTTTTGTAAACATGGTACTATTGGTATTTTTCCAATTGATTCTACTATTGATATTTCATTAGGAATTTCCGTTGCAAATGGAACATTAGGCCAAATGACCTTTTCTTTTCCATAATTTGTTTTAATTCCTAATCTTGGTTGTTTTGCTAATTCTATTATTTCTTTAATATCCTTATTTAAATCCTCTAACAAAAGAGGAACACAATATAAGTTTGCGCTCATATTCATAGTATTACCAATTCGCCTTAGTCTATAAGTTTGAATACCAGAATTATCTAAAGTAGTTCCATTATTAGTATCTAATACTGTTTCTGCACTAGTTCTAAGGTCTTGAATATGAAGTAATATTTCATTGAAAAAGGCTTGTATATTTCTAATGTTATTAGTAGTAGAACCATATACATATATATGGAAACCCTTTCCAGAAAATAATATATTAAATAAGTAATCATGCATTTTTAAATAATCAATAGTTATTACAACATCAATAAGTGCTTCTTCTAAAGGTTGTCCATGTGCATCAAAATCTAAAAAGATTCTATCTAAAATAACTGACTCTTGATTCACTTCACTAATTTCAATCCCAAAGGAATCATACTTTGTATTAAACTTTGCAAAGTCATAAACCGTAGTATAACAATTCATCCTACCATTATACGCCTTGATAAAATCTACATACTCTCGCTCATTATGAACTACAAGTCTTTTCATTTGGGGCTGATTCTTAAAGTGACTACCTGCCCATACTGCTCTAGGAAACTTCATACTCTTTCTACTCCTTTAGGGAGATTTGTTCCATCTGATTGAGATTTAGTCTTTCTTTTCTCTAATACTACTGGAGTTTTAGGGGGTAGTGGTTTCTCAATAGGGGGGGTTTTTGGAGGCAGGGGCGTATTTTTCTCAAACGATACGGTAGCGTTTTCTGCCATCTCTTGTAAATACTGAATAAATAGGTCTGTTAGACATTCGGTTACTGCTTTATCTATTATAGACCCCAAGTATTCATTATTAGCATTAATCTCATGTTGCCAAACGAGGGCCACCTTTTCATCAAGTGGTAGTTCTTCATTTAATTCCTTTGCAAGTTCTTTAGCCAACTCATGCATTTTTAATAATTCCATAAATGACCATTCACGCGATTTTAATTTCTCTTCAATTCTTTCTTTCATATTACCACTCATCCAATAATTGATGTTCTATTGCATCATCACAAATACCCATAAAAGAACAATGAACACATTTCTTGTAAAAGTATGATGCTGGAAAGTTATTATTTTCATATGCATAAATTAATTTTGCAAATGATTTTTGTAATGCAGTTGTACTAGCCTTTTTACATTCTTCAACATAAAAATAATTTGAGTCTGGATAAAACCATCCCCAATGACTGATGTTGCCAAATCTAGCATCTTCCGCTTGTTCCATTAATAATTTATAATAAGCCATTTCTTTACGCATAGGTGATAATTTTGTATCTTTCCATATTCCTGTTTTTAATTCTATTGGTATTATTGAGTCACCTTCTTGAAATACTCTATCTATAATTCCTTGCATATGAATGGTATAATCTCTTTGTAAGGGAAATTTAGGATTAATATTTGCTTTAACAACCCATTGGGCATTAAAGATTTCCTCATTAATAAGAGGCATAAAAAGTTCTGGGCTTGTAACATATCTATCTGCTTCAAATGCTATTATAGAACCATAGGTATCGGAATAATCATCAATTGGCAATAAACTAGTTAAATAATCTTCTACCCCTTCTTTGTCTTGCCCTTCCATTTTTGTTAAATCAACATCATTAAATAATTCTTCATATGAATTGTGTACGATAGTTCCTTTAAGCATAGCATCGCTAGTATCTTGAGGTCGCTTATCTAAATAAGAAAGTTCATATTTCTTTTGACACCAACTAAATGATGATAAAGAAGATTTAGTTACCTTTAATATAGGCTTTCCTTCCTCCCAATTAGCATTCCATTGATAAGTAAAATCTGCTGTCATATCCGGTTCCGGTCTTGTCCATTCTGTCATTATAATTCCTCTATATATTTTATTAATTTTTCACATTCGTTCTTCACAAAAAGTGCGTTATTTTTTAATGATTTAATTTCATGTAATATCGCTTTCTTTGTTTTTTTATCTATAAACTTTTTCTTTTTTCTCCAAAACATTTTACCACCAATCATCTAAGGTTTTTTGATTATTGTCCTGACGACATTCATTAATATCCCAATCCATAGCATCAAATATAGGTTTTGCTTTTCTTATTACAGCATCAGCATAAAAAGCATAGTCTGGAGTATAATGTTGTAATTCTGTTATTTCCTTAACAGAAATATAATTTAATTGTTTTTCTTTACCGAAAGGAGTATAAAACTTTTTGCCCATAGGTAAACATTTAATATAAATGTATGAATCTTCAATTGGAGTATTGTGTTGATTATAGTAAAGTAGACCCATTATACCACTACCGATAGTTACTCTTTTCCCCTCTAATGTTGTAAACATTGTATTAAACATATTATATCCACATTTACTACAAGATGGTGAGATTTGCCCACCCATAGGATTATGTTTTTTCCATATAGAAATTAAATCTAATAATTTATATTGTTTACCACAACGATGTTTAACTTTTAACCTTTCTTCCTTAAGTCGGGTTCTTTTGGTAATGTACTCAATTGATACTTTACCTTGTTTAACATCATTAAATTTGTCTGTTATATATTTTACTATTTCTTCTTTAGGTACTTCATTAACCCACATTTTAATTACTGTGCCTTGTACTTCTTTTTCAATTTTAGTTTCACTAATTCTTTTCATTGTGAATCCAGTCACTATAAATTGAGGTTCATCAAGATATTTACCGTCTTTCCAAGAAATAAATCCTGCGTTACGATTTTTAACACATCCTACACCTAATGTTTTGTAATATTTTTCAAACTCAAGTTGAACAGGGTGATTGTCTAATCCCATAACATTAGGGAATATAGATTGCACATGAGAGTTTAATTCCTCACATATTTTTTCTGATGCTTCAATTGTTGGTATTTCTACATAAATTGAATCTGTATGTCCATATACTACTTTCATTTATTCTTCCTCCTTTATACAATTATCACATGGTTGCTTTCCTCTTTGATTATGTGTCCATCTCCAAAGTTTAATGTATTTTCCACAAGTCCAGCAAAATCTAAAACCTTTCATATTTATACCAACGGGTGTTCTATTTGTTTATCACCTAATACCCAACGAAGAGTTTTTACTACTCCTTCTAGGGCTTTATAGTTACGAGCATGGTATATCTTATCTTCTTTATTTGTAGCACTTATTCCTTCTGTATGGTGATAATTTTTCCATTCTTCTGCTTCATTTAACATATCCTCAATTTCATCCCAACTTCTATTATAAGTATAAGTCATATTTCTCCTAGCCCCCTACATTTAGGACAAGACATATCAATTGCATATCCTGTTCCTTTACAATATTTGCAATTCATATTTCCCACTTAGCCCCTTTAGATAAATTATCTTTTGCCCATAATGGTTGTAAATTTGTATAATTGAAACATTCATATATTTCTTTTTCAATGGTAAGATTAAATAATGCACATGGTTTTATATGGTCAATATGCCATTTACCATAATTTTCCCATGTCATACCTTTAGTGAATTTTGATTCAAAATGATTCTTTAATTGTTCAAAATTACAACCTACATATTTAAAAGAAGAGTTTTTATTTTTACCTTTCATAAAAGTATATAATCTTGACCTAAGCGAGCGTTTTATTCTTTGTTCAATCGAAAATTTCTTTTTATATTGTGGGAAATAATCAAACACTTCATCACCTAAATCTTCTTTTAATGCTAAAAATGATTTTTTCTCAAGTGCTTTTTCAAATTTATTATACCAATACCAATCGTCAAAATTAGGTATAGGTCTATTTAATTCTTTAAATTCACACCAAGTATTAATAGCGGCTTGTAAAAAATCACCTTTATCACAAATGGTATATGATTCAAACAAAACATCGTCTTTAGAATTAATATTTTCAAAACGATAAAGCATATCTTTATTTCTAATATCTTCACAAAAATCATTAACTTCTCCCCAAGAGGAATCTATGGTTTTTTCTATAAATTCAGAAAATTTCATTCTAATTCCCTCACTTTAAATGCCGCTTCTCTAATTGCTTCTCTAGCACTAGCAGTAATTGATGCGGCTACATCAACATCATACCAACCAAATCCTTTATAGGCAATAATACCATAAAATGATGCCATAAGTCTTTTAACTGCCATTTGATTCATATTCCATTTGGCGTACTCTATACCTTCGGATATTCTCATCTTATCCTTGTATTCATCCCTCAATACTTTTAATTCTAAAACGGCCTGTGGTAAAAGGCCAAGATTATCCGTTCTATAATAACGCATATCAGGCTCTCCCGCCTCGCTGAAATCTCTAGGTGTATTAAGATTAACGGCAAATACAGTAGGAATATCACTTTTTGTTTCCCATGATATATTCCGAGCAAGCATCATTGATGGATATAGACCTGCAAAATCAAACGCCGCTATACCTAAATGAAGGCCATTTGTGCCTTCTGATATTGGATTATAAATCATAGCACCATCATAATCTATTCCTATTTTTGTTCCACAATGAATACATTTCTTTTTAATGGGTACTTCTTTTCTACAACCATCACATATAATTTTCTTTATAGAGGTAGGTGCTTTCCATGTAGCATTTCTCATAAAATATATACTACCCATATTAGAGGCATAAAAGCAAGCATCAAATGGTGCTTTTAGTAATCGTTGTAATGAAATTATACTTTCACTAGTAAAGTTTTCTTCATCAATACGGCGTATTAAATCAACATCTATTATTGCATATTTAAGATAAGTTTCTGTATCTTCAAGCCAACCCCTACTAAAAAACTCATTCTTATCTGGGAATTTTTCTGATACTAATTTCCGTTCACCTAATACTATTTCTGCAATATAATCAAGAGCCATTGAGGGTAATGTTCCTCTTTGGGCATCATTCCATTGACGCTCAAATGCTACATCAAGATTTAAACAAATACGACCTTTTATTGGTTGGTCAATAGGGGAATAATTATCTACTTTTTTACCTATACCCCATTCTGTAATACCTTTAATTTGATTATAGGGAGATAGACGATTAGGATTTAAATTATTTTCATGCAATCTATGGATAAGTTTAGGCAAATCGAACTTAAGACCGAACCATGCTATGAGCATATCGGGGTCTTTTTCTATCATTGTATTAATAAAATGTTCAAGCATATCTTTTTCATTACTAAAGAAATAATTATTACCCCCATCATAATTAGGAAACCATGCCCATTGATGAAATTGTTTAGTGTAATTATCATAAACTACAATACAAGTTATAGCCCCATCATGTTCTCCACCTTGTTGCCATTCCATATCCCAATACCATTTACGCATTTTATATTCTTTTATTTCTGATAACTCATCAACACAATATCTATAATGAAATGGTATATCTGCTTCATAAGTAGTTTTCCATTTTTTTCTAGCATAGAATGTGTCTTTAGGATATTCTAGAATAACTTTGGTTAATCTTTCTCCATTGATATTTTGCCAATTACCTTCTTCATAAGTAAAATCAGTTGTAACATTAATAGTTTCTGCTCTACCTTTATTGGTATTAAAAATAGTTTCCTTTGTTCTAAAATTACGGTGTTTAATTGCATGGGCTTTAATGAAAAAATATGGGGTGAAGGGAATAGAAGATTCCTTCCTTTCTTCATTTTCCCTCCACCTTAATTTTATCTCATTGTCTATATTACAAATTATCATTTAATCACCTGATATTCTTGGCGCACGAATTAGAAATGCCGTAGGCGACACTATCGTAATTGGCACATCATCACTCATATAAATATTAACTATTTCATTTCTAAATAAAGCGTGTATTGGAGCAGATATAGATATAGTTGCTGGCTCGCCCATACCCATTAATAGGTTTATTTGCTGTGTATAATATTCAGAATTTAAATTTGAAGTGATACTAAACTCTTCTTTATAATCTAATTTATAGATTCCACTTTTTACTAATTCACACGCTTTAATTGCATCGGTTAATTCATTTGAAGTTAATTGTAATGCAGTTGTATATGGAGTATTTTTACCACCATATGTTAAATATTCTTCTAATGTAGCATCAAATTCAATTTTCCTATTGCCCATCATTTCAATAGTAGATTCGTGGGGATGAATTACTACAATAGGTAGTGCCGCCGTTTTATTATTAGACTGTAATGCTATTGTATCTCTAGCAGAAAAAGCAGTTTCTTCACCCATAGTTTTTAGGTACTTTATTAATGTTGATAAGACAACAATAACTTCACCTTCTTCTTCAATAGTGCAATCATGTGTTATTTTTACAATTGTAGAATTATCTGCATTATACACAATAAGATTATCCTTTGCAACCAATTTAACATAATCACTTAATGCTTCATTTTTCATTGCACCACTAGTAATATATTTTCCTTTAAGCATTGACCTTTCTAATACTGTAATAAATTCTTTACTATTAATTATAAATCTCATAGAGAACCATCTCTTAATTCAGGTACTCCTTCCCACTTAACTTCTTTATTGTCTTTAGATACTGTAAATACAATATATTTTTTACCAACTAAATGTGGCTTATTGGGCGCATTAACAATTTCAGCAATATATCTAATACCACCATTAAAGGTTTCTTTTTTCATATGTACTAATTGACTTAATTTTCCGGGAGTTGTTCTATGCCAATCCGGTTCTGTACCAACAGGCATAGGATTATTAATCCCTTCATATTTATCTTTCATATGAGTAATAAAAAATCTATCACATTGTAATCGTAGTGCTTTATCAAATAAGTCATTGTATTTCTTATTTCTTTTTCCCCACATAATAGGTGGGTGTCTGACTTCATATTCCTTTTTCCCTTTAGTCATAATATCAAAACAATAGTGAATCCATTTGTCTAATCCATCCCAAACAAATCTAATTTTTTCACCTGCTTTAATCCTTTCATCAACCATACGGATATATGTTTCTGCCATCTCTTCTGTTTCTTCTAATAAGATATTATTATACTTATCATATACCATAGGTACAAAAATTTCAATTCTTTCATCACAATCATAACCTGCTCTCCATGTTCTTTCAGCACCATTATCAAAATCTAATAAGCAAATTGTATCTTCTGTATCTAATGTAAGTGAAGTTTTACAAGTTTTTGGATTACCATAAACTCCCACACAAAGGTAGTCTTTATCCCTTTTCAATCTTTCAGCGACTTGTTGTAAAATAAGTCCTTTTCTTTCTTCATAATTATTTCCTTCTTTTTGTTTTCCTATCATAAATATTCCTCAATATATAGAGGCTTCGCACCTCTTTGGCCGTCATTCAAAGCGAATACGGCTATACGCTTTTGCAATCAGAATCAGAACCAATCTGAATCGTCAAGGTTTGCATCATCAAATACTGGTGCTTCGCCTCTTTGGTCGGTTACTAAGATACCAAATGTATTTAAACTAACATTGGTTAATTCCCCATTAACTTCCCTTTGGTTACTTCTACCCATAATTATTACATTACTCCCAATACCGAAGTTTAAATCAATATGTGGAGGAACCCAACAAGCAATTGATGAATTACCATCTGAATCATAATCAAATTCAGCACTTAAATCACTAATAAATATTGTTCTATTACCAGTTGAATTAGGCTTCAAAATCATATTTGTTATAGTACCATCAGTTAATACCATTCTTTGAGCAAGTGGTAATGATGCTTTATTTTGGTGGTAACTTTCTAATTCTACTAATGGTGTAATATAATCTTTCATTGCATCACCTAGCAAATCCTGAACATTCACACTAGATACATCTCTAAAATCATCAGCATTAGGGTCTAATTCATCGTTATATTGTAATACAGGTTGATTCCAAACACCATACATAGCATTTCTTTCATGGTTCCAAATTCCTGTTACATGACAAAATCGGTAACAATCTGCATTAAAGTTTTGAGCCATTTCATTCTTTAGTGAAAGAGTCCAATATTGGGTATCCATTCCTTCAACTTCACCAACAAAATGTATTCTTCTAGTCCATTGTTCAAGAGGAAGTGGTTTTCCATAATTCTTATTTTTATCACCACTACCAAATGAAGGTCTATTATCAACAGGGATAATCCAACCATCATCAACTTCAATTGCCGCATCAGGTATATTCCAATCAGTAACCTTTTGCCTTGTTATTTCTTCATCACTTAACCATTGGCTAATTTGATAACCAGACATTGTAGATGTAATCTTTGCAATTTTACCTTGTCTGTATGTTTCATCTTTATTACGCTGATATTCACCTTGTACTTGCTTACGCTGATACTCCATCATATCTCTACAATCTTCAATACCGATTATTATTCCAAATCCAGTATTTACTAAGGAATTATTCGCTGTTGGTGTTGAGTTTTGCCTTTTTGCTTGTCCGAACCATTGACGAAATAATCCTAACAATAAAGGTTTATCTTGTTCAAGGTCAGGATTAATGTTGTTTTGTTTGGCAATATCCAACAATTTCTCCCTAGTTTCTTCCATAGAAAGTCCTAAGACTTCCGCCGCTTTTTTTATTTCATTTTCCATATTTTTCATTCTCCTTTTATTCCATTCTTTTTTATCTTTTATTTCATTTGTGCCATCATCCATGATACCAATATTCTAGGTGTCATTTGTTGGCTACGCCATTCTGTTTCGCCTATTACTCTAAGTAATTTGAATTTCTGTGTATAGTCTATTTCTGCTGATATTATCACATCATGTAATCCTATACAAATATCCTTAATAGTTTTTCCACTTCTTATCATTTTAAATAATGTTTCTCTACAATTATCCCATTCTTTATTTAACACTAAGGATAATACTTTATTATAGTGTTCTAATGATTTAGATATTTGTAGTTTTAATGGTCTTTTAGATGCTATCGCCGCTTGAAGTTCGGTAATTACTCTACGCAAATCGCCGTTGTACGAGCATATAAAGGCTTCTAATTCATCCTGTGAGGGTATACCATGCCCTTCAAGCGTTAAAATTTTACTTATAACACTATAGATAATATCATCATTAATCGTTTCAAAGAAATAGTTTGCACACCTTGATTGTATCGGATAGATAATTTTACTTCTATCGTTACAGGTTATTATAAATCTAATATTATTTGCATAGCGTTCCATAATACGCTTAAGTGCATTTTGGGCATCAATAGTCATTCCATCCATTTCATCTAATAGACATATTTTAAATGGTACATCACCTATTTTACCTTGTTGTGCAAAATCCTTTATTGATGTTCTAACTATTTCTAACCTTCTATCATTTGATGTATTAAGTTCTAAAAAGTTTGCACTATTTCCTAAAAATTCTTTTGCTAATACTATTCCAGCCGCAGTTTTTCCTATTCCAGCAGAACCAAAAAATAATACATTTGGCATATCATTAATTTCAATCCAATTTTCTGCATCTAATTTAAACGATTCTTGTCCAACAATTTCTGCTAATTTACTTGGTCTATATTTTTCAGTCCACAACATATTCATCCCTCAATTTATATTCCATATTCGTTTGTCTTTTGTAAGTTTTATATCCTAGTTTTTCTAGACAATTTATTACTCTTAATACACCACTTAATTTATTCTTTGGAACACAATCTCTAGGATAGTGGTCAAAATACCAATCATGCAATTGATGTAAGTTAAACTTTTCAACTGTTAGTGCATATTGTATAATTCTTTGTCTTACTCTACTTTGAGGATTATTAATTGTTTTCTTATTTCCCATACCATTCACCTAGTCCTTTTGTTTCTACTACTATTGGAGCATTTCTTCTTTTTCTAGGTTTTTCTCCTAAACCTAATAATCTATATTGTTTATTACTTAATTTCTTTTTAGCCATATTAAGTACATTCTCATCTTTAAGAATATCCTTTAGTATATGCCTATCACTTATTTTTAATCCTAAACGCCTACAAATATAATTTATTTCTTTATCTTGTGCAAATTTAGGCATAGTTATTCTACCGTAAACATTACCATTATGAATATATGCTAACATTTCATAGAAATAGTTTTGAGGCCATCGTCTTTTTACTTTGGAATCAATATAAACTAGACGGCTTGGATGCATTGATTCACTTAACGCATTTAATAAAAACACATCGGGTGGTTTATTTAATATTAAATTCTTTCTTACTTCTTCCCTATTGGGATTCTTTAAATAATCTGCTACTAGCGCAAATATATCTTTTTCTGGGTTAAAAGCCTCTTGGCTTCTAGGTGCAATATTAATTACAGAATGCACCTTAGACCCGGCTAATTTAATTTTACACGAATTTAGAATTAACTTGGGTACAGATTTTTTATCAATAGAGGTTAATACTAAATTACCTTTGAAATTTCTAATAAAGAAAATTATTTCATCAGTATTTGGTTTATAATGCACATCTTCAATTATTACATCAATATTATTGGGTAAAGATTCTACAGTAAATTCATTAGCATAAAATATCATTGGGTCATTCAACATTTCTTTTGCTTGATATGTTTTACCTGTTAATGTTTTCCCAACAATTAATATAGGTTGTTTTTTATTCACTAGTATTGAAATTACAACACACCCTTAATTTCTAATATTTCATCTATCCCTTCTTGACTATGATGACCACCATTATAAACAATATCAACGGCTCTCTTAAAACCAATCCATTGATTACGATGGTCTGGTATATTAGGTACTAATTCACTTATTAATTTTACATAATGTATTTTACCAATATAAAGAATAGGTCTTGGCCTAACTTTAGACTCTCTTTCCTTTAGTAGCCCTTCAACGCCGTATTGTAATAATGTTCTTTGGATTGCAGTTAAAAATTCTAAATTTGACCTAAAGTGAACTCTTAACCTAACAGTATATCCAACTATATTTTCCTCATTTCTATTAACTGTTATTTCTGTTTTTGCCAATGATAGCAAAACTCCCTGTAATTGTTCTTTAGTTAGCATCTCCAAACACCCCTATTAAATCATATTCCATATTAAGGAAATCTAATCCTTCAACTATTGTACCAATAATCATTCTTTTACAAGAAGAGTGTACCTTTTTGGGAAATACCCATTGAATATTTAAACCTTCTTTAATGTTCCATAATTTTGCATCACTCTCTTCAATATCTATTACAGATTGATAATATCTAACATCTGCCATACTACTATTGAGCAATCGGCTAGTTAATCCAGCATTAATAATTGCATTATCTCTAACCCCATAATAAGTATAAATATTAAAAGAAAATGTTGTAACTTCCCCATAATCATTTAACCATTCTTCTAACATTAAGCACCACCCAATGTATGAACAATTAAATCTAATGAATTTTCATGTCTATGATAGGCTTCATGTCCAGCAATAAACCCACCTGCTCCTCTTTTAGTTCCAATAAATTCTTCACCGCAAGCAGGACAACTAACCTTAACAATTTCAGCCAACATTTCTATTCCGGTTGCATATTTAATATCCATTATTTTTCCTATATCTTCTTCTTCGCACAATATCGCACACTCTCCTTTGCATATTCATTATTTTGTTTTGTATATCTATATGATATATCTGGTAATTCTAACCAATACCAATGGGCCGGTTCTAATCTTTTATGTCCTTTTAATATTGCTAAATCTATTGACCCATCTAATAAATTTAGAATTATAGTTTCTATGTTTTCTTTAACGAATGCCATAAAAGGTTTACTTACTTGTAATTCAGAATTACCTTTAAGTAATTTAGATAAATTAATTTTAGTATCTATTGGCATTTTGCCCCAATCAGACTTTTCAGGAATTATCAATTCACCATCCTCAAAATAAGGAATTTCATCTGGTAAGAGTTCTATAATTCTTCTCCCAGTTAATTTACGCAAATATACTCTTCCATCTTTAATCTCTTTAATTTGATAGGGTTCATTATCTATTAAACTAATATCGCCTATTTTCCATCTCATACTAACATCACCACATCATCTATTGTATTAATTTCTGCTACGGGTTTATCACTTCTAATACACTTCATTCTAGGGAATCTAAGTGCGTAAGTATTATCTTTATTTTTAGATACTAAATCAGCAGTAACAGTTAAAACTACTCTAGGTAATACTACATATGTTCCATCATTATAAGATGTAGTTAAAGGTTTTAATTTATTAGTTAGCATGACTAATTCAAGTTCTTTAAAACCCCCACCCAAACAACCAATCTTATCAAACCCAGAATCACTAATTACTCCTATATCAAATGAAGCAAATACATGACCATTTTTACCGTCACCATATCTAGCACCTAATATAACAACATCTAAGTCAATTCGTGGTGGTTTATATTTAACCCAATGTTTAGACCTTTTACCTGTATCATACATGGCTTCGGTATTCTTTATCATAATACCTTCAAAACCTAAAGCAATTGATTGAGAATAAAATGACTCAAAATCACCATAAGACCTAATGGCTTGATTAGGCATTTCACCCATAGCATCAATTCTAAGGCTCAAAGGTTCATCAATGAGTGTTTTCCCATCCAGCATCAAACAATCGAATACAGCGAGTGTTACAGGGCATTTTTGGGCCGCTTCTTCATGGTTCTTTGAGTGAATGCGAGTACCCAATTGCTGAAAGGGAGCAGGTGAACCATTATCCTTAATTGGGTATATTTCAGTATCAATGATAAATGAATCGTAGTCCCAATCAGATACTATATTAATAATATCAGCATATTGATTATTTACAATTTTACCTTTCCTATTAAATATAATTACTGCTTCTGGTGTTTTATGAATTTGGTATCTCGCACCATCATATTTATATTCTAATATCTGTTTCTTAGGCCAATCTTTTTTCTTCATAGATTTAGCCAACATAGGGGGTACAAAAACTCCCATTCTTAAATTAGTAGTAGGTGTAATATCATTCATATAACAATCAACAATTTCAGTTAGAGTATTAAATTTACAATGTTTATTGATTACAAACATCTTCTTATTATATATTTTACTAATAAGTTTTTTAACTGTACCCGATTGAATCCCATTTCTAGGAGTCCTTACCCAATATCTAACAAACCATTTCTTTTCTAAAGGGTTCATTTGACTAAAATATTCATGGAATAATCTGTAAGAATCACTATCCATTTTATTACAGTTAATACTTAATAACCTTATTAATTGCTTTAAAGTAATATTACTGTATTCTCTATTTTCATCATAGGAATATACACCATCTGCTAAATCCAAATGAACACTAGCGGCTCTTTCTATATCATCGTCAAATACACCCATAGAAGATGCAATCCACTTGATTGCTCTTTTATTACCCAAATTATTCATTGGGTAATCAAGAGTAAGAATTTTAGTTAAAGTTATTTGGTCTGAAAAATTCTCCCAATCTTTTTTAATTAAATTTATTGATTGGGTTGGTGTTAGAAATTCTAAACTTTCGTTTAATCTAGCAAACTTTGCTAATGTCATTCTTCTTCCCTTTCCAATTCACAATATTGACACAAACATATTCTTTGATTATTTGCATTATATTTATTTTTATTCTGTATTTGAAAATAAAGTTTTCTACATAAAATTTCTCTATTCATTCTTCTTCCTCTCCAATTAATACTCTCATTACTTCCATCATGCCTGTAATATGACCAAATAGAAATTCTTTACTATTTAAATCCATACTTTCTAATACTTCATTAAAATCCCCATATAAATCTTCTAAGTGTGTTTTTCCGTTTAGAACAGCATGGGCCATAAAATTCAATCTATCTTCTAAATTCATCTTTACACCCCATTATAAATGTTGTAAATGCGGCATGAATATCCTTCGCATAAACTTTATTTCTTTCACCTGTTTTTTGTTGTTCTTCGTGAATATGTT
>Ga0098044_1000574_pt1 | contig 19412 bp, 17 predicted proteins | sample 10_taG_FD_75053 | JGI IMG/M metagenome (GOLD analysis project Ga0098044, IMG submission 75053) | Marine viral communities from the Subarctic Pacific Ocean - 10_ETSP_OMZ_AT15264 metaG | ecosystem: Environmental > Aquatic > Marine > Oceanic | place: Pacific Ocean | collected 2015-01-16 | reverse complement strand
GCCGGCGGTGAATCTCCCGAGGGCGCCGTCACGATATTACTTGATGAAGATAAAACAACGGCCGGATCCGGCTTAGCCGGCGCTGCGAATCAAATATCTATTGGTTGTTCTGGGCGCACAGATGCTGAGATTGCTGATCGAATTGTTGCCGCTATTAACGGCGATTCTCACGTGCACGTTGTGTACGCCACTTCCGGATTGGGACAATCTGGTGTAGATGGCATTACTGCATCCATTACGGACGGAGAGACTAAAAAAATTACATTTACTATGGATCTCGGTAAAGGCACAACCGGTAATGCGGCAGCTGTATTTGCTAGTGTTGGTGGTAGTGCAACAAACGTTGTTAAGGTAACTGATTTCACCGGCGGCGTAGACGACGCCCAAGCTGCAGCTACAGGAACTCTTGCAGCAGTTTGGTACCTAGATAATGGCTATATGTGGCTATCTGGTACTCTAAGAGGGACTGAAGTAAATGCAGAGTCCACAATTGTTTCCGGAAGCTCGGTTTTGTTAGGGAACTCTGCCAATCTTACATGGAAAGCAATTATTAGAGATAGCAGCGACAACACAGTTGTGGAAACCGCTTTTAGTTTCGACCCAGCTTCTGATAACTTTATCCGAAGAGCGTTCAACACGAACCCACAGTTGGTTAACACTAATATTTATAGCCAAGGAACAACAAATTATTGGCTAGGACAGACTTTTGAAAAATCAGTGCAAGAGACTTTAGCAAACAATACAACCAGCAACTCATGTTGGGGCGTTATGCTACAATTGGCATCTGGTTCTAGTGAATATTCTAGTCACCTAAAAGAACATATACCTTCTGAAACGGGCTGGATTGTTTCTCAAGATACTTCTGCAGATGCTGCAGGTTTTGATATGCTCAACGAGCAAAGAACTTCAAGGTTATTTAAATTTGTATCTTTAGATGCTGGCTCAGAGTGGAATCAGAATAATCTTAAAATATCGATTGAAGATATTCGGCCAGCCAAAAGCACTAAAACTTGGCCATCCTTCACTGTTACAGTTCGTGCTATAGGAGATTCAGATAAAAACTTACAGGTTCTTGAAAAGTTTTCAAACTGTAACCTAAACGCAGGTTCTCCAAACTATATTGCTCGTAAAATTGGAGATAAACAAGTTAGCTACGACAAAACCAACAAGCTTTTGAAAGTTGGTGGAAACTACGATAACAACTCTCGTTATATTCGTGTGGAAACAAACGAAGGGGTTTACTCTAAGGATCTTCTACCTTTTGGTTGTTATGGTCCTCCAAGATACAAAGGGTTTACTTTTACCAGTGGATCTGATTCCGGCGCCGGAAACCTTGCACTAGATCCTAAAGGACCTGCAACTCATCTTGGAAATACTTTTATATTGGCTGGTGCATCTATGGAGACATCTGCTACAGCTAGTCGCGATGATGCGGATTTAGCCGCGAACACTTCTTTGGTGGGCGTAGAGTTGCTCGCAGGAGAAATCTGGACTGGTCAAGAATTTCTTCATGGCGAAACTGCCCAAGCAACCATTACCGGCACAATGGAATATCCTGCGCTAGCTTTAAGATCTAAAGCTACAAATGGCGGCATTATTGATCAAAGTAAAGCATATTGGGGAGTTGATTTGGCCCGATTTGACTCGGACGGAAATGACGTTCGATATGATCCTTGCGTTGTAGATTATCTTAAGACACTTCCCGATCAAACAACTTCAGATGCAATGGACTTCCATTTAACAGCTGACAATGCTGAGTGTCAATTCCTCTTCACCTTGGATGATCTTGTTGAAGGAAGTGACAACATCGTGGTATATACTAGTGGAAGTAGACAAGATTCATCCACCGCTACAGAGGTTAATAAATCAATTACTGCAAAAAGTGGCAGTTCCTTCTTGTTGACAGCTTCTACAATGGGTCATGATAAGTTTACTACCGTATTGTATGGCGGCTTTGATGGCCTAGATATACGCGAAAAAGAACCATTTAATGATGATCGCGGCCTTCTAGCTGGTGCAACAGAAAAAGACAGTTATGGGTTTTATTCAATCACCAAAGCTATTGAAATTATTAAAGATCCTGAGCGAGTTGAGTGTAACTTAATGGCCATACCTGGAGTTACTAATGCTGATTTGACCACTAGGTTGGTTAGAGTTGCTGAAGAACGCGCAGACACGATGGCCGTTATCGATATTCGTAATGACTTTACGCCCGCGGGCGAAAACACCAATACCGATATGGCAAACCAAGGCAATGTGGATGAAGCTGTAAGAGGAATGAAAGATCGATCAATCGATTCAAGTTATGGCGCCGCTTATTACCCATGGGTACAGATTAGAGATACACGAACCAATCAAGTTTTGTGGGCTCCACCTTCAGTAGTTGCTTTAGGCACTATGGCATATAGTGATGCTGTTAGAGATGTTTGGTTTGCTCCAGCTGGTTTCAATCGTGGTGGACTAACAGCCACTAATGCTGGTGGTGTTCCCGTTGTTGGTGTAAACCAGCAATTAACTTCTAAACAAAGAGATAAGCTTTATGAAGTCAATGTCAACCCAATTGCATCATTCCCTGCAGAAGGTATTGTAATCTTCGGCCAGAAGACGTTGCAATTAACACCTTCGGCTTTGGATAGAATTAATGTTAGACGACTGTTAATTTTCTTGAAGAAGGAAATTTCTAGAATTGCGTCCACAACATTGTTTGAGCCAAATCTTGAAGTAACTTGGGCTACATTTAGAGCAAAAGCAGATGTGCTGTTAAGCAGTGTTAAAGCTCAGTTAGGCTTGGCAGACTATAAATTAGTTTTGGATGAAACAACTACAACTCCAGAACTGGTTGATAGAAACATTATGTATGCGAAAGTCTTTTTGAAGCCGGCTAGAGCCATTGAATTTATTGCTCTAGACTTCATCATTACTCGTTCTGGTGCATCATTTGAGGATTAAAATAGTAAAAAGAAAGATTAGTACTATTTATTGATAGAGGGCGCAACTTATGCGAGGGGAGATATAAACAATGGGATTTTGGAACGATAAAAGAGAGTTTGATACTAAGCGAGCTTATAGATGGATAGCGGTTTTTAATGTCGTACAAGCATGGGCGATTAAGTCTGTTTCAAAACCAAGTTTTAGCATTTCGGAAACCTCACATAGATTTCTCAACCATACATATTTTTATCCTGGTCGAGTAGAGTGGAACACAGTTGACCTTCAATTGGTTGATCCGCTCAAACCAGATGGAACAAAGACAATTATGCACCTTATAGAAGCTTCAGGATATAATCCCAATATCGGCCCAGCTAGTAAATTGCACACAATTTCTAAAACTAAAGCTACACAAGCTGTACAGCAACTTGAAATTAGACAATTAGATGCTGACGGCAATTACGTTGAAGTTTGGGACTTGAAACATCCATGGATTAAAGATGTTAAGTTTGGCGATTTGTCATATGACAGTGATGATCTCCTAAATATAAATTTAACTATAAGATTTGATTGGGCAGAGCTTTGGACTAAGAACGATCCTGGGGTTTGGAAATCGACCAGTATAGCTGGTAGTAGCAATTTCCCATCTGATGCTAGCGCTATATCTTTTTAGTAGTTAATATTTAATTTTGCAGAGGTGATAAATGAGAAATAATGAAGAACGTTTTGGATCAGCCGCCCAGGCTGATTCCACTTCTTCTCTTGCTGAGATGTCGAATAATTCAAGTGTATTAAATTTTGTAGTTCCAACAGACTTTGTTGAGCTTCCTTCTGAAGGGAAATTTTATCCTGAAGGGCATGCTTTACACAACAAAGACCACATCGAAATAAAGCAAATGACTGCAAAGGATGAAGATATATTAACATCTCGTTCTTTGCTGAAGAAGGGTCTTGCAATTGAAAGGCTACTTGAAAGTCTTATTGTTGATAAAACGATAAACGTTAATGATCTTCTTGTGGGTGATAAAAATGCCATAATGATGAGAGCGAGAATTTCAGCTTATGGTCATCTATATCAAACCAAGGCTCAATGTCCTTATTGTGGAGTTAGCAGCGACCATGAATTTGATCTAGAAGAAATAAGACCAAAAAAACCTGAAAAGAATAATTCAGTTGAGCCAACTAAAAATGGAACGTTTGTTGTTGAGCTTCCAGTTTCCAAGGTAAAAGCAGAGGTACGTTTTTTGAACGGTGAAGACGAAGCCAATCTTTTAGCATACGCCGAAAAGAAAAAACAATACAGCCTTTTAGACAATTCAATCACCGATCAAATGAAAGCTTTTATTGTTTCTGTTAACAATATTGCAGATCTTGGACAAATATCTGATTTTGTTGATAATATGCCAGCAAAGGATTCTCGCCATCTTAGGGCTACGTATGTGGATTTAGTACCAAACATTGACTTAACCCAAAGTTTTAAATGTAACAACTGCTCTATAGAAGCTGAAATGGAGGTGCCGTTTACTACGGACTTTTTTTGGCCTAGACAGTAAATACATGGAATCAGTATATGAGCAATTCTTTTTATTAAAATATTATGGCAGTTGGAGCTTTATAGAAGCTTATAGTTTGCCAATTGGCTTAAGGAATTGGTTTACAAAAAGACTAATAAAACAATTCGAAAAAGAAAAAGAAGACTACGACAAAGCTCAAAAACAAAAATAAACCCTCCCTCCATTATTCTATTTATTATTTTAAATGTTATAACTATTTATTGCATAAGGAGAAGTGCGCAATGAAACAGATCCTCTCAGAAGACAAGCTAAGACCCCTAGAAATTAATTTTCACAAGTTGAAAAACAATCGATTACAAGAAAGTTTTTTGGCAATGTTTGGTGAAACACTTAAAACCATTTTAAGAAGAATGTTTGGTAAAATCCCCTCACCAGAAGAATATAAAGATTATATTTCAGAAAACGAAGAGAACACTTTGACACCGGAAGATAAACAACGACCCAACCAACAAAAAGAACCAACTGAAAAATTTGAATTAGTTGTTTCTGGAACGGATGATGATATTGCTTCTTTTGTTGGCGCGCTTAAAGCAGAACATCGATACATGGATGCATATCTAAAACAAGGTATGGATGATGAAAACACAAGAGAAGCTAAATATCTTCTCAATGACGCCGTTGAAGGCTTTGAAAAAACAACCGGTCTTTTGTGGCCTTTTGTGTAGTTTGGAGATAAAGTAAATGGCTGATAATAAAGGTTTTGACCCTAAACAACTAGCAGAATATGAATCAATATTAGAAAATGTTGAGTCTATTATAACAGACATCATAGAAAAAGATCAAAACCTCGCTATTAGCAATCAGGCCAAAGTAGATCGGATACGAGCAGAAACAGAGGCTTTTCAAAGTCTTTTAGAACTAAAATTTAAAGAAGCTGAAATTACCGGCAAGGCTCTTGGCAACGAAGAGCGAAAAAATTTACTTTTACAAGAGTATAGATCTGGTCTTCAAGATCAATTAACTAAGCTTACAACAACTCATCATCAAAACCAACAAGCAATAAGACAGACTCAAGCAGAAGTAAAGAATCTGGATGAAGCTCTAACGGCCTTGAATACTGCGGCAGTGCAAGACCAGCAGGCCATCGCATCGGCCACCAAAAGTCACGAGCATGCAGTACGACGATTAAATACACTTAAAAGCCAAACAGTAGATATAGACGAGACCTCCAGGGAAAAGATTGTAAATAAATTGGCTGCTGAGATGCGGTATGCCGATGCTCAGCTGAGATCATCACAAGCTGCACAAAGCTCTATGACAATGTTGCTTGGCTTGGATAATAAGTGGCGTCAAACATTGGCTGGTTCTTTAATGGAGACACTTAGCGCAGCAAGCAAGGCTAAGGGCGTCATTCGAGGCTTAGCGTCAACTGTGGCTGGTTTATCCACCACCTTGTCAAACGTGGGCTCGTTTGGAAATGTAGCTATGTCAAGTGTATCAAAAGTTGTAGAAACCACCGTTACGATGGTAGGACAAATTGATCGGGCCGATGTTAGTTTAAGAGCTGCTACGGGAGCTTCCAAAACGTTTGCCACCGGTCTATCAAAAGCATTTGAGGATAAAGAAATAAGAGAGATGGCTGCATCTTATGACGAATTATCACAAGCACAAGGCGCATTATATTCCATAGCGCGCCGCTATTCAGGCCTGTCGGAGAATCAAAGATTAGATATGGATCGTGCCGCCGTGGCAGCAAAACGCTTTGGCATTGCTTTTGACACCAGTGCCATGGTCATGGATCAATCATTTCGAGTGTTCGGTATACAAGGACCAGATATGTTGAATAGACTTTACAATTCAGCAGTCGCCATTGGTGAAACTCCAACTCGTATGGTACAGAACTTTACTCAAGCTTTGGATGTCATGTCTCAATATTCTGCCCCTAGAGCAATACAAGTCTTACAAGGCCTATCTGCAATCGCTAAACAGACAGGGATTGAGATGAATACGTTAACTTCTATTGCCGCACGTTTTGATACGTTCGATGATGCAGCGTCTAATGTTGCAAAACTAAACGCCATAATGGGTGGTGCATATTTTAACTCTATTCAAATGTTAAATGCGTCCGAAGAACAAAGATTATATTTGTTAAGAGCGGGATTAGATGCAACAAATAGAAGCTGGGAATCTTTGGGCAGGTGGGAGAAAAAGGCGTTTGCAGCAGCAGCGGGATTTAAAAACATGAACACCGCTGCAGCGTTCTTTACAGGAAATATGGCCAAGGTCGATGAGTTAACTAGATCACAAGAAAGACAAGCTGAAATGCAGGGCCGAATGATTATGATGGGTGGTCAAGTTGTTGATGTTTTTCAACAAATTACTCGCGTATTTCAAGATGCAGGATTTGGCGCCAAGAAACTTGTTAGATGGGTCAGGATTGTTGTTAGCGTAATGAAGGATCTTGGATTTAAAGGCATAATTGCGGCCAAAGTAGCTTGGAGTGTTGCAAACTCTATTGGCGCAATGGTGATGCAGTCTAAATTATTGGCCTCTGCTATGCCTGGAGCGACATTGGGTCTACGAGGAATGGCCGGCGGCCTAATGAGTTTATTACCTTTGCTTGGGTTGGCTACTTATGCTTGGATGAAATTTTCAGACAAAATGAGAGAAGAGAAATCTCCACCAGCCTATAGTTTGACTGGAATAACGGCGCAAGGTATGGCAGCTTTGGCGACAGCAATAGTTCCAGCTACAAAGGGCTTACAAGAGTTGCAACGAGCGGTCGACGCCCTTAATGATAAAAAACTTGTTAGCTTGTCAAGAACTTTAGGTATGATCAGCCAACTATCAGGGCCCGATGTGAATTTTAAACCTGTTGCCGTTGCTGTTTCTGAATTATCTAGAGGAATAAACAACTTAGATGTGAGAAAGGTTGACGCATTTTCTAATGCCATGGCGAGACTTGGCTTTGTTATGAAATCAATACCAAAAGAGAACATTGTAGCAGTTACACAATTAACTAAAGAGTCTAGAATGATATCTGCCTTGCCTGTTGCGGCAGCAGCGCGTTCTGCAGCTGCAATAAACGCTCAAGGCTCTGCAGTGCGCGCAGCAAGAGCTTCTGAAGCTCCACGAGGAGGTGGAGGAGGTGGAGGAGGAACGGAAGGCGTACTAGTTACTGACAGTATAAGTGTTAATGTTGGCGGCGCCGTCCTAACACAGAAAATTCAGGATGTTGCTCGCACTTCATTTAGGCGCATGCAAAGGAGGTCTGCAACCTAATGCCTGGAAAAGATGCAACTGCATATGCTTATAGTGATGGGTGGTCTTTCATAAGAATAGTGAATTTAACCGCAGTTCAGTCAAGGGAAATCGAAAACCCTTGGATTGATTTTAAAGCCTTTATTAAGTCTTTTAAAGATAATTTCAACCCAGGCTGGCAAGAAACTCAATATCCCAATCAATCAGTGCCAATCGCTCATCAATCAATGCCCAAGAGATCGATTCAAATTGAATGGACAGTGCCCTCGACCAATGCTGAAGAAGCTGTAACAAATTTACAAAAATGTTCATGGCTAGCTCAGAGCATGTATCCAACGTTGAGACAAAATCAATACAGCAGAAATTATACTCCAAAATCAACTTTTATGGCAATAAAATATGCGAATCTTATTCAAGCAAATGATGGAGGGCCATTACCAGGGTATATTAGTAGTTTTTCTTATACTCCTAATTTTATAGAGGGTATACACATTCTAAAACACTCCGAAGTCCCTTCCGCATTAAGAAAATATTTTAATATAAAACAAAAGAAATATCTTTTCCCTAGTTTGGTTGATATAGTGTTAGAATTTAAGCCGATACAAACAAGAGATTCTTTTGGACTTGTGGACACGCTGGATCAAGATCTTGGCTGGAGCAACTCTTCGTGGCCATATGGTCTGAAAATTGATACTAAACTCCGACCCAGACAAACAGTTGCTTCAACAGAGACAGCACCTGAAACTGGGCCCATCGCGAGGGAAACCGCTGCCGCTAGCTGGAGGCTGTTGGGGCAAGGGAGAACCGTGTGAGATATAAAAAAAGACTACTTGCTTTTAATGGCAATGAATTATACTCTGAGCACTTTAAGGCAAGAGGAATTAATTCTATAGATCAATATACAACACCACAATTAACACATGCGGTACCTTCTCAAATTACAAAAATGAACATTATAAACCATGCATGGACGTATGGTGATAAATATTATAAATTAGCGCACCGGTATTACAAGGATTCTGAATTGTGGTGGGTTATTGCTTGGTATAATCAAAAACCTACAGAATCACATGTTAAGATTGGTGATATAATATATATTCCAACACCTTTAAATGAAGTACTTAAAGTATATGGAATTTATTATTAGGAGTATTTAATAAGATATGTCACGAATACAAAGCGAGTTTGACAAAGAGAATCAAGCGCAATTAGCAGCTTATGAAAGATCACAAAGATATCGATTTCAAGAACAATGTTTTTTAAATTTTTATAAAGCAGAGATATTTAAACAATTAGATAATTATTCCGACGCTCATGGGAAAGGACGACGCTGGAGAATTCTAGAAGGAGGTCAAGGTGATGACCTGTGGGATCACGCTAGAGTTGACGACCCGGATATATCCGGAAAACCTGTAGGTTCTAGTATATACACGTATGATCATATAAATGTAATAGACGCTGTAGACCCAGCAAAAATTGTTTCTTTATTTAATCAACAAGATGGCGCCGATTTATTTTTTCGTTTAGATTCTTCTATTTTAACTCAACTTAAGCCGGTTGTTGAAATATATAAAATTTATCCTCAAACTGGTAGAGGCGGCACTACAGGCAACAACCCCGAGGGCCCCAACGTCAATATACCCGTAATACACAGAGTTCCAATGCCACTAGGCGAAAATATTACGCCCGATGAAGAAGGCATGCCCTCTTCAAGAAGAGATCTTTCTTCTCTAGAAGACTTGTTTTATGATCAAAACGTGCTTGGAAATGCTATGTTAACTGATTTAAATTTTAAGTTTGCCGGCCAGAACATCGCTCTCTTAAACACGGTAGAGGACATATCTTTTACAATATCTTTTTCATCTTTTAATTTATTTAAACACAAATTCAAAACCACCGTTCCGGACGAGCCCACCAACAGCCCCCCGACCAAAGAGTTGGTATGGAGTTATCAGGATTTAATATCCTATTCTACAAGAAATTTGCCTGAGCAGGCCGCAACTTCACCCATAGAATCAGAGGAAATTCGAGACAGTCTTTCGTGTTATACTCCAGCTACTTTTACAGCACAGACCACCATAGCAGATTATACAGCACAGGTAAACCCAGACTATTTTGAAATACAAATGGCTGTGCGTTATGAACCGGATGATATTGATTGGAGCCTTGTTGAAGGTGCTGCAGCCGGCGGAAGCGCATTTACGTTTACTTCAGACGAAATAAGAGCGCTTAAGTCTTTCTTGAGAAATTCTGCGATAGTGTTAAGACTTCAGTTTGTTGCACACACCATACGGTATAATTCAAAATCTAGCGGAGCAGACCCTGAATTGGTTATTGATTTTGAATATAAAGCTTTTATTGAGAGCACTCTCAATAGCCAAGATCTAGATATATTTAAATTATCTTCTGAACCTAATAGGCAAATAGCAAACATGGAAGCGTTCCTGGGCGAAGCCAGACGTTTATTATATCAAGTACAGAGAGAAAAACTAACATTGGGTGCTGTTTTTGGAGAACAAGGCGGCCTCGCCACCGATGGCACTCCTGGGGGCAAATATTTTGAGTTGCGCGACCTTATAGACAAGGACACGCGCAATCCGTTGTCTTGGTTAATTTGGCATCATTCCGATGTTGGAAGGCATAGTAAAGGCATCATACCAACAGAAGGCGACGTAGATATGGCGGAAGCACATGTAAAACCAGGTACCCGCAGTACGCCCGTTCCAGAGAAATATCGTACTATCCACAGGGGGTTACAGTCGGCTCGGCAGGGATACGATGAGAGCAGTTTAGAAACTACGTTGGGATCATCCGGTGCAGCTGTGAGCGTTTTTCAAGAGTTGGTTAATAAACTTACAGCACAGGTTAAGGTGCTTCAAAGGGCTAAAATACAAGATAAATATAAAAATCTTTTTGAAGCATTATATGCTCAAGAAAGAATTTACTCTGCTGTGGTGACGTTAGAACAAGTTGGAGGTCCCGACGACATAAACGAACAAGAGATGGCAACAACCCGAAAAAGTTGGTCCCCGACTTTAGCCGCCAATAGTGTAAAAATTGTTCGAGGGCCAAACGTAGGTGGTAATCCGCCTACGTCTGCTCCAGCTGCAAATTCTTTATTTGGCGCCAACACAGGAGTCATAGATCAATTTAACAAATTAAATCAACAAGCAGTTAACACTGGCATGTCAAACCAAGTGCAATCACAAGCTCAACAACTGGCTGCAGGTTTAGGCGCCGAAGCATTTAATGGACCATCTGCTGACGGGCGCGATAAGGTTATTTATTTTACCAACTTGGGAGACATTATTGACACGGTTGTGGCAATTGCTTCCTATCCTGATCGTGGCCTTTTCAAACGACGGTTGGGCTTGCTTCTTGGGCCTTTGATAGAAAGAAGTAACCCCGGCTCTAGCGCGTCAAATTATATTTTTAATTTAGCTTGGGTGCCGGTTTCGTTGAAATCTCTTATGGGGTTTTTTGCAACTAAAGTAATTGCTAGTGGAAGAGAGCGATATTTATTAAATGACTTTATTAAAGAGTTGATTGAAAATTTAATTCTCCCGTCACTAGGTTCGCGATGTATTGAAGGCGCACAAGAAGGGAATCAACAAGTTGGTACAATAACTTTTACTTGTGAGATGCGAGAAAGAATCGTGGGGGGGAAGCAGGATCCTGTCAAAATACCGCCATTTTGGCCAAATAACGGTGTTCCTTCGCCGGCGCCCCCGTTGGAAGATCATTATCCTCCTGATGGTGATGGATATTATTTATTGTATAATAACAATGTTGTGCGCGGCGGCGGCCAAGGCGAAATTGCGGGCTTCACTCCACTTACATGGAGCAACACGGCCACGCCGCCGGGAAGCATAAAAAACCTTACAAAAGTTAGTCCAAACACTCCTGTTGAAGATCTATTTCATTATATGTTTATTTATGTCAACAATTATAGTCCAATAGGTTTAGACCCAAGAGAAGAAACAAAGAACATAAACAATGGCATATATTATTTACATCTTGGTCAAATTCCTTCAATTGTTAAACAGTCGAACTTTAGAAAAGAAAATATTCCGTATGTTAGAGAAGCCCGGGCAATGGGTCAATTAACTAGAACTGGTGGTGTTGCTTTAAGAGACGTATATCATTTTCAATGCACAATGTATGGGAATAATGTTTTTAAGCCAGGGATGTTGTTTTTTGTTGATCCGACCAAGGACGGCTCATTAAATTATGACGATTGGAAAGAATTGGGCTTAGTTGGATTTTATAGAATTATAGAAGTTGACCATCAAGTATTTACAGGTATGACCCCGATTCACGAAACTAGCGTAGCGGCCAAATGGGAAACTTTTGGTTCTTGTAAAGATGTTAGTGGTTTGATTGACACCGAACTTAGAAGTGTAAATATACTTGGCGCCGGCGCTCTTCAAAGCGACGTCACGCAAGGAGGGTTACGTGGTGCAGTTTAATAAACTTTTTGCAAAAACTCCAAAAGGAAAAAATTCTATCAAAAGTTCTATGCAACTTTATAATGAAAAAAACTTTTATTATAACAATGTATATCCAGATGGAGATTTACCCTGGTTAGAAAAGCCCTTTGATTTTATTAATGAAAACCCTTTGTATGGCAAAGTTAATCTTAATGGAGACTACATAATTCCTAAACACGCATTGATTGGCGGCACTATACAATATGAAAGAATTATAGCAGTTGATACCGAATCATATGGAGCAAAAGCTTTTGATTTTGTTGCTGATGCTTTTAATGATTTAAGATTCAATATAAGAGCACTCGTGAAGCTCGGTCAGCTTTCTCCAACCGGACCCATAGCTAAATTTGAAGCAAAAAAAGGGTTTATTGATTTTGGAATTGTGGACAAGTTACAAAAAGATATACATTATTTTATGTTTGTTTCTTCTTTTTTGTCTAGACCTTCTGTACTTGACAACAGACACAAATACAAAGAATTGCTGCACAATTCCTCTGATTTTACTAAATTTTTTCTCCTGTACCTTAAACATTTTGCAAAAGAGGCGCCATTTACCAAGGGAAGCATCATAAACTCTTTTTATATGTCACCTAGAGCTACAGGATTATGTTTAGAAATTGATGACACGCCATACGATGACGATCAAAAAAAGCATGCTTTCATCACAAGTCCAAACTTTAATATTTATAGAATCTTGGCAAGAAGATACGGATTTATGGTAGATAGGAATGTCCCATGGCGTTTGGTTGCTGATGTTCGATCTTTTAAAATGAGAGAATACATGCGTTTAGCTTATGCAAGAAAAACCATTTTGGAACGTCAAAACAAAATTATAAAAGAAGCGACTGAAGAATCACAGTATGTATTTCAAGAGCTACCCGAATTGGAAGACTTGTACGTACTTGACAACACTGGAACATATATTATAAATACTGAATATTTAAGTGGGATTTACAAGAAGGATACAAAAAGCATTAATGAGTTTGCAAACGAAATAAAAAATAAATTAGCGGCGGTGTTAAATACAGTCGCAGATGAAACAAAAGATTTTATGACTAATACATATTTATACATGGCAAAAGACCCCACAAAAAACAACGAAGGTGTAAACACATGCCTCAACAAAGGATCTTTTAATATTTGTATGTCTCGAATTTTTAGATTTAATAAATTTTTTGAAGTTTATTACGATGTTCCATATTCAGATGAGATAAAAGACATTAAAAAAACTTTTTACAACAATTATTTAAGTTATTATATTCAAAACCCAAAAACAAAAAAGAAGGTCATCTGCTCTGATAATAAAACTTTGCAAACTAAATTTGTTGTTCAAGAAATTGATCTTGAAATAATAAACGAAAACCAATATAATAGTCTTTACAGTAATTATTTTTGGATCAAGGCTTATTTTGATATTAAATTGGTTGAAAACAACATTAAACTTAAACCTAGTGCGTATAACACCCATTTAAAGAAATTGATGGAGTTGGCAACATTAACTGTAGGTAGCGAAAATAATTCATCGGGCACGACATCAAAAGACGCCAACCACACACACGAATATAACATCGATGCAGACGGAAATGGGAAAGCAACAATGACTGTACACCCAACAAATCCAAACATTAAGCACGAACATAAAATAACAAATTGGGTTGTTCAATCGGCGCAAAGTGAATGTTATCCAAGCTGCGCCGAGGGCGCGCCTCCACATGTACATGAAATAAACAACAATATCTCTCTCGCTCTTTCGTATGCCAACAAACTAATAAAAAAGAATATAAAAGGGTTAAAACAAGTATATGGCGATAAAGGAGAAAAGAAAGAACAGTCAATTGGCCTTATGTTAACAGCCCCCCAAATAAAAGGAATTATTTCTTCATTAAAATTAATTTGACATTCCTGTAAAATCTGTTATAGTATAGATTATGATGTTTCAAACCTTTGATGACAAAACGAACTGTAACGCCATGTATGCAAACGATGAGTTGCATTTTAAACGTTTTCCCAAAAACTTAACAAAAACATGGTCTTATTCAGAGTCTTTAAAAGACAATCAAAATATTGATTATGCGCAGATTTTTTGTGGTGGCCAAACGTTAGACGAAGTGTGTCCACAATATCTTCAAAAGGATTGGGATGAAGTTAAAAAAAAGTTAACTGCATTTCACAGGACATGCAAAGAAACACAATTAAATTTGAATGAGCACTGTTTTTATGATATGATCCCCAGATTCTTTTTAAGGGACTTGGCCAGTGTTAAAAATAAAATATGTAGTTTTGTTTTCGCAAACTACGAGAAACCCAAGAACTATGAACTCATGTCACAACTTGTGAAAATACTGACGGAGATTAAGAACACCAAACTTAACATTGATTATTCAGAATTAAACGATCAGATGTATATCTTTAAGATTAGAAAATTTGTGGTAAACAATAGAAAGAATTTACCATACATCAACTACGATCCTTTCAAAACAAAAACAGGAAGATTAACCACTCGGTCAAGCTCTTTTCCCATTTTAACTATGGACAAGTCTTATAGAAAAATATTAAAGCCAAACAACAATTGGTTTCTTGAGTTTGATTATAACGCTGCGGAATTGCGTGTATTACTTGGGTTATTAGGAAAAGAACAACCACAAGAAGACATACATGAATGGAATGCAAAAAATGTATACCGCGAATTAACCACACGAGAAGAGGCTAAAAAAAGAATATTTGCATGGCTTTATAATCCAAAATCAAAAGACTATCTTTCAAGCAGAACTTATGATCGAGAGTCTGTGATACAAAAGTACTACAATGGAAGCCAAGTGTCAACCTTTTTTACCAGAACAATAGAAGCAGATGACCATCATGCATTGAACTATATATTACAATCAACCGCAGCAGACTTATTTTTTAAACAGATGATCAAGGTTTGGAAATTATTGAAGGGCAGAAAATCTAAAATTGCTTTTTGCATGCACGACTCACTTATTATAGATTATTGTGAAGAAGATAATGATATTTTGATAAAATTAAAGAAAGCTTTTTCCGATACCGATTTGGGCAACTTTGTGGTCAACGTTTCGGTTGGAGAGCATTACGGAAACATGAACAAGTTAAGTATAAAATGAATATAATTGGTTTAGGACAGGCAGGTTGTAACATTGCTGAATGCTTTAAGCAGTATTCGCAATATAAAGTCTTTAAAATAGACACCGGACTAGAAAAGTCTAAAGGTGTCTATGCAATGGAGCATCAGAACAGTCCAGAAGCTTATGAAGATAAGTTTCCAAACTTAAGACGAACACTGTTAAAGGGGGTGAAGGGTCAAACTTTGTTCATAACAAGTTGCGGTTTGATTTCTGGTGCTTCATTGCGCCTTTTAGAGCAGATTAAAAATAGTTGTGAGATAAGTGTAATCTACATCAAACCTGATACTGATAATTTATCAAAAGAAAAAATACTTCAAGAAAATTTGATACACAACGTTTTTCAAGAATATGCTCGTTCTGCGATCTTTAAAAGATTATATCTTATAGACAATGTAAAGATGGCCGATATCGTAGGAGATGTCCCTGTACGAGAGTACTTCAACCATATTAATCAGTTGATAAGTGCTACAATTCATATGATTAATGTTTTCGACAAGTCTGAAGCAGTTATGAGCACTTTATCCGGACCCACAGAAACAGCACGAATATCAACTCTTGGTTTAGTAGATTACGAATCCGGAGAAGAAAAAATGTTTTTTGACCTTGACATGTCGAGGGAAAAGAGGTATTATTATGCTATCCCAGAAGAGGTTTTAAACTCTGATGGAGCGCTTGTTAAAAAAGTAAAAAAACAAGTTAAAAATAATGTGGAACATGATAAAATGAGGACTAGTTATGCGATATACTCTACAAATTATGAAACACCATATGTGTATTGTATGTCAAATAGCACTCTTATTCAAAAAGATGAAAAAAATGCTTGACATTAATAAAAAAATAGAGTATTATACAAATAGCAACATGAGAGAGTTATCATGTTGACTTTAACAAGGAGAAAAAATAATTATGGCTATTGATATGAAAAAGATGCTGGAGCGCAAGAGGGCTCTAGAGAGCAGAGGTAACAATTCGTTTTGGCGCCCTCAAGATGGCGAACAAACCATTCGGATTGTTCCAACCGCAGATGGAGATCCTTTCAAGGATTATTGGTTCCACTATAATGTGGGCGACAATCCGGGTTTTCTTAGTCCAAAGAGGAACTTTGGCGAAGATTGTCCGCTAGATTCTTTTGTGCGTCAACTGTGGCAAGAAGGCACAGAGGACAGTAAAAAGATGGCTAAGAAGTTGTCTGCTCGTCAGCGCTTTTTCGCCCCAGTCGTTGTACGCGGCGAAGAAGATCAAGGCGTACGTGCTTGGGGTTTTGGAAAACAAGTGTATGAAACGCTTGTTAATTTGGTGCTAAACCCAGAATATGGCGATATCACCGATCCCGATGCTGGTACTGATTTGGTTATTGGCTACGGCAAACCTGCTGGAGCTTCATTTCCTGTAACGAAAATCACTCCCCGGCGACGAAGTTCCCCGCTTTGTCCAGATGGTCCTGAGAAGTGTCGTGAACTCTTGGAAAACATTCCAGATTTCGATGAGCTTTTTGTTGGGAGTCGCAAGACTTTTGCAGAAGTTCAAGCGATGCTAGATGAATTTCTTCTAGGAGATGTAAATCCTGAAGAAGTTTCATCCGAAACCACAAAGTACAACAAAAACGAAGGTGGATCCCAAGATACCGGAAGTTCTGTTGATAAGGCCTTTGCTGATTTGCTAGGCTGATTGGTTTTGTTAGCGAAGGGGAGAATTCTCTCCCCTTCGTTTTTTTAATCTAAAAGGAGTTTTACATATGAGTGCAGATTCAGAAAATAAGTCACAGTTCTCGATTTGTTTGGAGGCTGAAGAAGTGAAGCGTCTTGCCGTAGCTCGAAAACATTTAGAGAAATCGATTGGTTTCCCTATCAGTCGAAATAAAATCATCAAGAAGTTATTGTTTGAACACCCTGTCTTTGAAAGGAATGTAAATGGCGAAAACTAAGAAAAAGATTGGCAAGATTTCTATTGCCGACATGCGCAAGCTTATCAACAAGAAAGCCGGCATGAACGTTGCACACAACTTAAATGAGGACAATCCGACACTTGTAAAGGGATGGATACCTACTGGATCTCGCTGGCTTGATTCAATTATCTGTCGAGGGAAATTAACAGGAATCCCAATTGGTAAATCTGTTGAAATCGCTGGTTTACAAGCAACCGGTAAATCTTTTATGGCTGCGCAAATTGCCGCTAATGCTCAAAAAATGGGCATAGATGTGATTTATTTTGATTCGGAATCGGCAATTGATCCTAGTTTTCTTGAAAGAGCTGGTTGCGATCTTGATGATCTCCTTTATATACAAGCGACTTCTGTAGAATTTGTTTTAGAAACAATGGAAGAACTACTTGGTTCAAACGAAAATAAGATGCTCTTTATTTGGGATTCGCTGGCATTAACCCCATCGGTTTCAGACATTGAAGGGGATTTTAATCCTCAATCTAGCATGGCGGTGAAACCGCGCATATTAGCCAAGGCTATGTCAAAGTTGACAATCCCTTTGGCAAACTCACAGTCAACATTTCTTGTTTTAAATCAGCTTAAAACGAATATCCCGCAAGGTCCAAGTGCGAGAATTGAAATGATGACCACTCCATATGTTACGCCTGGTGGAAAAGCGATGCACTATGCTTATTCGCTTCGCATTTGGCTTACAGGACGCAAAGCAAAGGCTTCTTTTATTCTTGATGACAAAGGATATAGAATCGGCTCAGAAGTAAAAGTTAAACTAGAGAAGTCTCGTTTTGGGACACAAGGTCGTCAATGCAATTTTAAGATTTTGTGGGGAGACGAGGTTGGCATTCAAGATAGAGAGAGTTGGCTTGATGCAATTAAAGGTTCAGATTCTTTAAAACAATCCGGAGCCTGGTATGAAATATGCTACGATGATGGCACATGTGAAAAGTTTCAAGGATCTGGGTGGCTTGACAAACTTCAGAATGAAAAGTTTAAGACTCGTGTATTAGAAATTATGGACGAGGAGATTATTAGAAAATTTGATGATCGCACTGGAGATGCCAAAGATTTCTACGAAGAAGAAGAGGCAGATTGAAATTTAATAACTATTTATAATGAATGTAAATAGGAGCTAATTTATGAAAACCACAGTTGAAAGACTTAGACAAATTATTCAAGAAGAAGTCGATGCCTATGTTCTCTATCAAGAAACATTAACCGATAAAGAAAAAAAGAAAAAGGCCAAGCTTGAAGATGAGCTTGATGGCCTTCAACACAAGTGAATGAAAGAAGGAAGGCTGAGTTCGGCCATGGTTAAAAAATATCAATTAAATGAATCGGTTGGAAAAGTTCTATGGCATTCCTTAGATAAGAATGGGCGAATTGGTGAATACGACATGAAGTTTGGAGATACAATCGTTAAGGGCCTTCTTCCAGAGGAGATTACTCCAGTTGTTTTGAAAGAGCATTCCGACGAAGGACACACAGCCAAAAGAGATGAGGATTAATGCCCTACAAAGTTAAAGGCAAGTGTGTTTACAAAAAAGATACAGGAAAAAAAGTAGGCTGCACAAAAGGTTCTGTCAAAAAATACCTTGCAGCGCTACATATGAATGCCAATGAATCTCTTGATCAAGAACTTACAAAAGAAGATCTTGAAGAAATGATCAAGGAAGAAGTAGAAAAAATTATATTTTGAGTTTGACAAATATAGCTCGATATAGTAACATTATCTTATGAACGAATCAGTTCAAATTATTACAGAGGAGAAGAAAGAAAATGAAGCTTAAGGCAGTTCATTGCCTAGGTTGCGATGATGTAGTATATTCTCGTGCACAGCACGATTTCAGGGAGTGTTCCTGTGGTTGTATTTTTGTAGATGGAGGGCTTAGTTATTTTAAACATGGCTCTCTTCCAGGAGCAGAATTTAAAATAATGGAGGTCGATATTAATACAACCCTTAAAGCACTTTATGAAGACTGGAACAAAATGACCGACAGTTATGGTATAATGCGTGCATAATTTCTCTTGACACACGAACAACAATATGTTATTCTACCTAAGTGTTTTGGCTGAATGGCGGAATTGGTAGACGCAAGGGACTTAAAATCCCTTATCTGTACGGGTGTGAGGGTTCGAG
>Ga0098044_1000572_pt1 | contig 19438 bp, 24 predicted proteins | sample 10_taG_FD_75053 | JGI IMG/M metagenome (GOLD analysis project Ga0098044, IMG submission 75053) | Marine viral communities from the Subarctic Pacific Ocean - 10_ETSP_OMZ_AT15264 metaG | ecosystem: Environmental > Aquatic > Marine > Oceanic | place: Pacific Ocean | collected 2015-01-16 | reverse complement strand
TTTCTCCTAACTGGATTACTCCTGTTAATGGGTACTCAAGTATTCCCAAGGGACGAGATAAAGTTCTCTACTGATAAGATAAGAGCCATGTGGTTCATGTGTGCCACTCAATTCCAAAAGGTTGCACCTAGTGTACCTCAAGTAGAACGAGTGAGACTATGTGACTGCTATGTGGATCACATGAGAAGCACATTTACTCCCGAACAGGTGGCAGCACTCACTCCAGAAGAGTCTAAAGAACTAGGAATGAAAATGAAACTAATTTGTCCAACTAAACCTCCACTTACTCTAGAAGAATCTACATAACATGGGTATATCAAGTAAAAACTTTAGTGATAAAGAACTCTCCTGCTCACATTGCGGAGAGAACAAGTTTGACCAGAAGACCTTAGATGCCCTACAAGACCTCAGAGAAGCTATAGGGAAACCTCTTTCTCTCTCGTCAGCGTATCGCTGTCCTACGTATAATAATACTGTTAGTAGTTCTGGCACAAATGGGCCACATACTACTGGCTGTGCAATTGATATTCTTTGTTCCGGTAAGTTCGCCCACGAAGTCCTCACCTTTGCTATGATACGTTCTAATACTTGGAAAGGTATTGGAGTTAGTCAGAAAGGAAAACATGATTCCCGATTTTTACATCTCGACACCATAGAAGCCGATAATAGACCCTGGATATGGAGTTATTAGATGAGTAAGAAGAAAAATAAAAGAGTTACTTTAAAGATACAGAAGAAACCTTTTTTAGAAAGATTAGGTAAAATCTTTACTGGCCCTACAAATTTAGATATAGAAGAACAACAAAGACGTTTAAATCCTCCTAATACTGTGCCTAGAGGTAAGAATAAATGGGAACTTAGAAATCGTAGGAAGGTTGATGTAGATCCTAAGACAGGTGAAAAAAGATTAATTGAAAATATAACTAAACCTCATTATTCTGAAATAGACCAATTTCCTTATACCGATGATCCTACATTTAAAAATGAGATGGCTACTCAATATATTATAGAGCAGCGAAAAACTAGACAATGGATTGAAAATGTTTTAAGACAAAATAAAGATAACTTAAAACTTCCTCAATCGAAACAAGATTTTGAGATTAGGAAACAAATAAATACACTAGCTGAAGATTTTATCTTTTGGAGAGATGCCGATGAAAAAAGATTTGGGGCAGCGAAAAGAGAAGAATGGAGGTTTAAAAAAGTTGTTTATACACCACCTGACCTAGAACGTAAAAAAAGGATTGATGCTACAAGGAAATTCCTCCCTGTTATACGAAACGTAGATAACTTAATAACTAACTTAACAACTCCTACAGGAGCAGAAGCACAATTCTTAAAATATAAAAAAGATTTACATCCTGAAATTAGAAAGAAATTACAATTACAGTTTCCTAAAAAGACATCTGAAGTAGTTATTCCTACTAAAAATGTAGAAGGTAAGACAGGAACACCTCAACTTGGAAGGATAAAATACCAACCAAGGAAGCAAACTGTAACATCTCCTGAAAGTGTTAATACAAAAATTAAACATGGTTATGGAGATAAATTAAAAGTGGAAGCTCTCCGAACAGATCCTAATTTTAAAAATCTATCTCCACCTGCTCAACAGAAGTATCTTGAGTTTATGCATAAACAGATAAAAAATAATCAGCCTATGGATCGTAGTCTTATAAAAAGTTGGATGGGTAAAGATCTTTCCCTCACTCAAAAAATACAAAAAGATTATATTCAATCTAGACGACTTAAAGTTATTAATGAAGAACTTAGAAAACTAAATAGGGAAGAGAAAGCTGCGGGAAGAAAAGGTGATAAAATCAGAACAATTATAAAAGGAATTAATAAGCCTAAACGAGGGAAATAATGGAAAATGATAAACTTAATTCACTATATGAAGCGGTAGCTACAGAACTATTAACTAGGATAGAATCAGGTGAAGCTAAACCTGCTGACCTGGCAGTAGCAGTTAGGTTCCTCAAAGATAATGATATTACTGCTATACCTGTTAATGATAATGCCTTACAACAACTAATGGAAAGTATGCCCTTCCCTAGTGATAAGGATATAACTAAAGGTAAAACCTCTTTCGATTGTTAAACTATGCCTGGCCCTACTATAGAAACTGATAAAATTATTCCTGAAAGAGAGGATACACATGATAAAACATTTGGACTTCAAGAAGAATTGAATCGTATTTTTAAAGAAGAAAACAAATCAAAATGGAAAAAAGGACAAACAGGAGAAAAAATATATCCTTTTCCTGAAACACAGGAAGATATTCTTGATAGATATGAGTTTCCAATGAAAATGCAAGATGGAGACATAGAGGAAGAAAATAGGATAATGAGAGAACCTTTCTTCGCTAGACAAGAGTTAGATACATGGGCAAATGGTAATTTAATTGTAGATCAAACTAGAACATTATCTTATTTTAATGGTAAGAGACTGCCTGTCCCAATAAACTTCTATAAAGGTATTACCAGACAAAAAGATGATCAGTTTGAAGAAGTTGCCCCTTTTAATATCTCTAATTACTCAGAAGGAACAGGAATGTTTTTTAGTACTAATATGGATGATGCATTCCTATCTCCTAGAAATACACTCCCTGAATTGGAGGAAGTTAGACTTACTAAACTTCAAGAAATTAAAAACTCTAAAAGGACGGATAATAAACGAGCCTCAACTCTACAAGTTCATATAGCACCTAAAAATGGTCTGAATTTAATTACCTTTAAGAAAGGATCTACCTTTATACGAGATCCTAAAGATTATGAAAAAATCCTATCCGCAACTAGACAGTTAATACTGAAGAATGATAGTAAATTAAATGAAGATCAGAGAGGATTAACTACCTTCGATTTTAATAGAAAATTATTGGAAGTAGGTAATAATGCTGAAGACTCTATGATTAGAAAAGCTAATATTACTAAAGATGGTGAGATGTTTCTATCTAATGATCCCTCTAATCCCTTACCAGGACAGAGATCCGAACAATCAGAGGAGACATGGAGATGGAAGTTTCAACATCCTGATAGAAGAGGACAATTAACTCTAGATGAATTAACTTCCTTCATGCCCTCTAAAGACTTCTCTGATATAGCTAAAGCTGCAGGGTATACTTCATCAATAATACAATACCATCCAGATAGTCCATTTATGAGAGAAATATCCATAGTCGATGATCCTAATTCCTTCTACGAAGTTGTCATTTATAATACATAAAGCTTAATTACCTTAATCATTGATATTATTATATATGTTTAATTAACTCCCCTTATAGTATAGGGGGAGGTTAAATGTATATAACAAAGGAAGGATAGATTCAATGAAATATATATTATTAATTATAATTATATTATTAATTACACCCTACTACTCCTTTAGTAATGAATATATTATTATAAGAGTATGTAGAGCTATAGCAGGATGTCCTGTCAATACCGATACAGATGAATGTCCTACATGTGTAAATGAGAAGAGAAAGATAAGTATATATAATACACTAAAAAATGAGAGTAGAATAAATAAGAATAAAGTAAAAATAAGTAGAACTTCTCTTTTATTAAATTGTAAATTATGTATTGGTTATTTTCTTAGAGATATAAATTATCGAAAATAAAAAATATAAATGGATAATAAGTTAAAAGACTTCCGTAACTTCCTTTTTATATGTTGGAAACATCTACACCTACCTGATCCTACCCCTGTGCAATACGATATTGCGACCTTCCTACAGAACAAACCTAAACGTGGAGTTATAGAAGCCTTTCGTGGAGTAGGTAAAAGCTATATCACATCTGCCTTCGTCTGTCATACCCTCCTCCTTAATCCCCAAATGAAAGTACTGGTTGTTAGTGCTTCCAAAGTTAGGTCAGATGACTTCTCTACATTTACACAGAGACTTATACATGAAATACCTATCCTACAACATCTTAGATCCTCGGAAGGTCAAAGACAATCAAAAGTATCATTCGATGTTGGCCCTGCATTAGCTTCACATTCCCCATCAGTGAAAAGTGTGGGTATAACAGGACAATTAGCAGGTAGTAGAGCTGATCTTATCGTGGCTGACGATGTGGAGGTTCCTAATAACTCCATGACTCAATCAATGAGAGATAAATTATCGGAAGCAGTTAAAGAGTTCGATGCTATTCTGAAACCTGAAGGATCAATTATCTATCTGGGAACTCCACAAACTGAGATGTCACTGTATGAAACTCTACCTGAGAGAGGTTATACAGTACAAATATGGCCTAGTAGATACCCTACTAATGAACAACTTGTAAGATATGAAAATAAGTTAGCACCTTTTATACGAAATAGTACAGGTAAAGTAGGTGATCCTACCGATCCTCTACGTTTTGATGATGATGATCTTACCGAGAGAGAACTATCCTATGGTAGATCAGGATTTAATCTCCAGTTTCAACTAGATACTTCACTTAGTGATGCCGATAGGTATCCTCTTAAACTTAGTGATCTAATAGTTATGTCACTAGATGGTGATAAAGCTCCTGAGAAACCTGTGTGGTCTAGAGATCCTGAAAATAAATTGACCGATCTACCTAATGTGGGTCTACCAGGTGACGGATATTACTCTCCTCAAAAGAAAATAGGTGATTGGTTAGAATATACTGGTAGTGTCCTGTCAGTCGATCCTAGTGGGAGAGGTAAAGATGAGACAGGATATGCAGTCGTTAAGATGCTAAATGGTATCCTCTATGTTACTGAATGTGGTGGATTGCAAGGAGGATATAAACAAGATAACCTACAAGCACTCTCAGTCATCGCTAGACGTAATAAAGTTAATCTGGTATTGATAGAGTCTAACTTCGGTGATGGGATGTTTATGGAACTGTGGAAGCCTATTCTAAGTAAGATATATAATGTGACTATGGAAGAAGTTAGATCTAATATACAGAAAGAGAGAAGAATTATAGATACTCTTGAACCTGTTATGAATCAACATAGATTAGTTGTAGATCCACAAGTGATAGAAAAAGATATACAGACTGTTAGAAATTATCCTAGTGAAAGTCAAGCTAAATATATGCTATTTCACCAGATGACTAGGATTACAAAAGATAAAGGTGCTCTGATTCATGATGATAGATTGGATGCCCTGCAGATGGCAGTTGGTTATTGGGTGGAACAGATGGCTACCGATGCGGATAAAGAAGTGGATATTAGGAAAGATAGACTTATGGATGAGGAATTAGAGAGGTTTACTGCAGGTGTGTTTGATAAACAATATAAAGAGACACCTAATGTTTGGATGAATATGTAGGGAAAAAATCTGAGGGGGTATATCTAACGTGCCGAGAGGCAGTTTCCCCCATCGGTTGCTCCGCAAAAAGCCAGGGAAACCAGGACCGGGCTACTTTTCTGACTTCTTTTGATTCCTTATTATTTTTTTTTACCTCATTAATACTGCATACCTGCATGGGGTATGTTGGCCTGACTACTTCATACCTGTATGGGGTATTGGCGAAGCTGGGCCTGTCATTCTATTTTTATTTTTTATCCTTTTATTTTTCTATCTCTGTTTCTCTATCTATCTGTGTTTTTTGGCCTTGGTATTGCTGGCCTTAAAAATAATCAAAATAAAACTTGACGTATTTTTTTACCTATGATCTAATTAAGGCATTCAAATTTGCCAAATCAAAGCAAGTCGATACACTCGCACTGATTAGTAAGTCGCTTTAAAAGCTCATTTGATAGTTAAAGTTTGAAACAACATATAATCCGAGTATCTGATTTGTTAGAACATGAAAAACTTTGATGCATTTTAAAATTTGTTTAAGATTATCTACAAAATCAGAATACCGATATATTCCATTTAATCTTATTCTATATGAATATAGATCTTTGACAATTGAATCTGGAGTATCTTGAATGCTATTAGTTGAGAGTAGGTTTTAACATTCAACTAATAGAGGAAATATGCTTTATTCCAAAATTGCTAAAGTACAAGATTTAGTTTATAAATACAGGGATGTTAGTATTTATAATTTTGGTAATTACACTGTTTCAGTAGGGAAAGATCAGTTTCCTAATGAGCCAGTAGCACCAAAACGAGTACAGGAAGCAGTAAATGCATATCTTTATGGAGTAGCGACAATTCCAAGTAGTCTTCCTTTCGGGCCTTCCTTGATAACATTTGATGAGCTTGTAGAGGTATGTCAGGAAGCGAGAGATAGAAGCAAAAATATATCACAAAGTTATTTACAATAATATATTTTATCTACTCTCTACTAATAGCATTCATGGTTAATTCGTATCTTTTATGGGTCATGGCTTAACTAATGGTATAGACATGGCTAAACGTAGATTCAAGTATATCTATGTTCCTGTTGATCTGAAAAAGAGATCAGTATTAACTAAGGAACAGATGATAGATTTAAATGTTAAACATGAAAGTGAATTAAAAGTAGTGAACTTTCCTGCATTTCCGAAAGGAGTAAAGCCACAATTAAGTAGATTTTGGAATGCCATGTCTAAGCAAAAAATATTTCGTCTTAGAAGGAGATAACATGGCAAGAGCAAAAAACTATTGTGGTAAGATGAGGGAAATTGATAACCCTTATGAAACATGGACACTAGAACGTGCAGGGTGGACATGGCAGGTATTAAAGAAGTACCAGACACCTGAGAAGGAGAAGACTAATCCTTATGCTAGGTGGTTGGTCGCTGCGAAATCACCTGATACGTATGGATCTTGGGAAATGGGTGATACTTATGTGCATGAAATTAAAAATTCAGGTGCAGTTCGTACTATAAACCCTATTTTCAGAGAGGAGATGGCAAAAAAATTTGGTATATTATTACCTAGTAATTAATTAACCTGTCATGATCCATAAATGATACGAATTAATAGTATGTTCTCTTTACTTTCTATGAAACTTGCTAGTTCCTATCCTAGAGGAGTAAAATACTAGGAAGGAAGCTTATGGATAAGATGTATGGAAATTACACGCCTGATTTTGGTTGGGCAACTCCATTCAACATACTGACAACGACACGAGATTCTAAGGAATATGTGTCAATGTCAAGAATGGTTCCATTTTCAGAAGAAAACCTTGAATATGCAAGGAATCTAGCCCAAGCCCGCTACAAGTGTAGTAGGTCGGACATCCGTGTCCGTTGGAGAAATATTGATGGTGGAAGGAAGCATAATCCACAGCACAATATCAAGAGTGAGGCAACTCATTTTGATGTGTATCATTCTCCTAGAAAGAAGAAGACGGAGGAAGTATTGTACACTACTGATATGTTTGGTCATATTATCGGCCCTGCAATCGGATAATTTTTTAATAATAACATTATTTAGTATTTTACTTCTCTCTGATAGGAATTAGCTATTTATAGAATAGGTGTGTATCATCTTGGAGTGCATAAGTGCCACATTTTCTATTAAGAAGTGATTAGTGGGGAAAGTAGAAATCCTACAATCTATAGAATTGTCGAGCAAAGTGCCTAATAGCAATGTTCACACCTATTCTTCTAATTTCTAGGAAGGAAGGTAAATATGTACAATACACATAACCCTATGGTTCGTGGATTTTCTCATAAATCTGCTAAGAATTTAGAACTGGTAATTGCTTTCGTATTCGCATCAATTAGAGTACAGACGAGCAGGTTACCTGATCTAATGGTAGAGTTTCGCAAAAAAGGTCTCAAATCGTCTTGGATTTGGGGCAATAAGATAAAGGGATTAGAATATGTTAGAAAGCATAGGCAAGACCTTTACATGCGTATGATGAAGATTCTAAAGGCCAAGAAGAAAGATTGTGATCTTGAGTTACTGATGCTTTTCCTGGAAGTACCGGGATTGGGCTTGCCGAAGGCAGGATTTGTAGTCCAATTAGTAGCAGGAAAAGCAGGATGTATGGATGTTCACAATTTTAGGAAGCATCTACCTGAAGTGGATGCATCTAAGGGTACACCTAATTATTTTCAGACATCTGGAAATTCTCATGCCACCAAGTTAAGGAAGGCAATTGAATATTTAGACTTGACAAAATTATTAGGAGGTGCTAAAGTAATGTGGAATGAGTGGTGTACGGATAGAAGTGCTGATTATCCACTTCATTTTCCTACTCCATTCGATGTGTCAGAAGTACACTTATGCATTTGGAAATAGATAGGAGTATATATGTCACCAAAAGCAATGAGGAAGTGGGTGAAAGCCCGCAAATACAAGGCAGGAAAGCTCCGTAATGGAGTATACTGTTCTTGTTCACAATGTGAAACAGGCGGTAGAGGTAAAAACTATCGTAAATCTCAATTAGAAGGTAAGAGAGCATAAATAATCTACTGGATATGTCTGGTAAAAGACCAGTTTGCTTCTAAGGAAGGTTAGTGGGGAAATAAGAAATCCTACAACCGGATGGTTTATTGAGTAGAGATAAACCGGACAGGAAGATTGAAGGAGAAGGTTTCGCAATCCATATCCACCCTTTAATTGGGCAACGAGAGGCAGGGAGAGGAGGAGGTTTGAGTAAGGTGATTAGACATCGCTGAATCAGAGCGTGTATCGTTGTCCTTTTTTCTAACATTCAAATAAAAGGAGGGTAAATTAATGAAAGTATTGATAGCTTGTGAATATAGTGGAAGAGTTAGAGATGCTTTCATCAAGAGAGGTCATGATACATGGTCTTGTGATTTACTACCTACAGATCAACCTAGTGATTTTCACTATCAAGGTGATATAAGGGACATATTATATGAGGATTGGGATCTAATAGTAGCCCATCCACCTTGTACCTACTTTGCTAATAGTGGAGTCAGTTGGTTACATCGACAGGAAGGTAGATGGAAAAAACTTGATGAGAGTGCCGACTTTTTCAACTTGTTTCTCAATCATCCGTGTGCTAAGATAGCAATAGAAAATCCTGTGCCACATAAGTATGCGTTGGAGAGGATTGGAAATGTGAAGTACACACAGACGATACAACCTTGGCAATTTGGTCATGGAGAAACAAAGAGGACTTGTCTATGGTTGAAGAATCTTCCGATGCTTGAACCTACTGACATAGTGGAGGGTAGATTTGGTTACTGCCATAGTCTACCACCATCACCGGATCGCTGGAAACTACGATCCACAACGTACCCAGGAATTGCCGAAGCTATGGCGAGTCAATGGGGATAACGAAGGAGATACATATATGCATGAGATTACCATACAGGAAAGGGTTGAGTATGGTATGACGAGATTATACCCTCAGAACAGACTAGGGAAGGAATATGCACAGAGACTAGGAAAGAAGACTTTATCTCATGGAGATTTAGACTTTGTAAGAAGTCTAGGTGTAAAAGTTGTCCCTGTGGAACCTGTTTGGACAGGGGAGTATGTCAAATACCAACTCACAAATGAAGCAAATTTCGACTGTAATTCTTGTAGTTAATAACGAGATAAAAAGGTAGTATGGTGAATAGATGGTTTCTTATGTTACCTGACATCTTTCACTTCATCACTATATTTGGATTAGGTCTGATGACAGGAATATTATTGACAATTATACTTATCCTGTTATACTGTTGGGGTGGTGGAGAAATACAGATAAAATATACAAATAAAGATCAGGAGAACTTTTAAAAATTAGGGTAAGTATGCAATGGAGAAAGCAACCTGACTGTAAATCAGGTGTCGATAGACAAAGTGGGTGCAACTCCTACCTTACCCACCAGAACAACAATGAGGTGTTAAGTTGTGGCATAGTTGACTGAGCTATGTCTTGAATAAGCCTCAAGGAAAGTATGTGAGGTATACTTAAGGTGCGTAGGAGGTCGCTCCGAAGCCAAGAGCAAGTAAGAAATATACTTTCCGCTTACTTAGAAAGGATTAAAAGAATGATAGTGGTTATTGACGTAATAATTGTACAGCCCACTTCATAAAGACTTGAGCATACGACTCAGAGGGGAAGTCTTAGACCATAACTGCTTGGTTAGTTTACGAACCTCAATAATACAATTGCTACCAAAGGAAGGAGTAAGCATGTCTACACAATACCTAGTAAGACAACGAGAAGCCGATGAGTTTATTGAAGGTAACTTTAATGAACGATCAATCATTGGTATTTTTCACGCAAAAAATTATATGGATTTATATTTTATCTTAAATGAGATATTATATCCAAGTGATATAGCTTTTGCGGAGACACCTATAGGGAGTGGTATTATTTTTACCCAGGAAAAGGTGGAGTTTGAACCTGTGTTCCATCTACACAAGGTTAAATTTGAACAGATGGCATTTGAACCCACTAAACCCTTGCACCAAGCATTGCAAGAAGGTATAATGGAGTGGAAGATATATGAAGAACATCTTACTGGCCCTGTGAGCTGGAGGATGATTAAGAAACCTCAACTCTTAAACTAAGGAAGGACTAATGAGTTTTATAACTATAATTCTATATTTAATAGTAATGACATGTCTGTTATATATAACGAGTTGTCATTGGTTAGCATTATTCATATAAAAAAGGATTGCGGATGAATATATTTGAGGAGCAGAAAAAATTAGAAGATGATATGGTTGAATTTGGAATTGAGAAATTCCGAAAACAAGTAAGGGAGGCTAAGAGTTCTGGTTCCGAATCAATATCTCTACATGGTATTCTATTAATGAAACAGAGTGTTGATAAGTTCTCAAGAAAAATAGATTCCTTTGTGGGTGAAGCTCTACAAGGTGGAGCAGGTAGAAAGGCTTTAGCCGCACCCTTCTTAGCTATGTTGGAGAGTGAGGTATCGGCATTTATTACCCTCAGATCGGTGATGGATGGTATCTCTAAGTCTCAGAAACTAACTAACTTAGCATTTAAAATTGGTCAGGCATTAGAAGATCAAGTAAAGTTTAACATCTACAGAGAGGAAGATAGGCATTTCTTTGACTACCTAAAGAAACAGGTAGGAAAAAGGTCGGCATCTAGACACTATCGAAGGTATGGTTTATTAAAGCATTGTAAACATAAGATAGATGTAGATCAAACTGATACATGGACAGTGACCGAGAGAATCCAAGTAGGATTAAAGTGTGTAGATTTATTAGTCCGTTCAACTGGTCTAGTTAAAGTGGTCACTATGACTAAAGGCAGGAAGAAGAAAGAATTAACTTTACTTCCTACCGACACTACATTGGATTGGATAGAAAAGATAAATAGTAAAGGGGAAATCCTTAGTCCCGCATTCTCTCCGATGGTATGTACACCTTTGAATTGGACTTCACCTTATAGTGGTGGTTATCTAACACATAGAGTGTCATTTATAAAGACCAGTAACAAGAATATCGCAAGTGAATTAGCCTATCATGATATGAAACAGGAGTATAGTTCTGTCAATGCATTACAACAGACTAAGTGGTGTGTAAACAAGAAGGTTCTGGACATCATGAAGAAAGCATGGGATTTGAATTGGAATATAGGTTCAATGCCTGATAGGACTGAAGCCACTATCCCACCATGTCCTGCTAAAGTAGGGATGAAGAAGAAAGACATGGATGAGGAGATGTATAAGCAGTTTATTGATTGGAAAACTGTAGCATCTGAGTGTTATGCTGAGAATATTCGGAGGAAGAGTAAGATTTTACAATTTATGAGAACAATTTCAATGGCGGATAAGTTCTCAAAGTTTGAAGGTTTATATTTTCCTTACCAAGTAGATTTTAGAGGGAGAAAATACACTGTATCATCCTTCCTAACACCACAAGGGACTGAATATGCTAAGTCACTATTAACTTTTGCTACAGCACTCCCAATTGAAAACCAGGAACAGGCGGATTGGTTGGCAATTCATGGTGCTAACTGTGCAGGAGTGGATAAATTAACCCTACAAGAGAGGATAAATTGGGTAGAGACTCATGAGGAAGAGATATTAACAGTAGCAAGGCATGATTTAAACTCCGATTTCTGGAAAAAGATGGATCATCCTTGGTTATTCTTGGCATTTTGTTTTGAATGGGCAGGATTTAAGAGGGAAGGATTCGGTTATAAATCTAGTCTACCTATAGCTTTAGATGGTAGCAATAATGGGCTACAACATTATTCGGCAATGTTAAGATGTAAAATAGGTGGTAAAGCTACCAACCTCATGAATAAGGATGATCCGCAGGATATATACCAAGATGTAGCCGACTGTGTACTAAGGGAGGTAAGAAGAGAGATGGAGGAAGGCGATGAGATGGCGGAGAAATGGTTGAATTCAGGTCTGATAAACAGGAAGATGACAAAGAGACCTGTAATGGTAGTACCATACGGAGGAACGAGGTTTAGTTGTAGAAGCTATGTAGAGGAGTATGTGAGGGATGTTATCTATGATGGTGCGGATTGGCCTTGGGATAAGAATTTACCACTATATATACCTGTAAATTGGATAACAGGTAGAGTTTGGGATGCTATCACTGAAGTAGTAGTGAGTGCTAAAGAGGCTATGAATTGGATAAGGAAAGTATCTAGTATAATGAGTAAGGAAGATTACCCTCTAATATGGTGGGTTCCTTCAGGGATGGTAGTACATCAGCAATATAAGGATGTAAGTAAGAAGAAAATATTCACTCATATTGATGGTATCCTAATAAAACCTACAGTACAGGTGGAAGATGACACAGGGATAGACAATAGAAGGGCAGTTAATGGTTCAGCACCTAATTTTGTACATTCTCTAGATGCCTGTGCCTTAACCTTCACAGTTAATATGTGTGTAGATGAAGGAGTTAAAGCCTTTCAAATGATACATGATTCTTATGGCACACATGCCCATAATACACCTAGATTAGCTTCCTTGTTAAGGAGAGCATTTGTTAAACTTTACCAAGAGTTTGACCCTCTTGAGGAGTTTAGACAAGCAGCTTTGGAGGTGGTAGATCAAGTACCAAATCCTCCTAAGAAAGGGGAACTGGATATAACAGAAGTCCTTGATTCTAAATACTTTTTCTGTTAAAAGTTAATTAACTCCCCTTATAGTATTTAGGCTTATAAAAGTTTAAATATATTATTTAATAATAATTCATTTAAGGAGAATAAAAATGGATAGAGTAGTATCACCGAGAGGAAAAGTAACATGGGCTTATATCGAAAGACCCGATACAAAGTTTTCAGATGAAGGTGAGTATCGTTTAGCCTTTACAATTCCTCGTGAAGATGCGAAGAAATTCATGGCTCAGATTGATGAATGGATGGATCTTTCATTAAAAGAGTCAGGTGCTAAGAAACAGGCAGAACCACCTTATACTGAGGATGGGGATGATGTCCTGTTTAAATTCAAACAGAAACCTTTCTTCAAGAGTAAAAATGGAGAGAAAAGGAAAGTGACGATCCGTCTTATTGATTCTAAATTGAATCCTTGTAGTGCATCAGTAGGAAGAGGTTCGGAAGTTAAAGTCTCTTTCCGTCCTGTAACCTGGATGGTTCAAGGTGGAGCAGGTGTAACATTGTACATGGATGCGGTACAAATTATCAACTTGATTCCTTATAATCCTGTAGCAGATATGGGATTTGAAGAAGAGGAAGGTTTTGAAGACTCTTCAGATTCAACTTCATTGGAATTTAAAGAAGAAGATGAGGACTTCTAAAGGTTTTCGTAACCAATTTGAAGAACGACTAGGCTCCTTCCTAGACGAAAAGCGTATAGCTTATGAATACGAAACACTTGTTCTAGGTTATACGCTGGAAGGAAAGTATAAACCTGACTTCATATTACCTAACGGAATAATAATAGAAGCTAAAGGATTCTTTAGAAGAGAAGCTCAGAGAATATTAAGGGCAGTTAAGAAGAAGAATCCTAAATTAGATATTAGATTAGTTTTTTATAATCAAAATCAAAAAGTTCAAGGTTCAAAACTAAAATGTTATGAATGGGCAGTCAAATACAAATTCAAATTTGCAAATGGCTACATTCCTGAAGAGTGGATAACAAATGATTCTACCAAAGATAAAAAGAAAAGAAACTAAGTATATTATTATTCATTGTAGCGACTCAACTCCTAGCGAAGATTTAACAGTATGTGATTTAAATAAATTACATAGACAGAAAGGATTCTTAAATATAAGATTTCATTTAATAATAAAACGAGATGGAAGTATAGAAGCAGGTAGAGATATAGATGAGGTAGGTTCACATACGGAAGATTTAGATGATCAGTCAGTATCAATATGTCTAATTGGTGGAGTAGAAACTAACAAAGATAATGAACCTAGATTAAATTATACTGCTAGACAATGGGAAACCTTGAGAAATCTAGTAAAATCAATGTGTCTATTATATCCTGAAGCCAACGTGGTAGGATTTAATGAGGTGGACACTAATAAGGTCAGTCCATACTTTGATGTACAGGCATGGTTTGATTTTTAAAAAGGAGAAACAATGGGGAAGGGAATAAAAAATCGTGGATCACAAATACATAAAGTAAAAACTAAATATAACAGGAAGAGGAATATGCAAGAAAAAATTGATTGGTCTGGTATGAAACCAGTACCGGAAGAAGAAGAAGATATGGATAGGGAAATGGAAGAGACCTATACATTTCGTCAGGTGAGAATGAATTTTAATCCACCTTCACATAATCTAGTCGATATGCAATTTGAAGCAGAGACTCTACCATTATTATTAGATAGGTTCTTAGATTTCTTAGTGGCAAGTGGCTATACTTATGTAGGTAGTTTAACTGCACACTCTAAACTAGATGATAAAACATGGACGACTTTGGAAGAGAGCAAGTAGAATCTACTTGTGTTACTCATGTACCTTGTCCTAAGTGTGGATCTAAAGATAACCTAGCTATTTATGATGATGGTCATGGTTTTTGTTTTAGTCCGAGCTGTGGTTATCAACAAGGGGAAATATTAACTGAAAAATTTTCGGAGAGGAAGGAAAAAATGAAAACTGATTTCGTATCGGGTGATAAATTACCGCTTCAAAAGAGGTGTATCACACAAGATACTATTAATAAATGGGATTACCAGACAGGTGATTTCAAAGGAAAGAAAGTTCAGATAGCAAACTATCGGGCCAAAGGTTCCAATGGAATAATTGCACAGAAATTAAGATTTTCTAACAAGGACTTCCTGTTCATTGGTGATACTAAGAAAGCTAACTTGTTCGGTAAACATCTCTTCTCTAAAGGGAAGATGATAGTAGTAACCGAAGGGGAACTAGATGCTATGTCAGTATCACAAGCACAAGGGAATAAATGGCCTGTTGTTTCAGTAGCTTCTGGAGCAGGTGGAGCTAAGAAATGTTTACAAAGAGAACTAGAATATCTGGAAGGATTTGATTCAGTAATTCTAATGTTCGATCAGGATGAAGCAGGGAAGAAGGCGGTGGAAGAATGTGTACCTCTATTCTCACCTGGAAAAGTTAAGATTGCTCACCTTCCCTTGAAGGATGCGAATGAAATGTTAAAGGAAGGTAAGGAGAGTGATATTATCTCTGCTATCTGGAACGCACAGGTGTGGAGACCTGATGGTATTATAGATGGAAAAGATTTATGGCCTCTGATTTCATCTGAGGAAAATATTGAATCATTTCCTTATCCTTTCTCAGGTTTAAACACAATGACCCAAGGGTTAAGAAGGGGAGAAATTGTAACAGTTACTGCAGGTAGTGGAGTAGGGAAGTCTCAAATATGTAGAGAGATAGGCTACTCGTTGATGTTGCAAGGGCTTAAACTAGGTTACCTAGCATTGGAAGAGAACAATAAACGTACTGCGTTAGGATTCATAGGACTCTACCTTAATAAACCTATACATCTACAGAACATAGAGTGTACGAGTGAGGAATTAAAAGATGGATTCGATGATGTGCTAGGTACAGGTAATCTGTTCCTTTATGATCATTGGGGTAGTGTGGAACCTGATAATCTATTTAATAAGATTCGTTACTTAGTAAAAGGAATGGAGTGTGATTGTATTATATTGGATCATATTAGTATAGTAATCTCAGGTCTTACAAGTGGTGGAGATGAGAGGAGAATGTTAGACTTTGTAATGACTAAGTTGAGAAGTTTAGTAGAAGAATTACAATGTGCTCTGATCCTAGTCTCACATCTAAGGAGACCTAGTGGTGACAGAGGACATGAAGAAGGAGTACAGACTTCACTCAACCAACTCAGAGGGACACACGGAATAGCTCAACTGTCTGATATTGTTGTAGGTTGTGAGAGAAATCAACAGAGTGAGGATGCACCTAACCTTACCACAGTACGGATACTTAAAAACAGGTGGACAGGAGAGACAGGTATTTGTAATTTACTAGAGTATTCCAGACAGACAGGGAGGATGACAGAACTTTCTCAAGATAATATATTTGAGGAAGAAACTAGCGAGGAAGAAAACAAAGACTTTTAATAGGAAGGAAACAAAATGGAAGAGGTAGTTTTAGATATTGAAACAGATGGTCTATTAGATACAGTTACTAAGGTGCATTTATTAGTGTATAGGAATCTTACTACTGGTAATTTAACCGAAGCTGATTCACATGAAACTATATTAATGGCATTGGAAGACCTGAAAAATAAGAAAATAATTGGACATAATATATTAGGTTTTGACTTGATAGTTTTGAGAGATCTCTATCAATTTTCAGTACCTATAGATCAGGTTATGGATACTCTTATCCTATCTCGGCTACTTTATCCTAACATAAGGGAAGAAGATAGCGTAATAAAGAAGATAGCTGTTAAATTATGGGGTAGTCACTCATTAAAAGCATGGGGAGAAAGGTTAGGTTCTTTCAAAGGGACATATAATCAACAGGAAAATGCATTTGAAAAGCTTACTCCTGAGATGAGAGATTATTGTGTTAATGATGTGCATCTTACTGAAAGTTTGTATGAATATTTACGTCCTGATATTCCTTCTAAGGAAGCAGTTGATTTGGAACATAAGATTGCAGATATTTGTTTCAGACAGGAAGAGAGAGGCTTCTCTTTTGATGAGAAGAAAGGGGCAGATTTATATGTAGAATTGGCAGAGAAAAGATCTACTCTAGCACAGAAATTAAGTGAGGTGTTTGGATCTTGGATTATAGATGAAGGGCCAAGGAAGAACGGAATGTATAACAAGATTAAGATTGTAGATTTTAATCCTAATTCTCGTAAGCATATAACTAAGAGACTACAAGAATTGAGAGGGTGGATTCCTAGAGAGTTCACTCCATCAATGGAACCTAAGATTGATGAGAAGGTTCTAAATAAATTAGACTATCCTGAAGCTAAGTTGATGTCTAAATATTTCATGTTAAATAAACGGATAGCACAATTAGCAGAGGGTAACCAAGCATGGATGAAACTTTGTAGGAAAGGTAAATTACATGGGAGAGTCAACACGATGGGAGCACAGACTTCACGCTGTTCTCACTCACACCCTAATATCGCTCAGGTTCCGAATACTCATGCACCCTATGGGACAGTATGTAGGGAATTGTTTAAACCAGATACAGACATGGATCTATTGGGAATTGATGTATCTAGCCTGGAATTGCGTTGTCTTTCGCATTATCTGGCTAGGTATGATGGCGGTAGATATGGTAAGCTATTACTTGAATCAGATATTCATACTGCCAATCAGAGATCTGCTGGTCTTGCCACAAGGGATCAAGCTAAGACTTTCATCTATGGTTTCCTCTATGGAGCAGGGAACGAAAAGATTGGTCAGATCGTTGGTAAGGGTAAAGCGGAAGGAGCAAGATTAAAGAAAGAATTTCTGAGTAAGATTCCTGCTTTGAAGGAATTAAGAAATGCAGTACAGAATAAAGCTAAGTCAGGATTTATAATAGGGTTGGATGGGAGGAAAGTACCTGTACGTTCTAACTATGCGGCACTTAATACATTACTTCAATCGGCAGGAGCAATTATCTGTAAGAGATGGATAGTTGAGATGCATACTCTACTTCAAAAGGAATTTAAAGATGGAGAAGATTATGCACAGGTAGCTTTTGTTCATGATGAAGTACAACTTACAGTAAAGAGGGAGTATGGAAATCGAATCGGAGAACTTGGAGTCAAAGCAATCGCAATCGCAGGTGAGAAGTACAATTTTAGAATCCCACTTACAGGGGAATTCAAAACAGGTTCCAATTGGGCAACCACACACTAATTGGACTGCCTTTGGTATGGCAGGGGAAGAACTGGTTCGTTATCTTATACACATGTGGAACTATCCTATGTTCTTACCTTTAGATCCTTCATCACCTTTTGATTTATTAGTTAAAGGGGAGAATGATTGGATAACTATTCAAATAAAACATTCAATTCAAAAAACTTTTAGGTTGAAGCGAGAAGGAGGAGGGAAAAATAATAGAACATACAAGACATATCAGGAAGGAGATTTTGATTATTTATTTGTATGTCAATTTCCTTATATTTATATTGTCCCTTGGAAGAGTTTGAAAGCGGTATCATGCTTCACATTTAGTATGTATGAATCATATCGTCATGACTTAACAGATGAAAGAACTTATATAAACAAAGTAATCTTAGAGAAGGAAGGTAAAAATGAGAGAATTATTAATTGATGCAGACATATTTGTATATAAAGCTACTCGACTATCTGAGAGGGAAACGAATTGGGGAGGTGATTCATGGACTTTACATTCAGATATGGGAGAAGTTAAGACTATAATTGATGATCAAATATGGAAGGTCTTAGATAAGACTAAGATAGGTTCCGAGGTTCCTATAATAACTCTCTGTTTTAGTGATAGAAAAAACTTTAGAAAGAAAATTAATCCTGATTACAAGAGTAATAGGAAGGGTGGTAGAAAACCTATGTGTTTCTCTAATGCAATTGAGTATTGTAAGAGTAAATACAATTGTATTTCTTATGATTGGTTGGAAGCAGATGATGTGATGGGAATAAAATCCACTGAAGCTTCAAAAGAATCGACTATAATAGTTAGTGAGGACAAGGATCTTCTAACAATTCCAGGTTTGCATTGGGATTTTAAAGAGGAGAAGATTTTTAAATGGTCAAAAGATCAAGCTGATTACCAGTTCTTCTATCAAGTTTTAGTAGGAGATGCGGTTGATAACTATAAAGGATGTCAAGGTATAGGCCCAATATCTGCCGAAAAAATTTTGAGAGAAAATATAGGTTCGGTTTCTGATATGTGGGAGGTTGTGTTAGAGGCGTTTTTAAAATCAGGACAAGGTGAGGAAGAGGCTATCATAAATGCTAGGATGGCTAGAATTTTAAGGGCAGGTGAGTTTAATATTGATACAAGTATGATTACATTATGGACACCTGAAGGAAAGGATGATACATTTGATGCTCGTCCTGTAAAAGAAAAAGTAGTAGTTAATGAACCTAATTTATGGAGGACACCTTGAGTAACTATGAGATAGATGAGAGAGAAAGAAAAGAATCTCAGAAACAGAGAGCACAAAGATCACACGGATTAGATGAGAGGTATAGCTCAAAGGAAGGGTTTGGAAGAGATGACCAAGAGA